>ERZ1292633.323-Hain-H41-02um-R1-323-length-60640-cov-8_pt1 | contig 60640 bp, 54 predicted proteins | sample MGYA00564406_ERZ1292633 | MGnify/ENA primary metagenome ERZ1292633 (study PRJEB36523, sample SAMEA6512639) | groundwater metagenome | collected 2019-01-08 | study: AquaDiva: Metagenomics assemblies of 32 groundwater samples | reverse complement strand
TCTCGGTGGAGCCGATGCCGTCGATAATTTGGCAGCCAAAGTGGGCGGTCCAGCGCTCGCCGATGTCGCGCGGCAGGGCTTCTCCGGCCGATGAACACAGGCGCAGGGCCACCTGGTTGCTGGCGGGCAGGTCGGGATGGGCCAGCATGCCGCCATAGCCGGTGGGCGCACCGTAAAACACGGTGGGTTGGTGGTCCACCAGGCGCTTGAAGGTCGCCTGCGGGGTGGGGCGCTCGGCCATCAGCACCACGCTGGCCCCCACGCTCAAGGGAAAGGTCAGGGCATTGCCCAGACCGTAGGCAAAGAACAGTTTGGCCGCTGAGAACACGGTGTCGCTCTCGCGCAGCGCCAGGACATTCTTGCCGTACAACTCCGCCGTCCAGTACAGGTTGCCCTGGCTGTGCACGGTGCCTTTGGGCTGGCCTGTTGAGCCGGACGAATACAACCAGAAAGCGGGTTCATCGGCCAGTGTTTGTGCGGGCAACACGGGGTGGCTTTGCGCCACCAGGTCGGCCATGTTGAGCTGCCCCTGCGCCAATGCGGCGGCAGGCCGTGAAACGACCACATGCTGCACTTCTGTTTGGACCAGCGCCATGGCTGCTTGCAAGGTGGGCAGCAAGGCCCCCGACACCAGTGCCGCCTGGGCCCGGCTGTTGCGCAACATGAAGGCATAGTCATCGGCGGTGAGCAGGGTGTTCACCGCCACGGGGATCACCCCCGCGTAAAGCGCACCCAAAAACGCCACCACCCAGTCGCTGCTGTCTTGCATCAGCAGCAGCACCCGCTCTTCGCGTTTCAGGCCCATGGCCTGCAGGCCACCGGCAAAGCGGCGGATCTGTTCGGCCAGCGCGCCATAGCGCAGCGTGCCGACATCGTCGATCAGGGCGATTTTGTCAGTGCGGCCCGCGTTGCTGGCGATCAGGTGCTGGGCAAAGTTGAAGTCGGCTGGGGGGGCGGTCACAGGGCGCATGTCTTGTCTCCTTTTGTGGCTTGTTGGTCGCGGTGGGGGGAGGGGCGGTGTTGTATTGTGGGCCGGCCGTTACAAAGGCAGGGCAGCGCCTTGCGCGGCCAACTGGTCCAGCGCCAGTGCGCTGCCTTGCACCGCACTGCGGCGGTGGTAGAAGTTGAGCGCCCGCAGGCCGCCCAGTTCTTCACCGCCCCCGGCGCGGCCAGGGCCGCCGTGCAAGCTCATGGGCATCACATTGCCATGGCCGCTGTGCAGGGCTGCCACATCGGGCGAAATCGCGTGCACACGGCCGTGGCTGCTGGCCAGCTCGGCAGCGGCCTGCGCGGTGAAGACCGGGTCTTCGCTGTACACCGAGCAGACCAACGAGCCTTCGCCCCGGCGGACCATGGCATAGGCTTCTTCGATGCTGTCGTAAGGCATCAGGGTGGACACGGGGCCAAACACTTCGACCGCGTGCAGCACTTGGGCGGCCATCGGGTTTTCGGTGCCCAGCAGCACCGGGGCCACGCAGGCAGACGCGGCATCGGCGTCGACGAGGGCTTGGGCATTGCCGTCGTATAGCACAGTGGCTTCGGTCTTCAGTTGCGCCAGGCCCGCCAGCACGCTGGTTTTTTGTTCCTGGCTCACCAAGGCGCCCATGCGCACCGCCCCGTTGCGCGGGTTGCCCACGGTGGTTTTGGCCAGCTTGGCCCCAATGGCCTCGGCGGCGGCGGTGTACAGGGCACGGGGCACAAAGATGCGGCGGATGGCGGTGCACTTCTGCCCCGATTTGACGGTCATCTCGCGGGCCACCTCGCTCACCAGCAGCTGGAAGGCCTCACTGTCGGCCGTGGCGGCAGGCGAGAGCAGGGCGCTGTTCAGGCTGTCGGCCTCGATGTTGCAGCGCACCGACAGCGCGGTCACCGCGCGGTGGCTGCGGATGATTTGGCCGGTCTCGGCCGAGCCGGTGAAGCTGACCACGTCAAACGACTGAAGCTGGTCCATCAGCCCTGCCGACGAGCCGCAAATCACCGACAAAGCGCCCACCGGCAAAATGCCCGCGTCGACCACGTCTTTCACCATGCGCTGGGTCAGCCAAGCGGTGGCGGTGGCCGGTTTGACGATGACCGGCACGCCCGACAGCAGGGCCGGCGCGGCTTTTTCCCACAAGCCCCAGCTGGGGAAGTTGAAGGCATTGATGAACATCGCCACGCCTTTCGTGGGGACCTGGATGTGCTGGGTCTGGAAAGCCGGGTCTTTGGCCATGCGGATGCGCTGACCGTCGAGCAGCAGCTTGGCGTTGCCCAAGGCTTGGCCTTGTTTGGCGTAATAGCCCAGCGTGAAGATGGCACCGTCAATGTCCACGCCCGAGTCCTTGGCCACGGTGCCGCAGTTGGCGGTGGCGATTTCGTAATACGCATCGCGGTGGGCTTGCAGCACTTCGGCGATTTGGCTGAGCAGTGTGGCGCGTTGCCCATAACTCAAGGCGCGCAATGCCGCGCCGCCTTGTTCGCGCGCAAAGGCAAAGCCTTCGGCCAGGTCGATGCCTGCGCTGGAGACGCGCGCCAACTCGGTGCCCAGCACCGGATCGAATAGTGGCGTGCCCTCGCCTGTGCCGGTTTGCCAGCGGCCGGCGAAGTAGTTGGGAAGCAAAGAGGAGGTCATGGGACGGCTTTCAGGTCTTGGGTTGGGCCAGTGCAGGCCGGGGGCATGCAACAAAAAACTGTTCTCGGTGTTCGGATGGCGGTATAAACACGGCTTGATGCACTATTGTGCGTGCCTGCAAGTATGCATTAAAGTGCATCTTTTGGGGTTGTTGAAAGTAAAGGGTTTTCCCTAGCCCGCGATCAAAGGTTGAGCATGACAGACCAAGAGTCCACCTTGTTGGAGTCGTCCGCACAAGAGGCCAAGCGCAGTCCGTTTCTGGAGGCGCTGGGCGAGCGCGTGCGCACCCTGCGCTCGCGCAAGGGCATGACGCGCCGTGCTGTCGCTGTGGCGGCCGATGTGTCTGAGCGCCACCTGGCCAATCTGGAATACGGCACGGGCAACGTCTCGGTGCTGGTGCTGTTGCAGGTGGCCACGGCGCTGCAATGCGCGCTGGCCGAGTTGCTGGGGGATGTGACCACCACCTCGCCCGAGTGGCTACTGATTCGGGAACTGTTGGCCCAGCGCAGCGAGGCCGATTTGCGCCGTGCCCGCGTGCAACTGAGTGACATGTTTGGCGAAGGGGGCAATGCGCAGGAGCGCAAAAACCGCATCGCCTTGATTGGGCTGCGGGGGGCGGGCAAAACCGCGCTGGGCCTGCGTCTGGCGAACGATCTGGGTTTTCCGTTCATTGAGCTCAGTCGCGAGATCGAGCAGTTTGCCGGTTGCCAGATCAGTGAAATCCACAACCTCTACGGTGCCAACGCCTACCGCCGTTATGAGCGCCGCGCGCTCGAAGAAGCCATCCAGATCTACCCCGAGGTGGTGATTGCCACGCCCGGTGGCCTGGTGTCGGATTCGGCCAATTTCAATGTGTTGTTGTCGCATTGCACCACCGTGTGGTTGCAAGCCGATGCCGCAGACCACATGGGGCGGGTGGCCGCGCAAGGCGACATGCGCCCCATGGCTGCCAGTCGCGAGGCCATGGAAGACCTCAAACGCATTCTGGAAGGTCGCTCGGCGTTTTATTCCAAGGCCGATCTGGCCATCAACACCAGCGCCCGCACAGAGGACCAGGCGTTTGCCGTCTTGCGCTCATCGGTGCGCCAACACATTGGTTTGTCTGCTTGAAACCGTTGGTTCCTAGGGTAAACACCAAGTAAATGCATTAAAGTGCATGTTGTACGCGGGCGAAAGTGGCAATAAAATTCGTACAACATGCAGTGAAATGCATTTTCAGTTCCAACCCTACCCCTCACCGACGGAGACACGACCATGACACAGGCTTTCCAGGTTGACTACCAAACTCACCCCGCACAGTACAAACACATCCACCTGTCGTTTGACGGCGAGATCGCCACACTGGCCATCAACATCAACGAAGACGCCGGTATCCGCCCCGGCTACAAGCTCAAGCTCAACAGCTATGACCTGGGCGTGGACATCGAATTGCACGACGCGCTCCAGCGCATCCGCTTTGAGCACCCCGAAGTGCGCTCGGTGGTGGTGACCAGCTTGAAAGACCGCGTGTTCTGCTCGGGCGCCAACATCTTCATGCTGGGGGTCTCCACCCATGGCTGGAAAGTGAACTTCTGCAAGTTCACCAACGAAACCCGCAACGGCATCGAAGACTCCAGCAAGCACGACGGCCTGAAATTTGTCGCCGCCCTGAACGGCGCTTGCGCCGGTGGCGGCTACGAGCTGGCCCTGGCCTGCGACGACATCGTGTTGGTGGACGACCGCTCCAGCGCCGTGTCATTGCCCGAAGTGCCTTTGCTCGGCGTCTTGCCTGGCACCGGTGGCCTGACCCGCGTGACCGACAAGCGCCATGTGCGCCACGATCTGGCCGACATTTTTTGCACCAGCGTGGAAGGTGTGCGCGGTCAAAAAGCCGTGGACTGGCGCTTGGTCGATGCGGTGGCCAAGCCGGCCGTGTTCAAGGACGTGGTCAAAGCGCGCGCCACTCAGCTGGCCGCAGCCAGCATCCGCCCTGCAGGCGTGAAAGGTGTTGCATTGACACCGCTCAACCGCACTGTGGCCGCTGACAGCCTGAGCTACACCAACGTCACCGTGGTGATCGACCGTGCCAAGCGCCTGGCCACCTTCACCGTGAAAGCGCCTGCCACGGCGCAGCCCACCGACATCGCTGGCATCGAAGCCGCGGGCGTGAACTGGTGGCCACTGCAAATGGTGCGTGAACTCGACGACGCCATCCTGCACATGCGCACCAACGAACTCGACATTGGCACCTGGGTGCTCAAGACCGCCGGTGACGCCGCCGCCGTGCTGGCCTCGGACGCTACGCTGCTGGCGCACAAGGACCACTGGCTGGTGCGCGAAACCATCGGCCACCTGCGCCGCACACTGGCGCGTCTGGACGTGTCTTCGCGCAGCCTGTTTGCCTTGATCGAAGAAGGTTCTTGCTTTGCCGGCACCTTGTCCGAGCTGGCTTTTTGCGCCGACCGCGCCTACATGCTGGCGCTGCCCGACGACGCCGCCAAAGCGCCCCAGCTGCAACTGAGCGAGATGAACTTCGGTTCCTTCCCGATGGTGAATGACCAGACCCGTTTGCAGCGCCGCTTCTACGAAGAAGTGCCCGCCATGGAAGCCGCACGCGGCGCCATTGGCCAGTCACTCGACGCCGATGCCGCCCTGGCCCTCGGCCTGGTGACGGCCGCCCCCGACGACATCGACTGGGCCGATGAAATTCGCCTGGCGCTGGAAGAGCGCGCCAGCATGTCGCCCGACGCCTTGACCGGTCTGGAAGCCAACCTGCGTTTTGCGCAGAAAGAAAACATGGCCACCCGCATCTTTGGTCGCTTGACCGCCTGGCAGAACTGGATCTTCCAGCGCCCCAACGCCGTGGGCGAAAAAGGCGCTTTGAAGGTGTATGGCAAAGGCGAAAAAGTTCAATTCGACATGAACCGCGTTTGATGTTTTTGCGTTGTGCAGCGGGGTTCCCGGTGGTCCGCGCTGCAACCGAAATGTGATCCCACCGTTGCTTTTTATTTCTGGAGACTTCCATGTCCGGTATCAACTACAGCGAAAAAATTCCCAACAACGTCAACCTGTCCGAAGACCGCACGCTGCAGCGCGCGCTCGAACACTGGCAGCCCAACTACCTGCAGTGGTGGAGCGACATGGGTCCTGACGGTTCGCAAAACTTTGACGTCTACCTGCGCACTGCCGTGAGCGTGGACCCGCAAGGCTGGGCCCAGTTCGGCCACGTGAAAATGCCCGACTACCGTTGGGGCATCTTTTTGAATCCTGGCGAGCAAGACCGCAAGATCCACTTCGGTGACCACATGGGCGAAGCCGCCTGGCAGGACGTGCCTGGCGAACACCGCGCCAACCTGCGCCGCATCATCGTGACGCAAGGCGACACCGAGCCCGCATCGGTCGAGCAGCAACGCCACCTGGGCCTCACGGCGCCCAGCCAGTACGACCTGCGCAACCTGTTCCAGGTGAACGTGGAAGAAGGCCGCCACCTGTGGGCCATGGTCTACCTGCTGCACAAATACTTTGGCAAAGACGGCCGCGAAGAAGCCGAAGCCCTGCTCGAGCGCAACAGCGGCAACGCCGACAACCCGCGCATTCTGCAAGCCTTCAACGAGAAGACACCCGACTGGTTGAGCTTCTTCATGTTCACCTACTTCACCGACCGCGACGGCAAGTTTCAGTTGTGCGCCCTGGCAGAATCTGCCTTCGACCCCTTGGCCCGCACCACCAAGTTCATGCTGACCGAAGAAGCGCACCACATGTTCGTGGGCGAGTCTGGCGTGAGCCGCACCATCCAGCGCACCGTGGATGTGATGAACCAGCTCAAGACCGACGACGTGGCCAAGCTGCGCGCCGCCGGTGTCATCGATCTGCCCACCATCCAGCGCTACATCAACTTCCACTTCTCGGTGACCATCGACTTGTTCGGTGCCGACCAATCGTCCAACGCCGCCACCTTCTACAGCTCCGGTCTGAAGGGCCGTTACGAAGAAGGCAAGCGCATCGATGACCACGTCCTGAAGGGCAACAGCTACAAGATCCTGGCCGTGGAAGATGGCAAGCTGATCGAAAAAGAAGTGCCGATGCTCAACGCCTTGAACGAGGTACTGCGCGACGACTACATCACCGATTCCAAAGGCGGCATCGAGCGCTGGAACCGTGTGATCGCCAAGGCCGGAATTCCTTTCACATTGACCGCTCCGCACAAGGCCTTCCACCGCAACATCGGTTCTTTGTCGGGTGCCAAGATCAGCCCTGATGGCCGTGTGGTATCTGACGCCGAGTGGAACGCCAAAGTCGGCGAGTGGTTGCCTTCGAACGAAGACCGCGCCTACGTGGCCAGCCTGATGGGCCGTGTCGTCGAGCCAGGCAAGTTTGCCAACTGGATCGCACCACCCGTCATGGGCATCAACCGTCAGCCTGTGGACTTTGATTACGTCCGCTTTAACTGATGTTTTTAACTGCTGCCTCCTTTTTGGGGGGCAGCAGTTGACAGAGGAAGGGGCGGGTTCCTCATGGCGAGGTACCGCAAATCGTCACCCGCCCCTTCCTCTGTCAACTGCATGGGGTTTGTCTTCCACAAACGCCTGTAGACTGCCAAATCTTGAATCGGCGTTCGCTTGAATCGGCGTTCAGCTGTGGGATGGCTTGGGGCGGGGCGCCGATTTCTGGTACCCCAGCATGAGGCGCCCCGCCCCAAGCCATCGCGCAGCGGTTTTTGCAGACCAAAGAAGAAATGCCGAAGACCTACGAGAAAGCCATGCCATGAGCACCGACAGCATTGTCATCAAACAGCACCTCATCGACCCCGAGATCTGCATCCGTTGCAACACCTGCGAAGCGATTTGCCCCGTGGGCGCGATCACGCACGACTCGCTCAACTATGTGGTCAAGGCCGACATCTGCAACCTCTGCATGGACTGCATCTCGCCTTGCCCCACCGGCTCGATTGACAACTGGCGCATGGTGCCCAAAGCCCGGGCCTACAGCATCGAAGAACAACTCCAATGGGACGAGTTGCCTGCTGAATTGAGCGCCGAAGAAATCGCCGCAGCAGGAGGTGAAGAGGCGCTGGCCGATGCCGCGCCAGAAGCCCAAAGCGCTGTGCAAACTGCAGCGTCCTCATCGGGTTCGGCCGTCAGCACCGCTGCGGCAGCGGGATTCAACTCGGCCCAGTTTGGCGCCACCAACCCGCCCTGGTCGGCGGCACACGCCTACACCAACCTCTATGGCCCCAAGGCTCACGAAAAAACCATCACCGCCACCGTCACGGGCAACGTGCGCGTGACCGAAGTGGGCGCCACAGCGGGCCATGACTACGACACTCACCACATCGTGCTGGATTTCGGCCACATGCCGTTCCCGGTGTTGGAGGGCCAGTCCATTGGCATCGTGCCGCCAGGCGTGGACGCCCATGGCAAGCCACACCACGCACGCCAGTACTCGATCGCCAGCCCGCGCAACGGCGAGCGTCCGGGCTACAACAACCTCTCGCTCACCATCAAGCGCGTGCTCGAAGACCACAGCGGTCAGCCCGTGCGCGGTGTGGGTTCCAACTACATGTGCGATTTGCAGGTGGGCGACAAGGTGCAGGTGATTGGCCCGTTCGGTGCCAGCTTCCTGATGCCCAACCACCCCAAGAGCAACATCGTCATGATCTGCACCGGCACGGGATCGGCCCCCATGCGCGCCATGACCGAGTGGCGCCGCCGTTTGCGCGCCAGCGGCAAGTTCGAAGGCGGCAAATTGATGCTGTTTTTTGGCGCACGCACCCCGGCTGAGTTGCCGTACTTCGGCCCGTTGAACAAGCTGCCCAAAGACTTCATTGACATCGAATTTGCGTTCTCGCGTGAAGCCGGTAAGCCCAAGCGCTATGTGCAAGACGCCATGCGCGAGCGGGCGGCGGACATCGCGGCCCAACTCAAGGACAGCCACACCAGCTTTTATGTGTGTGGCCTCAAGAGCATGGAAGAAGGCGTGGTCATGGCGCTGCGCGACATCGCCCAGAACGCCGGACTGGACTGGGGGAGCGTGGGCGCCGCGCTCAAGAAAGAAGGGCGATTGCATCTGGAGACGTATTGATCGAGTGCTGGTGGATCGTTCCTGTCGGAACTGAAGCTCCGACCTACGAGAATGTCAAGATCAGGTCTGTTGTAGGTCGGTGGCTTCAGCCCCGACATTCAGCGCTCATTTACAGTTGACATGAATTTCTCAAACGGATGTGAAAACTGCGCATGCAACCCGATTCCATTTCTGAAACCCACATCGGATTGCATGCCTTGCGCGCGCAACTGCGCAAGCCCCGCTCGCAACTCAAAGGCCGACAGGCCACGCCCGAAGCCCGCGCCGAGGTGCAGGCGCTGATCGGCGCGGCCCCGGTCGGCGGCCATCGGCGTGACCTGCTGATCGAGCACCTGCACATGCTCAACGACCATTTTCATGGCCTGATCGAACGCCACATCGTGGCCCTGGCCGCAGAGATGCGCTTGTCTGTGGTCGAGGTGTTTGAAGTCGCTTCGTTTTATCACCACTTTCAGATCCTTCAAGACGACGAAGCGGCCCCGCGCACCACGGTGCGGGTGTGCGACAGTCTGAGCTGCAGTCTGGCGGGCAGTGGCACCTTGCTGCGCCAGTTGCAAGCGGAGTTGACCGGCGATGTGCAGGTCGTCAGCGTGCCCTGTGTGGGCCGTTGCGAGCAAGCACCCGCTGTGCAGGTGGGTCAGCAGGCGGTGGCGCATGCGACGGCCCAAGACGTGGTTCAACGTGTGACCGAAAACCAGACAGCGCCGAACGCGTTGCCCGATGCGATCCGCCTGCCCGCGTATCTGCAAACCGGCGGATACCAGTGGGCGCGTCAAATCGCCTCGGGCGCGCAGGCTGCCGAATCCGTGATTCAGACGCTGGAGTCTTCCGGTTTGCGTGGCTTGGGGGGCGCAGGCTTTCCCGCTGGGCGCAAGTGGCGCATCGTGCGCAGCCAGGCCGCACCGCGCCTGATGGCGGTGAACATCGACGAAGGTGAACCGGGCACCTTCAAGGACCGCAGCTGTCTGGAGTCCGACCCGCACCGCTTTCTGGAAGGCGTGCTGATCGCGGCCAGCGTGGTGGGCTGTGCGGCGGTCTACATCTACCTGCGTGACGAATACCACGCCGCCCGCGTTCTGCTGACGCAAGCGTTGGCCGATTTGCAGGCGCAGCCACCGTGTGCCCTGCCGCACATTGAGCTGCGCCGTGGCGCGGGTGCCTACATCTGTGGCGAAGAGTCGGCCATGATCGAAAGCATCGAGGGCAAGCGAGGTGAACCGCGCCTGCGCCCGCCCTACATCGCGGAGGTCGGCTTGTTCGGACGGCCCACGTTGGAGCACAACTTCGAGACCCTGTACTGGATTCGCGAACTGCTCGAACAAGGGCCAGAGGCCTTTGCCGCACAAGGCCGCCATGGCCGCAAGGGTCTGCGCCGCTATTCTGTGAGCGGGCGTGTGCGGCAGCCGGGCGTCAAGCTCGCGCCGGCCGGCATCACGCTGCGTGAACTCATTGACGAACACTGCGGCGGCATGGCCGAGGGCCACACGCTGTACGCTTATTTGCCCGGTGGCGCCAGCGGCGGCATCTTGCCCGCGCGTTTGGCCGATGTGCCGCTGGACTTTGACACGCTGCAGCCCCATGGTTGCTTCATCGGCTCGGCCGCCGTGGTGGTGCTGAGCCAACACGACAGCGCCCGCGATGCGGCACTCAATGTGATGCGTTTTTTTGCGCACGAGAGTTGCGGCCAATGCACGCCCTGTCGCGTGGGCACCGACAAGGCCGCTCAGCTCATGGCCAGCCCCGTATGGGACGCCGACACCTTGCAAGACCTGGCGCAGGTCATGGGTGATGCGTCCATCTGCGGTCTGGGCCAGGCCGCGCCCAATCCAATCCGTTGTGTGCTGGATTACTTCCCGCACGAAGTGGGGGCTGCATGAGCACAGTTCAATTCAGCCTCAATGGCCAATCGGTTCAAGCGCCTGCCGGAAAAAGCATCTTCAACATCGCCAAGGATTTGGGCATCGCCATCCCACACCTGTGCCACCAGGAAGGCTTGGCGCCCGACGGCAACTGCCGTGCCTGTGTGGTCGAGATCGAAGGCGAGCGCACGCTGGCCCCCAGCTGCTGCCGCAGCGCCACGCCCGGCATGCAGGTGCGCACCGACAGCGCGCGTGCTGTGCACAGCCAGAAGATGGTGCTGGAGATGCTGCTGGCCGATTTGCCCGAACAAGGCCACAAGTGGCTGGATGACCGTGCCGAGGCCCCGCATGGCGAACTGAGCCAATGGGCCGAGCACCATGGCGTGCAGGTGCGCCCGCAACTGGCCGCCTTGCGCCGCGAAGCCGTGCCCGCCGACCTCTCGCACCCGGCCATGGCGGTGCATTTGGACGCCTGCATTCAGTGCAACCGCTGCGAACGCGCGTGCCGTGATCTGCAGGTCAACGACGTGATCGGCCTGGCTTTCCGGGGGGCGCACACGCAGGTGGTGTTCGATCTGGCCGACCCGATGGGCGGCAGCAGTTGTGTCGGCTGCGGCGAATGCGTGCAGGCCTGCCCCACGGGCGCACTCATGCCCAAAAGCCAGATCGGCCCGCAAAAGGTGGACCGCGAGGTGGACTCTGTTTGTCCGTTTTGCGGTGTGGGCTGCCTGGTCACCTACCAAGTGAAAGACGAAAAAATCGTCGCTGTCCAAGGCCGTGCAGGCCCGGCCAACGAAGGGCGTTTGTGTGTCAAGGGCCGCTTTGGCATGGACTACATCCACAGCCCGGACCGCATCACGCAACCGCTGATCCGCCGCGCGGGTGTGTCCAAGGACGTGCGTCTTGTGGACGGGCACTCCGACTGGCGCGACGTGTTTCGCGAAGCCACGTGGGAGGAGGCGCTGGATCTGGCGGCCCAACCACTCAATGCCCTGCGTGAGCACCATGGCCCCAAAGCGCTCGCCGGTTTTGGTTCGGCCAAAGGCAGCAACGAAGAGGCCTACCTGTTCCAGAAGCTGGTGCGCACCGGCTTTGGCAGCAACAACGTGGACCATTGCACGCGCCTGTGCCACGCGTCCAGCGTGGCGGCTTTGCTGGAAGGCGTGGGCTCGGGCGCGGTCAGCAACCCGGTGCGCGATGTGGCGCACGCTGACCTCATCCTCGTGATCGGCTCCAACCCCACCAGCAACCACCCGGTGGCCGCGAGTTGGATGAAAAATGCGGCCAAGCGCGGCACCCGCATCGTGCTGGCCGACCCGCGCATCACCGACATCGGTCGCCACACCTGGCGCAATCTGCAGTTCAAGGCCGACACCGATGTGGCGCTGCTCAACGCCATGCTGCACGTCATCGTGCATGAGAACCTGTGCGACGAAAAATTCCTGAGCGCGCGCGCCGACAACGTGGCCGAACTCAAGGCCCATGTGCAGGACTACACGCCCGAGGCCATGAGCGGCATCTGCGGCATTCCGGCAGACACCATCCGCGAAGTGGCCAGGGCCTATGCCACCGCCAAGGCCGCCATGATTTTGTGGGGCATGGGCGTGAGCCAGCATGTGCACGGTACCGACAACGTGCGCTGCTTGATCGCGCTGGCCAGCATCACCGGCCAGATCGGTCGCCCCGGCACGGGCTTGCACCCGTTGCGCGGCCAAAACAACGTGCAGGGCGCGAGCGACGCGGGCCTGATTCCAATGATGTACCCCAACTACCAGCGGGTGAGCGACCCGTCGGCCCACGACTGGTTTGAAAAGTTCTGGAATACGAAACTGGACGACCAGCCCGGCTACACCGTGGTCGAGATCATGCACAAAGCGCTCGCGCCCGAGAGCGACCCGCACAAGGTGCGTGGCATGTTCATCATGGGCGAGAACCCGGCCATGAGCGACCCGGACCTTCACCATGCCCGCCACGCGCTGGCCAGCTTGCAGCACCTGGTGGTGCAGGACATCTTTCTGACGGAGACCGCCTGGCTGGCCGATGTGGTGCTGCCGGCCAGCGCCTGGCCCGAAAAAACCGGCACCGTCAGCAACACCGACCGCACGGTGCAGATGGGGCGGCAGGCGGTGTCGCCGCCGGGCGACGCGAAAGCCGATTTGTGGATCATCCAGCAGATCGCCAAACGCATGGGCCTGAACTGGCGCTACGTCGGGGACCACGCCGGTGTGGCGGCTGTGTACGAAGAAATGCGCCAGGCCATGGCCCCGGCCATTGGGGGCATCGACTGGGCGCGCCTGAACGCAGGCTCGGTCACTTACCCTTGCGTCAGCGCCGACGACCCGGGCCAGCCCATCGTGTTCCATGACCACTTTCCGACGCCAGATGGCCGTGTCCGGCTGGTGCCTGCGGGGCTGATTCCGGCCAACGAGCAGCCCGATGCCGAGTACCCCCTGGTGCTGATCACCGGGCGGCAGCTCGAGCACTGGCACACCGGCAGCATGACGCGCCGTGCCAGCGTGCTGGACGCGCTGGAGCCTGCGGCCACGGTGTCGATGTGCGCGCTCGACATGGCGCGGTGGGGCTTGCAGGCCGGGCAGCGCATTCGCCTGGCTTCGCGCCGTGGTGCGCTGGCGCTGTGGCTGCGCCAGGACGACGGCACACCGCCGGGTGCCGTGTTCATGCCGTTTGCGTATGTGGAAGCGGCGGCCAACGAGCTGACCAATGCCGCATTGGACCCCTTCGGAAAGATCCCTGAATTCAAGTTCTGTGCGGTTCGGGTGGAGGCCGCCTGACCCTGCGCGCGGTGTGGTACGGTATTCTCTTTGGCCTTGCCGTCAGGCCAACACGTGCTGGGTTCTTGACGTTCCATCGTTCTCCAAAGGGTGTGCTGTCCATGTCTTCACGACCACAAATTGATGTGGCTGTCCTGATGCGCCGAGAGGCCGTGCAAGGACCCATGGCGCGTTGGCAGGCCTGGCGCTGGGTGCTGGCCGATGTGGTGCCGCACGAAGCCGGGTTTGGCACAGCGCCGCGCAGCTTGCGCCAAACGCAGACCGAGTCACTTTGGCTGTACCCGGGCTGGCCGGTGGCGCTTTTCAGCGACGATGCCGAGGGGTATTGGCTCAATGCCACTTCGCCCACGCCGTGTTACTTTGTGCTGTGGCGCCTGATCGATGCCGAAGACGGGAGTGAGCCGATGGCCGTGCCGCAAGCCGTGAGCCTGAGCTACCACGACGCTGGCCGCTGGCTCGATGCACAGGAAACCGTGGAAACCGTGCCTGCCCCCGCCGAGGTGGTGGCGTGGATGCAGACTTTTGCGGAGCAGTATTTTGTGCCCGAGGAAAAAAAGCGCCAGCGCCCCCAAAGCTTTCAGCGCCTGACCGACCGTTTTGGGCAACCGGCCTCGGTCAGCACCGACAGCCAGCGCCAGGGCGGAAGGCCCCGTGCATGAGTACCCCTTTTTTCAGCCGCTGGTCGCGGCGCAAGCAAGGGCTTGAACCCAGCGAGGCAGCGCAGACCGAGCCCTTAGCGCCCCAGGGGTCCGGGCCACGCACCGGCGTTCACATGCCAGCTCCTGCACCTGATATTGCACAGCCGCCGGCAGGTGCTGCGAGCACACCGGTCCCGGGTTCAGCGCAGGCCGAGGCCACGCCGCCTGTGCCCACGATGGACGATGTCCAGCGGTTGACCCCCTCTTCGGAGTTCCAGGCCTTCATGCGAGAGGGCGTGCCCGGTGAGGTGCGCAATGCCGCGATGAAAAAACTGTTCGCCGATCCCCACTTCAATGTGATGGACGGGCTGGACATCTACATTGGCGACTACAGCGTGCCAGACCCTTTGCCTGCGGGCATGCTTGAAAAAATGGTCGGGGCCGAGTTGTTGAATCTGTTCCCTCCCAAAGACCCGCCAGCCACGCCAGAGACCACGGCCAGTGGTGCCCAGGAAACCCCGGCCCAAAGTCCCGATGCGCCGGAAGCTTCGCCACTTGTGGCACAGTCGCCGCAATCGCCCACCATACCGGCACTGCAGGCCTCCAACCTCCCATTTGCGCCGCCAGAACATGACCACCCTGATTTGCAACTGCAACCAAACCATGCCCCTGCAAGCCCAGACCCTGGGCAAAGCACTGGGTGAAGACCTGACGCTGCACACCACCTTGTGTCGCCGTGAGGCGGGGCACTTTCAAAAGGCCGTGAAAACCGGCGAGCCCGTGGTGGTGGCCTGTACCCAGGAAAAGCGCTTGTTTTCCGAGCTGGCCGAGCAAACCGAAGGCGCCATCTCGCCGATTCGCTTCGTCAACCTCCGCGAAACCGGGGGCTGGAGTCGCGAAGCCGAACACGCCATGCCCAAAATGGCCGCCTTGCTGGCGGCCGCCCGGCTGCCCGAACCCGAGCCGGTGCCCACCGTCACTTACCAAAGCGCGGGCCGTGTCTTGGTCATGGGCGCGCTCGATGCCGCTGAGCGTGCTGCCAGCTTCTTGTCGGATGCCATGCAGGTCACCCTTTGGGCCGAGGGCGCAGGCCAGGACGGGGGCACCCAGGAGCGGCGTTTTCCGGTGCTGGCAGGGCGCTTGCATAGCCTGAAGGGCTGGCTTGGTGCCTTTGAGGTGTCGTGGGACGCCAGCAATCCGATTGACCTGGACCTGTGCACCCGCTGCAACGCCTGCGTAGCCGCTTGCCCCGAGCAGGCCATTGGCCTCGATTACCAGGTGGACCTGTCGCGTTGCAGCGCGCACCGCGACTGCGTCAAGGTGTGCGAAGCCGCAGGTGCCATCGATTTCACGCGCGAGGCGCGGCCACAGACCGAGCGGTTTGATGTGGTGTTGGATTTGCGTGGTGACAAAGCTTCGCCCACGTTCCGTTCGCATGCCTTGCCCCAAGGGTATTTCCGCTGGGATGGACAAGATGTGTCAACCCTGCTCAAGGTGCGTGAACTGGTGGGTGAGTTTGAAAAGCCCCGCTTCTTTGCCTACAAACAAAAGCTCTGCGCCCACAGCCGCAACACGCAAGTGGGCTGCCATGCTTGCGTGGACATCTGCTCGGCCGAAGCCATCAGCTCCGACACCAGCCGCCAGCAAATTGTGGTTAACCCCCACCTGTGTGTGGGCTGCGGCGCCTGCACCACGGCCTGTCCGACCGGGGCCTTGACTTACGCCTATCCGCGTCCGACAGAGCAGGGCGCCAAAATACGCAGTCTGCTGGGCGCCTACCAGGCCGCTGGCGGTCGCGACGCCGCCTTGCTGCTGCACAGCCAGGGCAAAGGCCAGACCCTGATCGACGAGCTGGGTCGCGGTGCGCAGCTCCAAGTCATGCAGGGTGTGCCTGCGCGCGTGATCCCTCTGGCCTTGTGGCACACGGCCAGCATGGGTCTGGAGTTGTGGCTGTCGGCCGTGGCGTATGGTGCGCGCCAAGTCATGGTGCTGCTCACCCATGAGGAAGCGCCGCAGTACCGCGCCGCGCTGATGGAACAAATGGCGGTGGCCCAAAGCCTGTTGAATGGCCTGGGCTACGCCGGGGTGCATTTTCAGTTGATCGAGGCGAAAAACCCGACATCGCTGGACGCCGATTTGCAGCGTCTGGCGGCCCGCAGCCTGAAAGCTGTGGCCCTGCCGTCTGGCCCGGCCACAGCCGCCCGCCACGCGGTCCAGGCTGAAAAACGCAGCAACCTCGAACTGGTGCTGGACCACCTGATGGCGCAATCCCCGGTGATGGCGCTAAGCGACAGCACGCGCCCCAAGGCGCTGGACTTGCCCGCTGCCGGATCGCCTTGGGGCACCGTCGTGGTGGATGGCGGCAAGTGCACGCTGTGCATGAGCTGCGTGGGCGCTTGCCCCGCATCGGCCTTGCAAGACAACCCGCTGCAACCCGAGATACGGTTCATCGAAAAGAACTGTGTCCAGTGTGGCCTGTGTGCCAAGACCTGCCCTGAGGATGCGATCACGCTGCAACCGCGTCTGTCACTGTTGCCCGAGCGCCAGCAGCCCCGCGTGCTGCACGGCAGCCCACCGTATGCCTGCATCCGTTGCAGCAAACCCTTTGGGACGCTCCAGGGCATCGAGACCATGCTGGGCCGCCTGGCGGGGCACAGCATGTTCCAGGGCCCGGCGCTGGAGCGCCTGAAAATGTGCGGCGATTGCCGCGTGGTGGACATGTTCACCGACGAGAACCAGGTGCGCATCACCGGCACCAACCTGCCTTCCAAACCCCAATAAGCCTTTTGCCATGAGCCAAGACCTGAACCTGTCCGCCCACAGCCATGCGTTGGACGAAGAAACCGCCCGCGCCGAAGTCTATGGCTTGTTGTCGCAGCTGTACTACCAGGCCCCAGGCGATGCGCTGTGGGACCAGCTGCAAGTGGCGGTGACCGAAGCGCCCGCTGCCGGTGGGTTTTTGGAAGAGCCCTGGCGCGCGCTGGTGGCCTGTGCCCGCAGCCTGAGCCAGGCCCAGGTTGCAGCCGAATTCACCAGCCTCTTTGGCGGTGTGGGCAAACCCGAGGTGTATTTGTTTGGTTCGCACTACCTCAGTGGTTTCTTGAATGAAAAACCGCTGGTGCGCTTGCGTGACGACCTGGCCGAACTGGGCTTGGCCCGCAGCAACGACATGTCTGAAACCGAAGACCATGTGGCGTATGTTTTTGAAGTCATGCGGTTTTTGATCGCGGGTGACGATGTCGCACTGTCCAATCTGACCCGTCAGCACGCCTTTTTCACCCAGCATGTGCAATCGTGGTTGCCCGCCCTTTGCCAAACGCTGCGAGCCCACCCGCGGGCTGTTTTTTATGCACGGGTGGCCGCTTTCACCGAAGCCTTCATCAGCGTGGAGTCGCAGGGATTTGATCTGGTTGCGTGATTGAAAAATTTTGCGCAAAGGGTTGAAAAAATGACAAACCCGGCTCGGGTTTTCACTTAGTTTCAGGGGGGGGTGCAATCGCATAATGATTGACCAAGCAGTAATTTTTTACGCTTGAAAGTTCAACAACGATTGGAGACATACCTTGACCGACAAATCAACCCCACGCCGTCGCAACCTTCTCAAAGGCGCAGCCCTGGCTGCAGGTGCCATCTCTGCCCCGATGGTCGCCAAGGCCCAAACTGGCCCGATTTCCATGCGCTGGCAGAGCACTTGGCCTGCCAAGGACATCTTCCATGAGTACGCGCTGGATTACGCCAAAAAGGTCAACGACATGACCGGCGGCGATCTGAAGATCGAAGTCTTGCCAGCCGGTGCCGTGGTGCCCGCTTTTGGTTTGCTCGAAGCCGTTTCCAAAGGCACATTGGACGGAGGGCATGGGGTGCTGGGTTACCACTATGGCAAGCAAAACGCGTTGGCCCTGTGGAACTCTGGCCCCGCCTTCGGCATGGACGCCAACATGATCCTGGCTTGGCATAAATACGGTGGCGGTGCCGAACTGCTGGCCAAACTGTATGCCTCCATTGGCGGCAATGTGCAGTCATTTCTGTACGGTCCCATGGCCACCCAACCGTTGGGCTGGTTCAAGAAGCCGATCACCAAATCGGCTGATTTCAAGGGCTTGAAGTTCCGCACCAACGGGCTGGCCATCGATTTGTTCACCGCCATGGGTGCGGCCGTGAACGCCTTGCCAGGGGGTGAAATTGTGCCCGCGATGGACCGTGGGTTGCTCGACGGTGCCGAGTTCAACAACGCCACGTCTGACCGTGTGTTGGGCTTTCCCGATGTGTCCAAGGTCTGCATGCTGCAAAGCTACCACCAGAGTGCCGAGACCTTCGAGATCATGTTCAACAAGACCAAGTACGACGCGCTGCCGGCCAAGATGAAGGCGGTCATTGCCGGTGCCACGGAAGCCGCCTCGGCCGACATGTCCTGGAAAGCCATTGACCGCTATTCCAAAGACTATGTCGAATTGCAGACCAAGGACAAGGTCAAGTTCTACAAAACGCCAGACGCCATCTTGCAAGAGCAACTCAAGATCTGGACCGAAATTCTCGAGAAGAAGTCCGCTGAGAATCCCTTGTTCAAAGAAATCGTGGCCTCACAAAAAGCATTTGCCGCGCGTGCTGTGAAGTGGGACCAGGACACCAATATCAGCCGTCGCATGGCGGTGAACCATTTCTTTGGTGCCAAGAAGGCCTGATCTTCGGATCTGATCCAGTCCATCAGCCATCTGGGATCACTCAGATGGCTGATTCATTTTGATGTGGTTCCCTATGCAAAATTTATTGCTTTTCATCGATAAAGTCAGCACATGGATTGGTCAGTTTTTCTCCTGGCTGATCGTGGCGTTGACCTTGCTGATTTCATGGGAGGTCTTTTCGCGTTACGCCCTGGATGACCCTCACCCTTGGGCCTTCGACGTGATGAGCATGTTGTATGGCTCTTTGTTCATGATGGCCGGTGCCTACACGCTGTCCAAGAATGGCCATGTGCGCGGCGATGTGCTGTACGGATTTTTCCCGCCGCGCTTGCAAGCCTGGTTGGACCTGGCCCTCTACATTCTGTTTTTTATTCCAGGTGTGTTCGCGCTGGCCTGGGCCGGCTATGGTTTTGCAGCCGAATCCTGGGCCATCAACGAGCACTCCAACATCACGGCCAACGGTCCTCCGGTCTATCCTTTTAAAACCATTTTGCCCATTGCGGGGGCTTTCTTGCTGGCCCAGGGGTTGGTTGAAATCGTGCGGTGCATCGTGTGCATCAAGCAAGGTGAATGGCCTTCCCGTGGCGACGACGTGGACGAGGTGGATGTTGAAAAACTCAAGGAAATGGTCAACGTCAAAGACGAAGACATCGCCAAACTTGATGTGCTGGTGACAGGCAAGGGAAATCACAAATGAAAAAAGAAGTCTGGTTTGGCCTGACGATCATGGCCTTGGTCGTGTTGTCGGCCTTTGTTTTGCTGCCCTCACCTTCTGAGATGTCCAACGGTCATCTGGGCTTGTTGATGCTGGCCTTGGTGGTGGTGGCGATCATGTTGGGTTTCCCCACCGCATTCACCCTGATGGGCATGGGCATGATCTTCGCCTGGATTGCTTATCGGAGTCAAAACCCCGATCTGGCGGTGAACCAAACGCTGGACCTGATGGTTCAGCGTGCCTACTCGGTCATGTCGAATGATGTGCTGATCTCGATCCCCTTGTTCGTGTTCATGGGGTATCTGATTGAACGCGCCAACCTGATCGAAAAATTGTTCAAAAGCATGCACCTGGCCATGGCCCGCGTGCCTGGCTCCTTGGCGGTGGCCACCATCGTGACCTGTGCCATTTTTGCGACCGCCACCGGCATCGTGGGGGCTGTGGTCACACTGATGGGTTTGCTGGCGCTGCCGGCCATGCTGCGCGCGGGCTACAGCGTGCAATTGTCAGCCGGTGCCATCACGGCCGGCGGCTGTCTCGGGATTTTGATTCCGCCTTCGGTCATGCTGATTGTTTATGGCGCGACCGCTGGCGTGTCGGTGGTCAAACTGTATGCCGGGGCGTTTTTCCCCGGCATCATGTTGGCCACTTTGTATGTGCTGTATGTGGTGGTGATTGCCAAGGTCAAGCCCCACATGGCACCGCCCATGTCGGCCGAAGACCGGATCGTGCCCTTGCCTGCTTTTGCGCAGGTGGTGTCCAAAGAAGTCAGCAGCACCGTATTGCCTGGCCTGATCGGCGCCATCAAGGGCAAGCGCAATGCGGCCGTGCCTTTGCGCGAGTTGCTCAACCATTTGGGCATCGCCTTGTTGCCGGCCTTGTCGGTGGCGTTGATCATGGGAGCCATCTATTTCAAGGTGACGGCTCCCATACCGCCCGAGGTGGTCGAAGGGGTGGTGGCCATGGGTGGAGAACTGGGCGATTCTGCGGATGCCACAAGCGAAGCCGACAGTGTCGGTGGTTTGGCCGAGCCCGAAGCCGACGGCTTGCAACCCCCGCCAGGTTCAACCGAGGCTGCTGCACCTGCTGCACCTGCCATTGAGCCCGCCAAAGCCGAGGCCCCGGCCGCCGTGGGTGCCGCCGCCGAAAGCCCTGCAGCTCAGCCTGCGCCGACTGCCTTTTGGATCGGTTTGGCCAGTTGTGCTGTGGCACTGGCGATTTTTTATGCCTATTTCAGCTTCACGCGGCTTGAAATTTTCAAGATGTTGCTGGGATCGTTCTTCCCGCTGGCCTTGATGATTTTGGCGGTGCTGGGCACCATCGTGTTCGGTTTGGCCACGCCGACCGAAGCGGCAGCCATGGGTTCGTTGGGCGGCTTGCTGCTGGCGGCGGCTTACCGGCGGCTGAACTACTTGGTGTTGCGTGAGTCGGTTTACCTGACCGCCAAAACCAGTGCCATGGTGTGTTGGCTGTTTGTGGGTTCCAGCATTTTCTCGGCGGCGTTTGCGTTGTTGGGTGGGCAGGAGATCATCAACAGCTGGGTCTTGGGCATGGACCTGACATCTGTGCAGTTCATGATCCTGGCGCAAGTGGTTATTTTCTTGCTGGGTTGGCCGCTGGAGTGGACCGAGATCATCGTGATTTTCATGCCGATCTTCATCCCCCTGTTGCCCCATTTCGGCATTGATCCCTTGTTCTTTGGCTTGTTGGTGGCGCTGAATTTGCAGACCGCCTTCCTGAGCCCGCCGGTGGCCATGGCCGCTTTCTATCTCAAAGGAGTGAGCCCACCCCATGTGACGCTCAATCAAATCTTTGCGGGCATGTTGCCATTCATGGCGATTCAAGTGTTTGCCATTGTGCTGCTCTACGTGTTCCCGGCGATCGGCATGTGGTTGCCTGAAGTGTTGTACAAATAAAGACTGCAAAAACCAGCACGCGCAAAGAAGGGCGTGCGTGTTGGTCGAGCCACTGAAAATCTGGATTCTTTGTCAGTTACCGAATTGACATTGAGTCAGTCGACACTAGGGTTATTACGCTGCGATGGTGCTCGCTAACCGCTAAGATGACCAACGCATTGGATTGCCTATGGCCTCGGTTCGTGAAGCGATCACCTTGTCCAACATTTTCTGGAGTCTTTGATGTCTTCCAAAACTTCTTCTCTTTCACGTCGCAGCCTGTTTTCTGGTGCGGCGACCGTGGGTGCTGTGGCTGCGGCCACCGCTGTGCTGCCCGGGGTCGTCCGGTCGACTGCGCCTGCGGCGGCTCCCTTGCCTGCGCCTGCGCGAGGCGGTGGTTACACCCTGAGCGAGCACGTTCAGCAGTATTACAAGACCACCCGCGTCTGAGTTTGTCGTCCGTTTTCTTCGTGTTCACTTCCAACTGGAGCCCTCCATGTTGCTGACCAAAAAACAAACCGGCACGGCCGGTGCCGTCACTTCCCCCTTCATCCACAGCTTGCGCCGTGGTTTGTCACAGGCATTGCCCACACTGGACCGCCGCAGCTTTCTGCGCCGGTCGGGCTTGGGTGTGGGTGTGGGCCTGGCCGCATCGCAATTGAGCTTGGTGAAAAAAGCGCAAGCCGCGACCGGGGCTTCCCTCCTTGGTGCGGGCAAAGTCGAAGTCAAACGCACCGTGTGCACCCACTGCTCGGTGGGTTGCGCCGTGGATGCGGTGGTGGAAAACGGCGTCTGGGTGCGCCAAGAGGCGGTCTTTGACTCGCCCATCAACCTGGGTGCGCACTGCGCCAAGGGGGCTGCCTTGCGCGAGCATGGCCATGGCGAATACCGCTTGCGCTACCCCATGAAACTGGTCAAGGGCAAGTATGAGCGCATCAGCTGGGACACGGCCCTGACCGAGATCAGCGCCAAGATGCTGGAGCTGCGCAAGGCCAGCGGCCCCGACAGCGTGTATTTCATTGGTTCGTCCAAGCATAACAACGAGCAGGCGTACCTCATGCGCAAGTTCGTCAGTTTCTGGGGCACCAACAACTGCGACCACCAGGCCCGCATCTGCCACTCCACCACGGTGGCCGGTGTGGCCAACACCTGGGGTTATGGCGCCATGACCAATTCGTACAACGACATGCAAAACAGCAAGGTCGCTTTGTACATCGGCTCCAACGCCGCCGAGGCCCACCCGGTCTCGTTGTTGCACATGCTGCACGCCAAGGAAAACGGTTGCAAGATGATCGTGGTCGATCCGCGCTTCACCCGCACAGCGGCCAAGGCCGACGAGTACGTGCGCATCCGCTCGGGCACCGACATCCCCTTCTTGTTCGGTCTGCTGTACCACATCTTCAAGAACGGTTGGGAAGACAAACAGTACATCCATGACCGTGTGTATGGCATGGATGCCGTCAAGGCCGATGTGCTGGCCAAGTGGACACCCGACAAGGTTGAAGAGGCTTGCGGCGTCAAGGAAGACCAGATGTTCAAGGTCGCCAAGATGCTGCACGACAACAACCCCGGCACCATCGTCTGGTGCATGGGCCAGACCCAGCACACCATTGGCAACGCCATGGTGCGTGCGTCGTGCATTTTGCAGTTGGCACTGGGCAACGTCGGTAAGTCCGGCGGCGGTACCAACATCTTCCGTGGCCACGATAACGTGCAGGGCGCGACCGACGTGGGACCCAACCCCGATTCGCTGCCCGGTTACTACGGTTTGGCCGAAGGCTCTTGGAAACATTTCGCCAAGACCTGGGGTGTTGATTTCGAGTGGATCAAAAAGCAGTTCGCCAGCCCTGCCATGATGGGCAAGAACGGCATCACGGTGTCCCGTTGGATCGATGGCGTGCTGGAGAACAACGAGCTGATCGACCAGGACAGCAACCTGCGCGGCGTCTTCTATTGGGGCCACGCCCCCAACTCGCAAACCCGCGGTCTGGACATGAAGCGCGCCATGGACAAGCTAGACCTGCTGGTCGTGGTCGATCCCTACCCGAGTGCCACGGCCGCCATGGCCGCGATGCCAGGCAAAGCCGAAGACCTGAACCCCAAACGCGCCGTGTACCTGCTGCCCGCCGCCACGCAGTTCGAGACCAGTGGTTCTTGCACCGCTTCCAACCGCTCGCTGCAGTGGCGCGAGAAGGTGATCGACCCCCTTTGGGAAAGCCGCTCCGATCACATGATCATGCACCAGCTGGCCGAGAAGTTGGGCTTTGCCAAAGAGCTGTCCAAGAACTACAAGATGCAAAAGGTCAAGGGTTTGGACGAGCCCGTGCCCGAGGACATCCTGCGCGAAATCAATAAGTGCGTCTGGACCATCGGCTACACCGGCCAAAGCCCAGAGCGTTTGAAGGCCCACATGAAGAACATGAATGTGTTCGACGTGAAGACCCTCAAGGCCAAAGGCGGCAAGGACAAGGAAACCGGCTACGACTTCACCGGCGATTACTTCGGTTTGCCCTGGCCTTGTTACGGCACGCCTGAACTCAAGCACCCCGGCTCGCCCAACCTTTACGACACCTCCAAGCACGTCATGGATGGCGGTGGCAACTTCCGCGCCAACTTCGGTGTGGAGCGCGAAGGCAAGAGCTTGCTGGCCGAAGACGGTTCGCACTCGCTGGGCGCCGACATCACCACCGGCTACCCTGAGTTGGACCACATCTTGTTGAAAAAGCTAGGCTGGTGGGATGAACTCTCCGACGACGAGAAGAAAGCCGCCGAAGGTAAAAACTGGAAGACCGATAGCTCGGGCGGCATGATGCGTGTGTTCATGAAAGAACACGGTTGCCATCCGTTTGGCAACGCCAAGGCGCGTGCGGTTGTTTGGAACTTCCCCGATCCGATTCCGCAGCACCGTGAACCTTTGTACGGTACCCGTCCGGACATGGCGGCCAAGTACCCCACGCACGACGACAAGAAAGCCTTTTGGCGTCTGCCCACGCTGTACAAAACCGTGCAGGACAAGAACATCGCCGACAAGGCCTACGAGAAGTTCCCGCTCATTCTGACCTCGGGACGTTTGGTCGAATACGAAGGCGGCGGCGAAGAAACCCGTTCCAACCCTTGGCTGGCCGAGTTGCAGCAAGAAGCGTTTGTCGAGATCAATCCCAAGACAGCAGCTGACCGTGGCGTGCGCAATGGCGACCGCGTCTGGTTGTTGGGTGCCACGGGTGCGCGCCTGAACGTGCAGGCGCTGGTCACCGAGCGTGTGGATGCGGGCACGGTGTGGATGCCGTTCCACTTTTCGGGTCGTTGGCAAGGTGCTGACCTGTTGGCGCATTACCCCAAGGGGGCTGCGCCCATCGTGCGCGGTGAGGCGGTCAACACCGCCACCACCTATGGTTATGACAGCGTCACCATGATGCAAGAGACGAAAACCACCATCTGCAACATTGAAAAAGCCTAAGCGCTTCAGGAGAACACGATGGCACGAATGAAATTCATCTGCGATGCAGAGCGTTGCATTGAATGCAATGGTTGCGTCACCGCTTGCAAAAACGAACACGAAGTGCCGTGGGGCGTGAACCGCCGCCGCGTGGTCACCTTGAACGACGGCGTTCCGGGTGAAAAGTCGATCTCGGTCGCCTGCATGCACTGTTCGGATGCCCCTTGCATGGCGGTTTGCCCGGTCAATTGCTTTTACAAGACCGAAGAAGGTGTGGTGCTGCACGACAAGGACATTTGCATTGGCTGCGGTTACTGCTCGTATGCCTGCCCGTTTGGTGCGCCGCAATTCCCAAGCCAGGGCACCTTCGGTGTGCGCGGCAAGATGGACAAGTGCACTTTCTGCGCCGGTGGACCAGAAGAGCACGGCAGCCAGGCCGAATTTGACAAGTACGGGCGCAACCGCCTGGCCGAAGGCAAGCTGCCGGCTTGCGCCGAGATGTGCTCGACCAAGGCCTTGCTCGCTGGTGACGGCGATGTGGTCGTTGACATCCTGCGGGGCCGTGTTGTCCAGCGCGGCAAAGGTGCCGAAGTCTGGGGCTGGGGCACCGCCTATGGCAACCAAACCAAGCAAGGAGCCTGAGCATGAAAACCGCTTTCTTGATTTGCAGCGTCGTTGTGCTGGCTGCTTGCGGGGAAAAACCGCAAGACAGCTTGGGCGCCCGCACCGACAAGCCTGTTCAAAACGGCACAGGTGTCGCTGCCTTCACCGCGCCCGGCTGGAAGGCCGGTGACAAAGATGGGTGGGCCAACCACCTCAAGGCCCGTGCCACTTACGGCATGAACGACCACGTCCGCGCACCCCAGTGAGCGCCAAGGAGAAGTTCATGCGTCGCTTCTTACTGACCATCGGGCTGGCTTTGGCCGCGTGGGGCGTTGCGGCCCAGACGCAGGCGACAACGCCAGCCCCAGCTGCCGCTGCGGCAGAGACCGCTCTGGGTGTGAAAAGCGCCAACGTCTTCCAGATCGCGCCCGGTGCGGATGCCGATCCGAAATACAAAGACCAGACCAATGCCGAGCGGGCTCAGGTTCAGCCCGGCAACAACGCGCCCATGTGGCGTGCGGTGGGGCAGGGCGTGACCGGTTACAGCAGCTTGCCCAAAAGCCAGGCGCCCGAAGCTGGCAACCTGATCCAGCCCTTTGTGCAATACCCCGGCGCGCGCCTGGCTTCGGCGGGCGAGTCCTGGCGTCAGGTGCGCAACAACATCATCGTGCCTTATGGCGCGGCCCTGTTGCTGATCGCCGTGGGTGCCATGGCCCTGTTCTACATGGGCAAAGGCACGATCGAGTTGCACGGCCAGGAAACCGGTCGCAAGATTGAGCGCTTCACCCCCTTCGAGCGCTCGGCCCACGGGGCCAACGCCATCGCCTTTGTGGCTTTGGCCGTCTCGGGCATCGTCATGGCCTACGGCAAATACTTCTTGCTGCCCATCATCGGCGGCACGCTGTTTGGCTGGCTCACCTATGCCCTGAAAAACCTGCACAACTTTGCCGGCCCCTTGTTTGCGGTGTCGCTGGTGGTGGTGTTTGTCACCTTCCTCAAAGACAACTTGCCCAGCAAGGACGATCTGGTCTGGTTGCTCAAGGGCGGTGGTTTGTTTTCGGGCACCGAAGTGCCTTCGCACCGCTTCAATGCCGGTGAAAAAGTGGTGTTCTGGGGCGGCGTGCTGTTTCTGGGGGCGATTGTGGTGGCGTCGGGCCTGGTGCTCGACAAGCTGATCCCCGGCCTCATTTATGAGCGCAGTACCATGCAGATCGCCAACATGGTCCACGCTGTGGCCACGCTGTGCATGATGGCCCTGTTCATTGGGCACATCTACATGGGCACCATCGGCATGCGTGGGGCTTACCAGGCCATGCGCGAAGGTCATGTGGACGAAACCTGGGCCAAAGAACACCACGAACTCTGGTACAACGACATCAAGGCGGGCAAGATCCCGGCCCAGCGCTCTGTGCCTGTGGCCTCTGTTGCAGACGCACCGGCGGCACCCGTATCGACGGCTTCGGTTTGAGCCAGGAGAACACCATGAAAAAATACCTGCTTGTCATGTCCGCGCTGGCCGTCAGCTTCGGTGCTGCGGCCAAATTGCCTGTCCCAAGCGACGAGGCCAAAGCCAAAGCGGCCGAAGCCGCGGCCAAAACAGCGCACGGCAACAAAGTGGCCGATTACCAGTTGTGCAAGTCCCGCGAGAAAGCAGCAGCGCACTATTACAAAACCCAAGGCAAAGGCAAAGCCGCTCCCGTGGCCACCCCTGCTTGTGTGGACCCGGGGGCCTACAAGCCGGCAGAGTCAATGGCCGCTGCACCGGCTGTCCCCGCTGCGGCCAAGCCTGCTCCCGCACCCGCCAAAAAAGGCTGATCTCTTTTTTGTTCTTCACTGAAAATCCCCCGTCGGCAACGGCGGGGGATTTTTACCTTAGGCTCACGCCATGTCTGTCGTTTTGAACGCCCCTGTCGCCACCCCTGTCGCCGTCTTGGCCCCGCGCAAGCCCCACATCACCCGTGCCCGTGCGCCGCTCACGCGCACGGTGTCTGTGCGCAATGAGTTGGGTGAAACATCGGAGGCGCAAATTCCCGCTGAGCGGGCGCTCACCATTTATCTGGACAAAAAAGAGCTGGTGACCCTGATGACCTTGGGGGCCGAACCCGAATGGTTGGTGCTGGGTTTTCTGCGCAACCAGCGCTTGATCGACTCGGTGGACCAGATCGAATCGATCACCGTGGACTGGACCCTGGGTGAAGGCGAGGTGGGCGAGCCTGGGGTGGCCGCCGTGAAAACCCGCCCGGATTCGGATGTGGTGGTGCAGCGCAGTGCCGACCGGGTGGTGACCACCGGCTGTGGTCAGGGCAGCGTGTTTGGCGACCTGATGGCCCACATCGACGACATCCAATTGCCGGCCGCCCAGATCACGCAAGGCCAGTTGCTTGGCTTGGTCAATGCCATTCGTTTGCAAGAAACCACTTACAAATCGTCGGGCTCGGTCCATGGTTGTGCGCTGTTTCAAGGCGAGCAAATGCGCATGTTCGTCGAAGACGTGGGCCGCCACAACGCCGTGGACACCATTGCCGGCTGGATGTGGCTGAACGATGTGAGTGGGCAGGACAAGGTGTTCTACACCACGGGTCGCCTGACCAGCGAGATGGTCATCAAGTCGGCCCAAATGGGCGTGCCCGTGGTCGTGTCCCGCAGCGGCATCACGCAAATGGGCCTGGATGTGGCCAAGCGCCTGGGCCTGTGCGCCATTGGCCGCGCCACCAACAAACGCTTTTTGTGCTTCAGCGCCCCCGAGCGCCTGGTCTGGCAACCCGAACTGACGGCCCACTGAAGACCATCTGCAGGCCCACTCAAGGTCCTCTCAGGGCTTACTCAAGGCCTGCATTGCTGGCGCCGTTTCTTGATCAGAGGCCGCCCCTCGCCCAAAGGACGTTTCAGCCACCCCGCTTGACCTCTGTCGCCAATGCCTTGTGCCCCCGCCGTGAATCTGTTGTGCGGTAAGGTAGCGGCATGAACCAACAAGGATGGATGCACGGCCTGCGGCTGGGGGCGCGCAATTTGTGGCGCGATTTGCGTGCGGGCGAACTGCGGCTGCTCATGCTATCGGTCGCTTTGGCGGTGGCCGCGCTCAGCGCGGTCGGGTTTTTGGCCGACCGCATGCAGTCGGGTTTGTGGCGCGATGCCCGCCAGTTGCTCGGCGGTGATGCCGTCGTTGTCAGTGACCAAAACACCCCGGCGCCATTTGTGCAGCAGGCCCGCAGTCTCGGCTTGCAAAGCAACACCAATGTGACGTTTCCGACCATGGCCCGCGCGCTGGCTGAACAGGGGGGAGCCAGCCGTTTGGTGGCTTTGAAGGCGGTGGAGCCCGGTTACCCCTTGCGTGGCCAACTGGTGGCATCGCCCACGGCGGGGGCATCGTCGATTCCTCTTGCCGGCGAAGTCTGGGTGGACCCGGCGTTGCTGGACAACCTGAACCTGCAAACCGGGCAAATGCTGGGTCTGGGCGAACGCAGTTTGCGCATTTCGGCGGTCATTGAGCGCGAACCCGACCGGGGCGCAGGCTTCATGACTTTTGCCCCCCGCGTCATGATCAATGCCATGGATTTGCCCTCCACCGGTCTGGTGCAACCGGCCAGCCGGGTGACCTGGCGCATGGCGGTGGCAGGCGATGCCGCAGCAACCGAACGCTTTGTGCAATGGGCCCGGCCCGAGGTGGAGCGCTCGCATGCGCGTGGTGTGCAGATCGAGTCGCTGGACAGTGGCCGCCCTGAAATGCGCCAAACGCTGGACCGGGCTGCGCAATTTTTGAACTTGGTGGCCCTGCTGGCGGCCTTGCTTTGCGCCGTGGCCGTGGCCTTGGCTGCGCGCAGTTTTGCCGAGCGACAACTGGATGCCTGTGCCTTGCTCTGCGTTTTGGGGCAGAGTCAGCGCACACTCACCTTGAGTTATGGCTTGGAGTTTCTGGGTGCGGGCTTGCTGGCCAGTGCCTTGGGCGTGCTGGCGGGCTATGCCGTGCATCTGGGGTTTGTGTGGCTGTTGGCCGGTTTGGTAGACACGCAATTGCCCGCGGCCACCGTGCAACCCGCATTGATGGGCATGGCCATGGGCCTGACACTGCTGGTGGCTTTCGGTTTACCGCCTGTGCTGCAACTGGCGCAGGTGCCGCCATTGCGCGTCATCCGGCGCGATCTGGGCAATTTGCAAGTGCGCTCGGGCCTGGTGCTGGTCATGGGCTTGCTGGGTTTCGCGCTGACCTTGCTGATGGTCAGCCGCAACCTGACCTTGGGGCTGATCACGGTGGGCGGTTTTGCGCTGGCCTTGGCGGTGTTTGCCGGCTTTGCGGCCGCCGCCTTGTGGCTGCTTCGGCGCACCGTGCCGGATGAGAAAGCCCCGCGCTGGCTGCGCCTGGCCACGCGGCAGGTGGCGGCACGGCCGGTGTTTGCCGTGGTGCAGGTCAGTGCCTTGTCGGTGGGCTTGTTGGCCCTGGCGCTGTTGGTGCTGCTGCGCACCGACCTGATTGCCAGTTGGCGCCAGGCCACGCCTGCCAACGCGCCAGACCGGTTTGTCATCAACGTGCAGCCCGAGCAGGCCACCGACTTTTTGGCGCACCTGGCCAAGGCGGGTGTGCAATCGCCCGACTGGTTTCCCATGATTCGGGGCCGTCTGGTGGCCATCAATGGCCGCGAGGTCGGCGCGTCCGACTTTGAAGCCGAACGCGCCAAACGCCTGATTGACCGCGAAATCAACTTGTCGCACTCGGCGACATTGCCAGCCCACAACCCCTTGACGGCAGGTCGCTGGGTGGCGGAAGAGGCGGACGGGGTGAGCGTGGAGCAGGGCATTGCCGACACCCTGGGGCTGCAGCTGGGGGACCAGTTGCGCTTTGACATTGCCGGCCAGGTCCGCGAGGCCCGCATCACCAGTCTGCGCAAAGTGGACTGGACTTCCATGCGTGCCAATTTCTTCATGATGTTCCCGGTCTCGCAAATGCCCGACTTGCCCATGACCTACATGGCCGCTTTTCGCTCACCACCAGGCCCGGCTGGTTTTGACAACGCGCTGGTGAACCAGTTTCCCAACATCACCAGCGTGGACATGCGCAGCACCTTGGCCCAGGTGCAGCGCGTGATGGACCAGGTGATCCGGGCGGTGGAGTATCTGTTTGCCTTCACCGTGGCCGCGGGCCTGATGGTGCTGTTGGCTGCCGTGGGGGCGAGCCGGCAAGCGCGTGAGCGCGAATATGCCATCATGCGGGCGCTCGGGGCAGGGCGCGCCTTGTTGGCCCAGGTGCAACGCACCGAGCTGCTGGGCCTGGGTTGGCTGGCCGGTTGCATGGCCAGCAGCATGGCCTTGGTGGTGGGCTGGGCGCTGGCCCGCTACGCGTTTGAATTTGCGTGGCAACCTCCGCTGTGGGCACCCCTGGCCGGTGGCGCGCTGGGTGCTGTGTTGGCCTGGACCGCCGGCAGCTTGAGCCTGTCTGGCGTATTGCGGCAGCCCGTCATGCAAACCTTGCGGCAAGCCGCAGAGTAAGGCCGGCCGGTCGGCACAATACACGCCTATGCAAATTGAAGACAAGCCCCCGTTTGACAGCCCGTTTGAGTGGATCGGTGGAGAAGCCCGCGTCAAGGCCTTGGCGGAGCGCTTTTACGACCTCATGGACCTGGAGCCCGACTACAAAGAACTGCGTGCCGTTCACGGCAGCAGTTTGCAAGACGCACGTGACAAGTTGTTTTGGTTCCTGTGTGGCTGGCTGGGCGGCCCCGAGCACTACACCGAACGCTTTGGCCACCCGCGCCTGCGCATGCGCCACATGCCGTTTGCGATTGGCATTCTTGAGCGCGACCAGTGGCTCGCTTGCATGGACCAGGCCATGCAAGAGACCCAGGTTGACCCTGTGCTGCGCGAACGGCTGGGTGCCAGCTTTTTCAAAACCGCCGACTGGATGCGCAACCAGGGCGGCTGATCGTCCAAGCCGCGCCCGCTACCCCCCAGGCTTTTGTGGCACGATCAGCAGGTGAAAATCAATTCTCTTCAGGACCTCAAGCAGGTGCAGAAAAAGCTGGCCGCCGCTCACCAGAAAGCGCAGGCCGAAGAGGCTGCGCGCCTGGCCGCCGCGCGTCAGCGCGAAGCCGAGTCCAACCTGTTTGCCCGCGCGGTGGGGGTGGTTCAGCGCCTGCCGCTGCATGACCAGGCCCGCATCAGCCCACCCGCTCCGGCCCCCGTCGCCGTGCAGCGTCAAAAAGATGAAGAAGCCGTTTTGCGCGATGCCTTGAGCGACGGGTTTGATGTGAGCACCTTGCTCGACACCGATGAGGCTTTGAGCTTTCGGCGTCCGGGCATCGGCATCGACGTGACTCAGAAACTGCGCAAAGGCGGTTGGTCTATCCAACGTGAAATCGACCTGCATGGCTTGCGCAGCGACGAAGCCCGCCTGGCGCTGGCCGAATTCATCCGCAACGCCCACCGCCAAGGTTTGCGTTGCCTGCGTGTGGTGCACGGCAAGGGCCTGGGATCGCCGGGCAAAACCCCGGTTCTTAAATCCAAGGTTCACAGCTGGCTGATCCAGAAAAACCAGGTCATGGCTTTCGTGCAGGCCAAACCCGCAGAGGGCGGCGCAGGGGCTTTGGTGGTGCTGCTCAAACCCGGCAACTGAAGGCGCTGCGGCGACGCTGCGAACGCTTAACCTGGCCTTTGCGCCTGTTCGCACTTCACCTGAATCAATTCGCGCTGCCCATCCGGGCTCAGCCGCATCGCACTCAGGCAGCCGCCCCACACGCAGCCCGTGTCCAGTGCCCACACGTCCGTGCGCTGCAAGGGCCCCAAAGTGGACCAATGGCCAAAGGCCACGGTCACGTCAGCCGTCTGTCTGCCTGGCACATCAAACCACGGCATGAAACCCGCTGGCGCTGTACCGGCCCCTTCTTTGGAGGCAAACTCCATCACCCCCGCGGCAGAACAAAAGCGCAAGCGCGTTAGCGCATTCACCACCACGCGCCATCGGGCCACACCTGTCAAATCGTCGCGCCATGCCGCAGGCTCGTTGCCGTACATCTGGTGCAAAAAATCGTTCAAATCCGGCCCGCGCAAAACCGACTCCACTTCGCCCGCCAACGCCAGGGTTTGCGTGACCGACCAGGAGGGCAGCACCCCCGCGTGCACCATCAACACGCCATGGCCCCACAGTGCCATGCGTTGGTGCCGCAGCCAGTCCAGCAGGGCAGCGCGGTCACTGGCGTGCAAGATGCCATCCAAGGTGTCCATGGGTTTGAGCCGCCCCGCCCCAGCGGCCACGGCCAGCAAATGCAGGTCGTGGTTGCCCAGCACACACTGGACAGCGTTGCCCATCGCCATCAATCGGCGCAACACTTGTTCAGAAGCAGGCCCCCGGTTGACCAGATCGCCTAAAACGTACAACGTGTCCCGGCTCGGGGAGAAATCAACCTCGCCCAACAACCGTCCCAAAGGCGCGTCGCAACCTTGCACATCACCGACCCAATAAACAGACATAAGCACCTCTTGGGCGCATTGTCCCAAATCGCCTCACCCCCGGTTGCGCTTTCGGCTGCCGGGCGCAGCGCGACTCTTGGCACAATGCGGTTATGGATTTTTTATTGATCGCGTTCCTCACTCTGCTCAACGGGGTGTTTGCCATGTCAGAGTTGGCGCTGGCGTCCAGTCGCAAGGCACGCCTCGCGGCCATGGAAGAGGCCGGGGACAAAGGTGCGCACGCCGCGCTCAAACTGCTCGAAGAACCCACCCAGTTTTTGTCCACCGTGCAAGTGGGCATCACCTCCATTGGTGTGCTCAACGGCATTGTGGGCGAGGCTGCTTTCAGCGCAGGTTTGGCCTTGCAACTCATGCAATGGGGCTTGACCGAAGCGGTGGCCAGCATTTCAGCCACGGCCATCGTCGTTACCCTCATCACCTTCACCACCATCATCTTTGGTGAACTGGTGCCCAAACGCATCGGTCAGCTTTACCCCGAAGCCGTGGCCCGCCTGGTGGCACGCCCCATGGCCTGGCTGGCCAAAGCGGCAGGGCCCTTTGTCAAACTGCTCTCGCTGTCCACCCAGGGCATGCTGAAGCTCATGCGCATTGACAGCAAAGGCAGCCGCGCCGTGACCGAAGAGGAAATCACAGCCAGCCTGGTGGAAGGTGTCGATGCCGGACTCATCGAAGAGCACGAACACCAGATGGTGCGCAACGTGTTCCACCTCGACGACCGCCCACTCACCTCCATGATGACGCCTCGCAGCGACATTCAGTGGCTTGAAGCCCACCTCATGCCACAGCAAGCCATGGACCGTATCAACCAGATGCGCGACGAAGGCAACCATTCTTGGTACCCCGTTTGCCGTGACGGTTTGGGCCACATCGTTGGCGTGATCAGCCTCTCGCACTTGTTGGCGCTGCCGCACAACGACGCACGGTCGCTTGAAAACCATGCACAACCCGCCCACTTTGTGCCGGAAACCCTGACGGGCATGGAACTGCTGGAACAAATGCGCGACCAGTCCAGCCGCATGCTCTTTGTGGTGGACGAATACGGTGAGGTGCAGGGGCTGCTGACCCCGTTGGACTTGTTGGAAGCCATCACTGGCGAACTCAAGCCCGACACCCACGCCGACGCCTGGGCCACCCAAAATGAAGATGGCAGCTGGCTGCTTGACGGCATGATGCCTGTGAACGAGCTCAAGGCACGCCTGGACATCAAGGAACTGCCTGCTGAAGACAAAAACCGCTACAACACCCTGGCGGGCCTGCTCATGTATGCACTGGGCCAATTGCCCGCCAAGGGCCAAATGATTGAGCTGGATGATTGGCGCTTCCAAGTCCTTGAACTTGAAGGACGTCGCATCGACAAAGTTGCCGCCACGCCGCAGCCAGACACCATCAGTCCTATTTGAGGTGCATGCACACTTTTACCGATCATTCAGGTTGAGTGGCGCATTATCCGGTGTGGTTTGGAGAGTGACTTCCCATCAGATGTCGGTTCTGTCATGTTTAAATTAAAAATTCGTTAATCATTATGGCAAATGTAAAGCTCTGAAAAAAGAAAACGGTGTATATCCAAAAATGAATCCGGGAATATAAATTCGGGTATATTCGGCATTCTCATTTTTAATCAGGATTCCACATGACCACCAGCTACAAAGAATTATTGGCCCAGCGCGAAGCTTTGGAGCAAGCCATTGCCCAAGCCCGCCAAAGCGAAATCGCCAGCGCCGTTGCCAAAGTGCGCGAACTGGTGGCCGAATATGAACTGACTGTTCAAGATGTATTCCCCGGCCGCGCAGGCAAGTCGGCTGCCCCCAAAGCCACCAGCAAAGTCGCTGCCAAATACCGCGATGCCGCCACAGGCCAAACCTGGACCGGTCGTGGCAAAGCCCCTAAGTGGATTGAAGGCAAAGACCGCGCACCTTATGTGATTGCCTGAAACCCGCGGGCCACGGCATAAACGGGGCATTGGTCAACAGGCCGAAACTTCTCGTTCTTGCCGATGAGCACAAAAAACCCCGCATGTGCGGGGTTTTTTGTTGGGCAACATGCCCATCCAGCTGAAGTGGGAGGGATGAGACCCTTAAAATACCCCCTGAGACAGCCTGAACAAATATCGAATGATCCAGAACCCGCCAAACCCTGACAAACTCATTGGCGAAGCCTCGTCATTGGACCGTTGGTACTTGGCCTACACCAAACCCCGACAAGAACAAATCGCCCAGACCAATCTCGAGCAGCAAGCCTTTGAGGCTTATTTACCGCTGTATAAAAAGTTCAAGAAAACCGAGCAAGGCTCGGTGGCGCTGTTTGAACCCATGTTCCCGCGCTATATTTTTTTCAGGCCCCGCAAGCCCGGGCAAAGCATCTCGGCGGTGCGCAGCACCAAAGGCATCACCACCATCGTCCGCTTCGGCTTCGAGCCTGCATTGCTGCAAGACGAGCTTGTTCAACGCATCCGTCAAGTCGAGCACGAGCGCAACCACGCCACGCTGCAAGAACTCAGCAACCTCCGGCCCGGTCAAAGCGTGCGCCTGAAACACACCGCCTTGGGCGGCATGGATGGCCTGATCCAAAGCGTTTCCAGCAAACGCGTCGCCGTGCTGCTGGAAATTTTGGGGCGACCGACGGTCGTTCAGCTTGAGCACCACCAGGTGGAAACCAACGGCTGAATTTCAATGGATGACCATTGGCGTGAAATGAGCGAAGGCATGTGAAGATCCGTTCGGATGAGACCCCCCCATTTTATAAAAATACATTTAAAATTTACATTTACTTTATCCAGTAGATTGCCTTGCCTACTCTTAAGCCCCGTAACCCATTGCCTCAACACATCGCCATCATCATGGATGGCAATCGCCGTTGGGCCAAAAAACGCTTCATGCCGGCCGCACTGGGGCACGCCGCTGGCGCTAAACAAGTGCGCAGCATTGTGCAAACCTGCGCCGAAATGGGGGTGACTCACTTGAGTCTGTTTGCCTTCAGCACAGAAAATTGGAAACGCCCAGAAGAAGAAGTGTCCAGTCTCATGGGTTTGTTCATGTCTTACTTGCAAAAAGAAGTGGACAACATGAACACCAACGGCGTGCGCTTGAAGGTGGTGGGAGACAAAAGTTACTTTGCACCTGCGCTGCAAGAACTGATTGCCCGGGCTGAGCAACAAACCATGTCCAACACCCGCATCACCCTCACGGTTTGTGCCAACTACGGGGGGCGCTGGGACCTGATTCAGGCGACCCAAGCCTGGCAAAAGGCCCATCCTGGTGAAGATCTGCAAGCCTTGACCGAAGAAGCTTTGGCCCCTTACCTCAGCACGGCTTACGCTCCCGAAGTCGATCTGCTCATTCGTACGGGTGGGGAATCTCGCATCAGCAACTTCATGCTCTGGCAAGCGGCCTATGCCGAACTGTTTTTTACCGATGACCTCTGGCCAGACTTTTCACCGGCGCGTCTGAGGCAGGCCATCACCTGGTTTGTGGGTCGTGACCGCCGCTTTGGGTCTTCTGCACCCATTTGAGGCATTGGCACTGCGTTGATTCAGTGGAGCCCTTGCTGGTTGACAAAAAGAGTTCAGATATAACAAGTCTTATGTATTGTTTTTTGTCAAATTCGATCTGTTCTTAAGAATACAATCAACAGCCAATCCAACGGCCAATTTGCCTGGTTTCGCGTCAGTCAGTCTGCGTGCTTGAGCTGAAGTCAATTGCCAAGGCTCCAGTCTGCAAAAATACCTTGCTGGACTGCGGTAGCCTGCTTGCGCTAGCTACGAGAACGGCACTGTAATTGTCGGTTGGTTACTGCTGCAAGGCGTCTCAGGACCAGCTCAAGTGCACCGAGACAACGAAATCAACTCATCGAAAATAATGACAAATCGCAAAGGCCTCATCCTCGCCGGCGGCTCAGGCACACGTCTGTACCCCGTCACGCAAGCGGTCAGCAAGCAGTTGATGCCGGTGTACGACAAGCCCATGGTCTATTACCCGCTGACCACGCTCATGCTGGCGGGCATCCGGGACGTGCTGCTCATCAGCACCCCACAAGACACCCCCCGATTTGCTGACCTGCTGGGCGACGGCAGTCAATGGGGCATGAGCATCCAATATGCAGTGCAACCCAGCCCCGACGGTTTGGCCCAAGCCTTCATCATTGGCAAAAATTTCATTGGCAACGACCCCAGTGCACTGGTGTTGGGCGACAACCTTTTTTATGGCCACGACCTGGTGCGTTTGTTGAACAACGCCAACCAGCGCAGCACAGGGGCCAGCGTGTTCGCCTACCACGTGCAAGATCCTGAGCGCTATGGGGTGGTCGACTTTGACGACCGGCAACGTGCACTGAGCATTGAAGAAAAACCCAGTCACCCCAAGAGCAACTATGCCGTCACAGGCCTGTATTTTTACGACCAGCAGGTCTGCGACATCGCGGCGGACATCCAGCCCTCTGCCCGGGGTGAGCTTGAGATCACCGACGTCAACAAACGCTACCTGGCGCAAAACCAACTCAACGTCGAAATCATGGGGCGCGGTTACGCTTGGCTGGACACGGGTACCCATGACAGTCTGCTCGAAGCGGCTGGCTTCATTGCGACCCTGCAAAAGCGCCAAGGCCTCATGGTGGCCTGCCCTGAAGAAATCGCTTTTCACCAAAAGTGGGTCAGCGCCGAAAGCCTGCAAAAGCTGGCGCAGCCTCTGGCTAAGAACGGCTATGGCCAATACTTGCTTAACTTGTTGAAATAAGCCTCTTGCGCCTCACCCCCGCACCAGCCATTTTTTGACGTTTGACGAGTCACACCCATGCCCTACACAGTCACCACCACCCACATCCCCGACCTTCTCATTCTCGAGCCCAAGGTCTTTGGTGATGCGCGGGGTTTCTTTTTTGAAAGCTTCAACCAGCAAGACTTCAACCAGGTCACTGGCCTGAACGTCAGCTTTGTACAAGACAACCACAGCCGCAGCACCCAAGGCGTGCTGCGTGGCCTGCACTACCAATTGCAGCAACCCCAAGGAAAACTGGTGCGTGTGGTGCGTGGCGCGGTGTTTGATGTGGCGATGGACATCCGCCAAAGCTCCCCCACCTTTGGCCAATGGGCCGGGGTGGAGCTGAGTGAAGACAACCACAAACAGCTCTGGGTGCCGCCCGGTTTTGCGCACGGTTTTGTGGTGCTGACCGAAATCGCAGACTTTTTGTACAAAACCACCCACTATTACGCACCGCAGCATGAACGCTGCATTGCCTGGAACGACCCAGCCATCGGCATCACCTGGCCTCAAGGCCTCACGCCGCAGCTGTCGGCAAAAGATCAAGCCGGTAAGCCCTTGGCCCAAGCAGAACTCTTTGATTGACCTTGCATCCATCCCCGGCAACTTTAGCCCACCAATATCGAAAAAGCCGCAAGGCTCTTTTCTCGTATATGGGTTTGTAAAAATGGGGTGGGATTGGGATGTCTGTAGGCGGAAGGCCGGTTCGATCATGCGATAGATCGATAATGGAAGTCGTTAAAAGGATTTTGAATGATTGTGTTCAAGCAAAAGATGACGCTTGTTTTGGGATGGTTGGTTCCCGCGCTGTTTTTTTTGTTCCCTCTGGCCATGGGATTGTCGAATGTGGTGTTGTTATTGGTGTTGATTGGATTTGCAATCACCTTCAATTCCAGTTATTTGAAGCGAGATGTGTGGAATTGGCCTGCAATCTGGTTGTTGGCGCTGTCAGGGGTGATCTTGATTGGTACGCTCTACACCTCGGCTCCGTGGAGTTGGGTGTCGGTCAATTTGATTAAATACGCCAAGTTTGTATACGCCGTAGCGCTGATGCTGTTGTTTGCGCAATTTCCGCAGTGGCAGGAAAGAGCATTGTGGGCTTTTGTGACGGCCATGTTTTTTATTCTGATCTCAACTTGGCTGAATGTATGGTTTGTATTGCCCTGGTCTGTGACCAAGACGCCCGGCTGGGGCTTGTCGCACCATGTGGTTGGTGACTACATCACGCAAAATGTGATGGTGTCTTTTCTGGTGGTGTTGGCTTTGTCCTGGGTGCGGCGTCCGTTGCGCAGTTTGAGCAGTCTTTTCTGGTTGGGTGTTGCTGTGTTGGGGGCCGTCAGCATCACCCATTTGTCTTCGGGGCGCACAGGGGTGTTGTTGCTATTGGCTGGCCTGCTGTCCACTATGTTGGTGCGCTGGGGCAGCAAAAAGCTGTGGATGGGCTTGCCGGTCTTGGTGTTGTTGGTGGCTGGGGTGATGGCAACGTCCAGTGTGATTCGTGATCGTTTTGTTGTGGCTTGGGCCGAGTTTGCAAACCGCGATGTGGATGTGATGACGTCCATCGGCCACAGGGCATACAACTACCGTCTCGTGCCCAAGTTGATGACAGAAAGTCCTATCGTGGGGCACGGTACAGGGGCTTACCACACCGAGATTTGCCGATTTTTGGACAAACCGGAGTGGTGCACCATTTTCAGATGGCATCCGCATAACCAGTTTTTGTTTTTTGGTGCCGACCATGGTTTGATTGGGGTGCTGTTGTACGCAGCTTTGTTGGTGTCGCTTTACCGTGTGGCCAAGAGTTCTGCTCATCCGCAGGCCAAGTTGTTGTTGGTCGCACTGACCAGTATTTTGGTGGTGGACAGCATGATCAATACACCTTTGTTTAGTTCCAGAGAAAGCCATTTTTTCTTGTTCCTGATGGCTTTGTTGGTAACGATGAACTGCCGAACTGAGGTTTAAAGCCGAGCTGTTGGCGAATGGTGTGGAAGCGATCGCATGTTTGTTTTATCCAAGTTGATGTCCGCGATCACGCAGCCTGTGTTTTGGCTGGCGGTGTGGTGGGGTGTGGCTTTGCTGATGTTGGGCAGCCGCAAGCGTGCTGCTGTGCTCATGCTTTGGGGTGGCATGGTGGTTTTAGGGCTGTTGGGTTTTAAAGCAGTTCCGGATTTGCTGCTGCGGCCCCTGGAAAACCGTTACCTGACGCCTGCCAAAGAAGCCGTTGCCCAGCATGTGGGTGTGATTGTGCTGGGCGGTGCGATTGATCACCCGGATGTTTACCAAACGCACGGGCAAGTGCCTTTGGGCGATGCCGCTGAGCGCATGTCGGTGCCCGTGGGCTTGATACGTCAGCACCGACTGCAATTGGTTTTTTCGGGCGGCGAGGGCCGCTTGTGGGCCACGGGCGTGACCGAGGCCGCATTGGCCAAGGTGTTTTATGAAGAGCAGGGCGCAGACATGACCCGCGTGACGCTGGAAGGCGGATCGCGTACGACTCGGGAAAATGCCCGACAGGTGGCCGCCTTATTGGGTGAGCGGTGCCAACAGCCTTGGCTTTTGGTGACATCTGCCTGGCACATGCCGCGCGCGATGGCCGAGTTTGAGGCGGTGGGCTGCAAGGTAACCGCGTATCCAGTCGATTTCAGGACGGGTGTTGCGACGGATTGGACCGAGTATTCAATGGCCCACAGCTTGCTGCGCTGGCAGACGGCGTTGCATGAGTGGTTGGGTTTGTGGGTTTATCGGGTGACGCGCTCATCCAGCAAATAAAGCATGCCCTGGGTTTCGAACTTGGCGGGTTTTACAATGCCTGAACGCCCCTAGCACAAGGGCAGTTCATAGCGCCAGGTGCGCGGTTTGCATCACCAAATTCAGCACCCAAAGGGCAAGTTGCTGCGCGATGCCAATGTGTTTGAAAGTGTGTGACTCGTATGATGCAATCCCCATTTTTGCTGGCCGGTGCCTTTTGCGCAGTGGGGTGCATGAGCGCGTGGGCTCAGTCGACACGGGAAATGGAACCTGCCTTGCCGACCACGCCTGTCAGTTGGTCTTTGACCCAGGAGACGTGGCGCTTGCCTGCAGGCGAAACCATGGGCATGACCGGTGGACGCTTGTGGTGGGGTGCGACTGAAGACCTGAAGTTGGGTGTGGCTTCTTATGGGGCCACACGAGGGCAGCGCGGGGGCTTCATCACCTTGGGGGTGGCAGGGGAGTTGCAGCACCGTTGGAGCCCAGAGTGGAGCAGCACGGCGGGGCTGTTTGTGGGGGCCGGCGGTGGCCGTGATGGTCAGCCTTTGGCGGGGGGGGGCTTGATGCTGCGCACCGATGTGGGTCTGGGTTATGACCTGCCACGCGGGGGGCGTGTGGGTGCCGGCGTGAGTCATGTGCGTTTTCCGGATGGCACGATCAGCAGCACGCAGCCTTATTTGCGTTATGACTACAGCTTTCACAGCTTGTGGGTGGGTAGGCGCACGCCGCCTGACCTGAGCCGGGCTGCGGCCGAGCCTGTCGGTGCTGGTTCGTTGGCCTTGGGTACGCAAGAATTTGCGCTGGTGGCTCGCGATGTGCGCGTGGCGGTCCCGGTGGGGGCGTCTGCAGACACCCGCCTGCAATTGCTGGGTGTGGAGTGGACGGCGGATCTGGACAAGCATTGGTTTGTCAAACTGGGTGCCGATGGCGCCATGGGCGGTCAAAGCAGTGGCTACATGCAAATTTTGGCGGGCGGTGGTTATCGCTTTCCGTTGTGGCAAGGTGGCACCCTCAAGCTGCATGCCGCCGCGGGCCCTGCAGGAGGTGGCGCGGTGGACACACGAGGTGGGTTGATTTGGGACGCGGGCGTGGCTTTGCAACAGCGCGTGAGTCGCAACGATTCGCTGGAGTTGGCTTGGGGCAAGGTGGGCGGTTTGTCTGGGCCCTTCAAGGGCGATGCTTTGGGCTTGAAGTGGGTGCACCACTTTGCGACCCCACAGGTGGGACCCGAACCGGTTGGCGTGTCTGCCTTGAGGGGGTTGGATGCGCACCACTTGCGCATTCGCTTGGCGCAGCAAACGTATGTGCAAGGCGCACCGGGCTGGCGCAACAGTTACGCCGATTTGAATGTGGACAACCTGGGTGTTCAGCTCGATTATTTTTTGAGTCCGCACGACCAACCGACCCAGTGGTTTGTGACGGGCCAAGGCCTGGCCGCTTACAAGGGTCAGGCCGGGGCTTATATGACGGGCTTGGTGGGGGCGGGTATTCAGCGCAGTTTGGGCGGCGCTTGGTTTGCCGAGGCCGAGGCTCTGGTGGGTGCAGCCGGTGGTGGTGGTTTGGCCACTGGCGGGGGATTGGTGGGGCAGCTCAATTTGGGCTTGGGCTACCGTTTCTCCAAGCGGCTGTCGATCATGGGCACGGCTGGCGCCATGGCCGCGTTTCGCGGCGATTTCCGGGCCAAGGTGCGAGGTCTTGGCCTGGTATATGACTTGACCACTTTTGCGGGCTCATAAGCCGGTCGCCAACGTCTGACGCCAGAGCCATTGCGAGCCATTGCCTGCATTCGGCCGCAGGGGTGGCCTCTTTGTAGAGGCCGTCCGTTGGTGGCGCTTAAACCACCACCTTGATTTTGCTCGCCGCATCCCGAGCCCGTTGCAACGCGTTGGCACCTTGGGCCAGCGCCACGGCCATGCGGCGGTATGGCCGGGTGGTGGGCTTGCCGAAGATGCGCACGTCCACACCGGCTTCAGACAAAGCCGCCTCCACGCCTGTGAATGTCGGGTGACTGCCTTCCTTGTCGGCCAGCACCACGGCGCTGGCACCTTCCACACAGTGGATCTGTGGAATGGGCAGGCCCAAAATGGCGCGGGCGTGCAGGTCAAACTCGCTCAGGTTCTGGCTGATCAGCGTGACCATGCCGGTGTCGTGCGGGCGGGGGCTGAGTTCGCTGAAGATGACCTCGGTGGCGGTCACGAAAAACTCCACACCAAACAGGCCTGCACCGCCCAGATCGGTGGTGACTTTTTCGGCCATGTCTTGCGCGGCTTTCAAATAATCAAGCTTCATGGGCTGGGGTTGCCAGCTGTATTGGTAGTCACCGCGTTCTTGCACGTGGCCGATGGGCTCGCAAAACAGGGTTTGGCCGTTGCGTTGGCGAATGGTGAGCAGGGTGATTTCAAATTCGAAGTGGATGAATTCTTCGACGATGACTTTCTGGCGGTCGCCGCGCATGCCTGCGCACGCGTAGGCCCAGCAGTGTGGAATGTCGTCTGCCGTTTTGGCCACGCTCTGGCCTTTGCCCGATGAGCTCATCACCGGCTTGATGACGACCGGGAAACCGATTTCTGTGGCCCGGGCCATGAGTTCTGCCGCCGAATCGGCGTAGCTGAATTTGGCCGTGCGCACGCCCAGACCCACGGCCACGTCGCGGATGCGGTCGCGGTTCATGGTCAGGTTGGCCGCGCGGGCGCTGGGGATGACCTCAAAGCCTTCTTTTTCCACCTCCAGCAGCACCTCGGTGCGAATTGCCTCGATCTCGGGCACGATCAAATCGGGCTGGTATTTGGCAATGGCGGCGCGCAATGGTGTTTCGTCGAGCATGCTGAACACGCAAAATTCGTCGGCCACTTGCATGGCTGGCGCACCCGCATAGCTGTCGCAGGCGATGACATGGCAGCCCAGGCGCTTGGCGCTGATGACCAGTTCTTTGCCGAGCTCGCCGGAGCCGAGGAGGAGGATTTTTTTCATGCGCAGGCCTTTTGAAACTCGGTGTGAAGGGCTTGCATTTGTGCCGCAGTCAAGCGGTTGCCGTGTTGGCTGACCACCGCAGCGGCTGTGCGGTTGGCCAGTGCGGCCGCTTGCGCGGGCGTTTGGCCGTGGGTGATGCCGTACAGAAAGGTGCCGGCAAACATGTCGCCCGCACCATTGGTGTCAACGGCTTGGGTGGGCACAGCAGGCACGTCGGTGCGCTGGTCGCCTTGTACCACGATGCAGCCTTTGGGGCCGCGCGTCAGGCAGACGGTTTGGGCCAGCGGTGACAGTTGGGCGATGATGGCGTCCAGGTCGGTGGTGCCGCACCAGGTTTGCGCTTCTTCTTCGTTGGCAAACAGGTAGTCCAGGCCATCGCCGATCATGGCTTCAAGGCCTGCGCGGCAGAAGTTGATCATGCTCACGTCGCTGAGCGTGAGCGCTGTGGCCACCTGGTTCTGGACTGCGATCTGGCGGCCTTGCACGGCCGCCTGCAGACCCGTGGGCGATGCAGCCAGATAGCCTTCCATGTAATAAATTTGGGACTTGGCGATGTCGTGCGGGTGCAAGGCGCTGGTGTCCAGCTGTGCTGTCGCACCCAGAAAGGTGCACATGCTGCGCTCGGCGTCGGGCGTGACCAGCACCATGCAGCTGCCGGTTTGGCCTTCGGGGGGGCGGGTGTGCGTCAGGTTGGTGGCCACACCATTGGCTTGCAGGTCTTGGGTGTAAAACGCGCCCAGCGTGTCGTCGGCCACGCGGCAAGAGTAAAACGCCTTGCCACCCAACTGTGCCAACGCGACCACGGTGTTGCCCGCAGAGCCGCCGCCTGTGCGTCGCGCATGCAAGCTTTGCACATGGGTGAGCAATTGGGCGCGCTGCGGGGTGTCAATCAGCGCCATGTGCCGCTTGCTCACGCCCATGGTGCTCAGCAGTTCGTCAGAGACTTCGTATTCGGTATCGACCAGGGCGTTGCCAATGGCGTAAAGGTGGTAGTGGGACATGGCGGGACGGGAAATGGACAAAGACGAAGAGTTTAGCGGTTGCGACACCGCCACGACCGCGCGCCCGTGTCATAGCAGGCCTTCTTCTGCCATCGAGAAAGCCAGCCCTTGTCCCACGATGATGTGGTCCAGCACGCGCACGTCGATCAGTGCCAACGCCGCTTTCAGGGTCTGGGTCAGCTGCTCGTCGGCCCGGCTGGGCTGGACCGATCCGCTGGGGTGGTTGTGCGACAGCACCACGGCAGCGGCTTGATGGTGCAGGGCGCGCAGGACGACCTCGCGGGGATAGACGCTGGTTTGGCTGAGGCTGCCTTGAAACAGTTCTTCCAGGGCCAGCAAGCGGTTTTGGTTGTCCAGAAACAGCACGGCAAAGACTTCGTGGTTTTTGTGGGCCAGGTGCAGCTGCAAATAGTGTTTGACGGCGTCGGGCGTGTGAAAGGCCTCGCGTTCTTTGAGGCGTTGGCTCAAGGCGCGGCGGGCCAACTCGAACACAGCCAGCAGTTCAGCCTGTTTGGCAGGCCCAAGGCCTTTGACCAATTGGAGCGACTGGACCGAGGCCTGCAGCAGGCCTGCGATGCCGTTTGGCCCCAAGAGTTCTTCGGCCAGCTGGAAGACGTTTTTGCCGGCCATGCCCGTGCGCAGCAAGATGGCCAGCAACTCGACATCGCTCAGGGCCTGGGGCCCTCGGGCGAGCAACTTTTCACGTGGCCGTGCATCGGCAGGCAAGTCCTTGATGCGCATGTTTTGCCCCTCCCCGGAGCTGCCGTCGGTCCTGTTTGCCCCTTTTGCAGGGCAGGTTGGCCGGGCTTTTTACAATAGTGGTTTCTTTATGCCTGTTTGGCCGCGTTGGCGGCATTCCAGAAAACCCTTATGTCCATTGTCGAACCCGGTTCTTTCTTGACGCTTCACTACCGCCTGGCAGGGCCGCAGGGCGACATCATCAACACCTTCAACGAAAAACCAGCCACCTTGTCGCTGGGTTCGGGCACTTTGACGCCTGCTGTCGAGCAGCGTTTGTTGGGCTTGGCCGAAGGCACGCGGGTGGTGATGGAGTTGCCTGCTGGCGAGGCCTTTGGCGACCACAACCCCGACATGCAGCAGTGGGTGGCCCGCAAGCTGCTCAATGAGCTGGGCGATCCGATGGAAAAATACGTGGCCGGTGATGTGGTGCAGTTCCCCACGCCCGATGGCTTGGGTTCGTACGCCGGTACGGTGCTGCAAGTGAACGACGAGGGCGCGGTGTTGTTTGACTTCAATCACCCGCTGGCGGGCCAGCCTGTGACCTTTGAGGTTGAACTGATCGGGGTGCTGTGATGGCGTCTGACTTGCACCTTGATGGGCCGTCCCCAAGGGCGAGCGCGGGGGCTGAAGTTTTGTTGGCCGAGCCGCGCGGCTTTTGCGCCGGGGTGGACCGTGCGATCGACATCGTGGAACACGCGCTGACCAAGTTTGGTCGGCCCATTTATGTTCGCCACGAGATCGTGCACAACACCTATGTGGTCAACGACCTCAAGGCCAAGGGCGCGATTTTCATTGAAGAACTGGCCGATGTTCCTCCTGGGGCCACGCTGATTTTCAGCGCCCATGGGGTCAGCCGGGCCATTCACAACGAAGCACAAGCGCGGGGTTTCCGCATTTTTGATGCGACTTGCCCGTTGGTGACCAAGGTGCATGTGGAGTTGGCCAAGCTGCACAAAGAGGGCTATGAATTCATCATGGTCGGCCACAAGGGGCACCCCGAAGTGGAAGGCACCATGGGCCAGCTTGACAGTGGCATCCACCTGGTGGAAGACGTGGCCGATGTGGCCAAAGTGCAGACCGCCCAGACCGACTTGCTGGCCGTGGTGACGCAGACCACCTTGAGTGTGGACGACGCGGCCGAGATCGTGGCGGCGGTCAAGAAGCGCTTTCCGCAGGTACGCGAACCCAAGCAGCAGGACATTTGCTATGCCACCCAAAATCGCCAGGATGCCGTCAAGTTGATGAGTCCGATGGTCGATGTGGTGATTGTGGTGGGCAGCCCCACCAGCTCCAACAGCAACCGCCTGCGTGAGCTGGCAGACCGTTTGGGGACCCCCGCGTACATGGTGGACAGCGCTGCCGATCTGCACTCGGCCTGGTTTGCGCAGGCCCAGAAAGTGGGCCTGACCGCCGGGGCCTCTGCCCCAGACGTGCTGGTGCAAGAGGTGATTGATCGCTTGCGTGCCTTGGGTGCGGTGTCGGTGCGCACGCTGGACGGCATTCAGGAAACCATCAAGTTCCCTCTGCCTAAAGGCCTGAAACTCTGACGATCACAACGGTGGGTTGGTGCCAGCCCGGTTTGACCGGGCGCCGAGGCGGTTGCGGGTCACTACAATCACGGCATGCTTGATATTGTTCTTCTCCGCAAAGATCTCGACGCTGCCGTGGCGCGTTTGCAGACCCGTAAAAATCCCCAGCCTTTTCTGAACCTGGAGGCTTTCCGTGCCTGGGAGGGCGAACGCAAAACCCTCCAAACCCGTACCGAAGAGCTGCAAAGTCAGCGCAACAGCCTGTCCAAGCAAATTGGCATGCTCAAGGGCAAAGGCCAGCATGCCGAAGCCGACGCGGTGATGGCCCAGGTAGGGGCCATCAAGGAGGAGCTGGAGGCTTCGGCTCAACGCCTGGACGTGATCCAGTCCGAGTTGCAAAACCTGTTGTTGGCCGTGCCCAATTTGCCACACGAGTCTGTGCCTGTGGGCGCAGATGAACATGGCAACGTGGAAGTGCGCCGCTGGGGCACGCTGCCGAGCTTTGACTTTGAAGTCAAAGACCATGTGGACATCGGCGAAAAGCTGGGTCTGGATTTTGAAACGGGTACCAAATTGTCGGGTTCGCGTTTCACGTTCATGCGTGGTCAGATGGCCCAGTTGCACCGGGCATTGGCCCAGTTCATGTTGGACACCCAAACCCGCGAGCATGGCTATACCGAGTGCTATACGCCTTACATCGTCAATGCACAGACGCTGCGCGGCACGGGCCAATTGCCCAAATTCGAGGCCGATCTGTTTGCGGCCAACAAGGGCGGTCAAGAGGGTGGCGAAGAAAATCAGGCGCTGTACCTGATTCCCACGTCCGAAGTGACGCTGACCAACGTGGTGCGTGACGAGGTCCTGACGGAATCCGAATTGCCGATCAAGTTGACCGCACACACACCATGCTTCCGATCTGAGGCGGGCAGTGGCGGGCGCGATGTGCGTGGCCTGATCCGACAGCACCAGTTCGATAAGGTTGAGATGGTGCAAATCGTTCACCCAGACAAGAGTTACGAAGCACTGGAGGCGATGACCGGTCACGCCGAGGCCATCTTGCAAAAGCTGGGCTTGCCTTACCGTGTGATGAGTCTGTGTACGGGCGACATGGGTTTTGGTGCGAGCAAAACCTACGACCTGGAGGTCTGGGTTCCTGCGCAAAACACGTACCGCGAGATCAGCTCGGTCTCCAACTGCGAAGCTTTCCAAGCCCGTCGCCTGCAGGCCCGCTTTAAGAATGTGCAAGGCAAGAACGAGTTGGTGCACACTCTGAATGGCTCTGGGCTGGCCGTAGGCCGTGCGCTGGTGGCGGTGCTGGAAAATTACCAGAACGCCGACGGTTCGGTGACGGTGCCCGAAGTGCTGCGTCCGTATATGGGTGGTGCGGCGCTGTTGCGCGTTTGAAGTCGGGTTCAAATCTCACCGGAGTGCAATTGTGAACTGCATGCAGCGTGTTTTTTTCGCGTTTCTGGTGGCGCTTGGATTGGCCGGGTGTGCGAGCACGAACAGCCTGCCTGCTGTGGGGGTGGGCACGGATGGACAAGTTCAAAACCCAGTGCAGTTGTTGGGGCAGTTGTCTTTGCCGCCAGGTGCCGTTATCCGAGGCGACCAGTCCTTGATCATTGGTGCCGGAGACAACTGGGTGGGCCGTGTGGTGCTGGATGTAGGGCGCGATTTAGATGCTGCTTACCGCTTCTTTCTAGAGACGTATCCAGGGCAGGGCTGGGCGGTGGTATCGGCTGTGCGCGGGAAAAACAGTTTCATGGTCATGACTCGGCAAGAGCGCACGGCCACCTTTGAGATGGTTGATGGCGGCCTCTTGGGGGGCGGTGTGGTGTCGTTGACCATGGCCCCGCGCAATTCAGCGGTGATGGTGCCCAAAAAACTCTGAAAGCCTCTGCTAGAATCTCGGCTTCGACAAGAACTCAGGAGGGGTGGCAGAGTGGTCGAATGTACCTGACTCGAAATCAGGCGTAGTGGCAACACTACCGAGGGTTCGAATCCCTCCTCCTCCGCCAAAACAAGTCCTTCCAACACGTTCACCCGGGTTGCAAGGCGCTCAGGGCCTCGCACCATGCGGGGCTTTTTGCTTTGTGTGCCGTGACGATCCGATGGCCGATTCCCAAACCCGTCTCAAACCCCGTTTGACGCATTCACGCGGCATGGCGTTGTATCTGTGTGCATGCGCTTTGATGGAGAAATGAGAGGAGTCGCAAGCGTGTTGTTTCACTGGTGTGAAAATATCTATGGAAAATTCATCTTTTTGGCTGTGGCGTATCAACAGCCTTGGTGAATGAAATTCCCGGCCAAGGCGTAGAGTTGTCCTTGTGGTGTGCAAGCAAGCAACGGTGCAAGATCGTGCGCTTGCTGAAGTCTTGCAGGGCTGTCTTGCCAAGCTTTCCAGGCATTTTGATCGCGCCAGAGCACAGAGACTTGCACCTCATCCGCATCTATCAGTGAAGCCAAAACCTCGGCACTGACAAATCCTGGCATCGTTTCTTGGCATTCCTCCAGCACTCGGCGCTTGAAAAAAGCAGTCAATAGCGCTTCTCGTTGACCGGGAATACTTTTGACTGTCAAAGTGGACCGTACGAATGCTGTTTTTTGTGGGTTCATGTCGGTTGCTCAGGGTTTGTACGAATTTCTGATTTATTCACTTATGTGAAAATTTTCACAGAAATTTTATTTTTTGGCAACTCACAACCATGCCAGCCAAATGGCCGTCAGCACGCCAAGAAAATGAAACGGTCCATGAACGCACGAAAAAGTGACTGTTGAAGACGCCATGATCAGCCAGTTTGCCTCTGCCACTGAAACCGATCCCGTCAAAATGGGTTGGATGGTCGGCTCGCCCCCGCCTGAAGACAAGCGCGTTGCTTTTCAGGATGGCGGTCATTATCAATTTCCCAAAACCCGCTGGAGTTTTTGTAACTTCAGAAGCTTGGTGCCAACGACAGTGGTCTCTAGAGGTCTGGGGCCAGCATCGCCGTTGCAACGCGCTGAGTTGGCCGAGCTTGACGCCGTGAAGTTCACCCCCATGGGTTCTTCCAGCACGATGACTTGGGGTCAGGCCTACGATGCCAATTACACCGATGGCATCGTGGTGCTGCACCAAGGGAAAATCGTCTACGAGCGTTACAGCGGTGTCCTGAAGCCAGAGGGGCAGCACATCGCCATGTCGGTCACCAAGTCATTTTTTGGGCTCATTGGGCAGATGTTGGTGGCTGAAGGCAGCTTGGATCCGTCTGCCTATGTGACCCGTTATGTGCCTGAACTCAAGAACAGCGCTTTCGCGGATGCAACGATCCGGCAGATCCTCGACATGCGTACGGGGCTGAAATACACCGAAAACTATGCTGACCCGCAAGCCGAAATTTGGACGCATGTACGTGCTGGGGGGGTGCTTCCACGCCCACCGAATTACAACGGTCCTCAGACGTTTTATGAATTTCTTCAAACCGTTCAAAAAGAGGGCGAGCACGGCCAAAATTTCGCGTACAAAACCGTCAACACAGACGTCATAGGCTGGGTGATTCGTCGCGTGACCGGGCTGTCGATTGGTGAAGTGTTGTCACAGCGCATTTGGTCAAAACTGGGCATGGAGCAAGATGCCTACTTCACTGTCGACAGTGCGGGTAACGAGTTTGCTGGCGGCGGACTCAATACAGGTTTGAGGGATTTGGCCCGATTTGGAGAATTGCTGCGCAATGACGGAAATTGGGCGGGGCAAGAGATTGTGCCGAAAGCGGTCATCGATGACATTCGATTCAATGGGGATGCTTCGGTTTTTCCAGTCACGACCTTTCCGACCTTGGAAGGATGGTGTTATCGGAACATGTGGTGGGTTTCGAATAACGCACATGGTGCGTATGCAGCTCGGGGAGTCCATGGTCAAGCGCTTTACATCGATCCCAAGGCCGAGGTGGTGATTGCCCGATTTGGATCACACCCGCTTGCAGTCAGCACCCATTCTGACCCCACATCTTTGCCTGCGTACCACGCTGTAGCGCAGTTTCTGATGCACACCACCGGTTAAAGCACCGGGACCTGTCAACAAATTCTTCATCAAAGAAAGTACAACATGAAAAATCGTCCATGGTTAAAAAGTTACGGCAGCATCCCGTCTGAAATCAACGCTGATCGTTACCAATCAGTGGTGCACATGCTGGAGCAGTCCATGTCGGTGTACGCTGACAAAACTGCCTTTTGCAGTTTTGGGAAATCCATCAGTTATGCCCAAGTGGATGCTTTGTCGGCCCAATTTTGTGCCTACCTTCAAAATGAGCTGGGCGTTAAAAAGGGAGATCGCATTGCGGTCATGATGCCTAACTTCGCGGCATTTCCAATCGCTTTTTTGGGCATCATGCGTGCGGGTGCCATCCAAGTGAACGTCAATCCGCTGTACACGCCAAGAGAGCTTGAACACCAGCTCAATGATTCTTCATCCGAAATCATCGTGATCTTTAGCGGTGTCAGCGCGACATTGGCTGAGGTTCAGGATAAGACGGGCATCAAGAAAGTCATCACCGTGTCTCCAGGGGACGGTCTTGGCATGGATTTGCCGTCTCCTGCGGTGGATGGGCGACTGCTGGGGTGTATTGCTTTTGCGTCCGCGGTGGAGATGGGCAAGGGCTACCCTCGCATTCCTGTTGACCTCCATGGAGAGGATGTGCTTTTTCTACAGTACACAGGCGGAACGACAGGCTTGTCAAAAGGCGCAACGCTTTCGCACCGAAATCTTGTCGCCAACACCGAGCAGTACAAAGCGTTCATGCCGGTCGCCGTGCGCCCAGGCGAGGAGGTGGTTGTCACGGCGATCCCGCTGTATCACATTTTCGCGTTGATGGTGAATTTCATCACCTACTTCTCCATCGGCGCTGAAAATTGGTTGGTCGCGAATCCAAGAGACATGAATGGATTTGTGGATGTGCTCAAAGCCAGCAGGCCAACCGTGTTCATGGGGGTCAATACGCTCTATGCTGGTCTCACGATGCACCCTGAGTTGAAAAATGTTGATTGGTCCAGATTGCGTTTGTGTGGCGGCGGTGGATCGGCTGTGCTGGAAGCCACCAGCAAGAAGTGGCAAGAAGCCACGGGCCATTTCATTCGTGAAGGCTATGGCCTCTCGGAGACCGCGCCCGTCGCCTCATTCAACCCGCACTTTATCAATGACTTTACGGGGACCACGGGACTTCCCGTGCCGTCTACCGACATCAAGCTTTTAGACGATGATGCTCAAGAGGTCGCTTTTGGTGGGGCAGGTGAGGTGTGCATCAAAGGCCCACAAGTGATGAGCGGCTACTGGGAGAAGCCTGAAGCGAATGCCGCCGCATTCACGCCCGATGGCTATTTCAAGACAGGCGATATTGGTGTGTTCACCGAAGAGGGGTATCTCAAAATCATTGACCGCAAGAAAGACATGATCTTGGTTTCTGGCTTTAATGTTTATCCCAATGAAATTGAAGCCGTTGCGGCATCGTGCCCAGGCATCCTGGAGACGGCTTGTATCGGAGTCCAGCATGAGAAGACGGGTGAAGCGGTCGTGCTCTTCGTGGTCAAAACGCCAGGTTCAGAGCTGACGCAAGACCAAGTTGTGGCGCATTGTCAAAAGTTATTGGCCGCGTACAAGGTGCCTAAGACGATTCACTTTGTAGAGTCTTTGCCAAAGAGTACTGTTGGTAAAATTCTTCGTCGTGAATTGCGTGATACGGTGCCCAAGGACTGATCCTTGCGAGCGCTTTTTTGAAAATTGTGAGCTTGCTGCCTTGAAATCTTTGTTGTTGAGCCTGTTTTTTGCCACGTTGGCCATGGTTTTGTCGGGTTGCACCGTCTTGGCCGTTGCCGATGCGGCAGGCTCTGCGGTGGTGTATGGGGTCAAGACCGCGGTGAACGTACTGGACGCCGTGACACCCGACATCGTGAACAAAAAGAAGGACTGAGCAGGCCAAAAAGTAAAACCGGCACATGAAGTGCCGGTGATCTCGAGAAATTGGCACGTATCGTGCCAATTGTTTGTCAAATACCCAACCAGCCGTTGGTGCGCGCAAAGTGCAGCGCTTGCGTGCGGCTGTTGACGCCCAGACGGCGAAACAGGCGCCAGAAGTGCACTTTGACCGTGTGTTCACTGATGTCCAGTTTTTCGGCAATTTCGCGGTTGGACAACCCCTGGTCCAACATCAGGATCAGTTGCTTTTGGCGCTTAGACAGTTTGGTTGGGCCAGCAGGTGCCGCGTCCTCTTCAGTCTCTTCTTCTTCGGTGACCAGCAAGCCGCGCAAGGCTGCAATGATTTGCGTCGGGCTGTTGGATTTTTCGATGAAGGCATTGGCACCGGCATCAAGGCAGCGGGCTTCGAATTCACTGGCGCTGGCGCTGGTGACCACGGCCAATGGCACATTCGGAAATTTGGCTTTCAGGACTTGAACACCCGACATGCCCAAGGTATCAGGCAGCTGCAGATCAAGGCAGAAAAGTTCAGGCGTCCCGTTCTTTTCAACAGTCGATTCCACCACATTCAATTTGTGAATTGGAATGATCTTGAGTCCTGGCTTGACACGGTGAACGAGCATGGTCAGCGCATCGCGCATCAGTGGATGGTCGTCAATGACGTACACAGTCATGTTTTAAATCTCTGCAGTAGGCTTAAAGTTTAAGGATACACGGTTTTGTAATTTTTTGCAATATTAACTGTTAAATATGCAAGACTTGCTATGTTGATTTTTGAGAATTTTTGATTTTAGACAAGGTTGTTGTTAAATTTAGTACGTCTTCAGCAGTCAGTGGTTCCAGTAAGGAGCTCAAATCGGGCAAGCTGTCCAGGCCTTCCGTTTGCAGGCGGGCGATGGTCTGGCCCGCTTCTTTGGGCGATGCAAAGCCCCGGCTTTGCAGGATCAACTGGCCCTGTTCATTGACCAGTTTAAAGTAAAACTGGCCGTCTTTTTCGCGGTACTGTTTGAAGCTGGGCACGGCAGTTTTGGCTTCTTTGGCAGAAGAAGTTGCGACGCCTGATGACAGGGCGCGCAAGCCCACCGCGTGGCGCAATTCACGGATGAAGGGGACGGCCATCTGGCGGGCTTTGTCGGCCCCGGCTTGCAGGATGTGGTCCAGTTGTGCAGGGTTGTTGATCAGCGCTTGGTATTGCTCGCGCATGGGGGCGACTTCTCGGTCAATGCGCTCAAACAGCATCTGTTTGGCATCGCCCCAGCCGATGCCGTCGGCATAGGCCTTGGCCAAAGCGGCGGTTTCGTCGGCGCTGGCAAAGGCTTGGTAAATCTGGAACAGGGCCGAGCCTTCGGTGGCTTTGGACTCACCGGGGGCTTTGGAGTCGGTCACGATGCCGGCGATCTGCTTTTTGAGCTGCGCTGTCGGTGCAAACAGTGGGATGGTGTTGTCGTAGCTTTTGCTCATCTTGCGGCCATCGAGGCCTGGTAGCAGCGCCACCGATTCTTCGATCACGGCTTCGGGCAGCACAAAGTGTTCGCCGTACAAATGGTTGAAGCTCGACGCCATGTCGCGTGCCATTTCGATGTGCTGGATCTGGTCGCGGCCCACGGGCACTTTGTGTGCCTTGAACATCAAGATGTCCGCACCCATGAGCACGGGGTACATGAACAGGCCAGCGGTCACGTCGCTGTCAGGGTCATGGCCTGCGGCGTTGTTTTTGTCCACGGCGGCTTTGTAGGCGTGGGCACGGTTGAGCAGGCCTTTGCCGGTCACGCAGGTCAACAGCCAGGTCAGTTCGGGGATTTCGGGGATGTCGGACTGGCGGTAAAAGGTGACTTTGTCGGTGTCCAGGCCAGAGGCGATCCAGCTGGCCGCAATCTCGAGCGTGGAGCGTTGGATGCGGGCGGGTTCATCGCATTTGATGAGCGCGTGGTAGTCGGCCAGGAAGTAAAAACCGTCGGTCTGGCTGTTGCGGCTGGCTTGCACAGTGGGGCGGATGGCCCCGACGTAGTTGCCCAGGTGGGGTGTGCCGGTGGTGGTGATGCCAGTGAGAACGCGGGTGCGGGGCAATGAGGTCATGGTGAAAATTCGAAAGAAAATCAGCGCAACAGGGCGGAGAGGGGGCTGAGAGCCAGCTTGAGCAGATCAAACGTCACGCCCATCAGGGGCTGCATCCACCAGGCACTGACCACACCGGAGATCACCAAAGCCATGACGATGTAAAACCCCCAAGGCTCGATCCGGGAAAACAATACCGCCTGTCGCCAGGGCAAAAGCCCGACCACGATGCGACCACCGTCCAGTGGGGGCAATGGAAACAGATTGAAAGCGAACATGACCACGTTGGTCAGCATGCCGGCCTTGCACATTTCAAGAAAGAAGCGTTCGGTGATGCCGCTGCCAGCCAGCACATACAGCAGCACGCCCCACAGCAGGGCCTGCGCCAGGTTGGAGGCGGGGCCGGCCAGTGCCACCCAGACCATGTCGCGTTTGGGGTGCCGCAACTGGTCAAACCGCACCGGCACGGGTTTGGCGTAGCCAAACAAAAAGGCGCCCCCGGTGCTGAAGTACAACAGCAAGGGCAGCAAGATGGTGCCCAGCGGATCGATGTGCGGCAGCGGGTTGAGCGTCACACGGCCCGACATCGCCGCGGTGTTGTCGCCCAGGCGTTGTGCGGCATAGCCGTGGGCAGCCTCGTGCAGGGTGATGGCAAAGATCACCGGCAGGGCATAGATCAGGACGGTTTGGATGAGTTCAGACATGTTCACGCTTTGATTGTCTCAGACCTGGCCGATCCTTCAGTGCCCTGCCGCATCGGTAAGCTGGTGCCGTGGTGTCACAGGCCAAGCCGTGCTGGGTCGCCCTGGCCGTACCGCAGCACTTGGGGCGCGTCACCGCTCATGTCGATCACAGTGGTGGGCTCCAGTGAGCAGGCACCGGCGTCGATGACGGCGCCCACCTGGTGTTCCAGGCGCTCGCGGATGTCTTCAGGATCGTTCAGCGGCATGTCTTCGCCGGGCATGATCAAGGTGGCGGCCAGCAGGGGGGCGCCGTGCAAGGCCAGCAGTTCTTGCAGCACTTTGTGATCGGGTACACGCAGGCCAAGGGTTTTGCGCTGGGGATGGCTCACCCGGCGGGGCACTTCCTTGGTGGCCTCCAGAATGAAGGTGAACGCCCCGGGTGTGGCTTGTTTGATGGCGCGAAACTGCCGGTTGTCTACCCGTGCATAGTTGGCCAGCTCGCTCAGGTCGCGGCACAACAAGGTCAGGTGGTGCTTGTCGTCCACCCCGCGAATGCGGCGCAACTGGTCGACGGCATTTTTGTCGTCCAGGTGGCACACCAAGGCATAGCTGGAGTCGGTGGGCACGGCCAGAACGCTGCCTTGGTTGAGCAGTTGCACGGCTTGCTTGAGCAAGCGGGTTTGCGGGTTGTCGGGATGAACGGTGAAAAACTGGGCCATGGTGTTTTGCGGTCAGAGGCGAATGGGGTGCAGAAGTCCGGCAAATGGGGCGGCGATCAGGATTCTGGCGGCTGGATGACGATGCGGTTTTCTCGCACGGTGAGCCAGGCCCCCAAAGCGCCGCACAAGGCCACCAGGCCCATGCCCAGGAAGGTCCACTGGTCGGGCAGGTGGTCGAAGACCAGCCAGCCGGCCAGAACGGCAAAGCCAATTTGCGTGTACATGTAAGGCGTCAGTGTGGCCGCCGGGGCACGGCCATAAGCCAGGATCAGGAAGAAATGGCCAATGCTGGCCAGCACGCCCATCAGCAACAGCTGCAGCCAAACCACCCAGTCTGAGGGCATTTCCCAGACAAAAGGCAGGATCAGCGAGGACAAGCCAGTGCCAATCCAGCCGGTGTAAAAGTGCACCGTGATCGGATCTTCGATTTTGGCCATTTTGCTGGTCAGGATCTGGAAGCCCGAATTCGTGGCGACCAGCATCAGCGGCAAGATTAAGGTCCAGTCAAAGTGCTGGCTGCCGGGGCGGATGATGACCAGCGTGCCCAAAAAACCACCGGCCACCAGCAGCCAGCGCAGAGGGCGGATTTTTTCTTGCAACATCCAGGCTGCCAGCAAGGTGATGACCAGGGGGGCCAACAGCGCGATCGAGGTGAATTCACCCACGGGCATGTATTTCAGGCTGTAGAAAGCCAGAATGCTGCAGGCGAACAGCAGCAGCCCGCGGGCCAGTTGAAAGCGCGGGTGCTTGGTTTGCAGCACGGCCAGGCCACGGCCCGGCAAGACCACGGCCGTGGTGATGACGGCCTGAATGGCATAGCGAAACCAGAGCGCAACCAGCACGGACATGCCTGCGCTGATGTGTCGAGTGGTGGTGTCCAGCGTGGCGAAGCAGGCCGTGGCCAGCACGGCAAAGCCGATGCCGTGGAGTGTGTGGGCGTTGGCTTGGTTCACTGAATACGGTCGGTCAGCAGTTCCCAGACCGGGGTCAATTGCCCAGGCAAGAAGGGCAGGGTACCCAAATCGATGCGGCTTTCGTCGGGGCTGTGAAAGTCACTCCCGCGAGACGCCGCCAGGTCAAATTCCAGTGCGGTCTCGGCGTAGCGAACAGCCTCTTGCGACGAATGGCTGCCGGTGATGACTTCTACGCCACGCCCGCCGTGGGCCTTGAATTCGCTGAACAGTGCATACTCTTCGTTGGGGCTGAAGCCGTAACGTGCGGGGTGGGCAATCACGGCGATGCCGCCTGCATCGGTGATCCATTGCACAGATTCTTGCAGGCGCGCCCAGCGGTGGGGCACATAGCCGGGTTTGCCTTCGGTCAGGTATTTGCGAAACACTTCGGAGGTGTCGCTGCACACACCGGTTTCCACCAGATGCCGTGCAAAGTGGGTGCGTGAAATCAGTTCGGGATTGCCCACATATTGGAGGGCGCCTTCGTAGGCGTTCGAGATGCCGACTTTGGCCAAGCCGTCCGACATTTCCTGGGCGCGTTCGCTGCGGCCACCTCGGGTACGGCGCAAACCTTCAATCAATGCAGTGTTGTGGGCGTCAAAGCCCAAGCCGACGATGTGCACGGTCTGGTGGGCGAAAGTGACCGAGATTTCGGTGCCCGTGAGGTATGGCAAGCCTTGCGCGCGGGCAGCGGTCAAGGCGCGGTCTTGTCCACCGACTTCGTCGTGGTCGGTCAGTGCCCAGAGTTCCACCCCGTTGGTTTTGGCGCGTTGGGCCAGGACTTCGGGGGTGAGCGTGCCGTCGGAGATGACGGAATGGCAGTGCAGGTCGGCGTTCATGATGGATTTCACAAATGCATTTTAGGCGCATGCAGGACAGCGTTGGCCTGCGGGGGGCAAAGACCCGGTGCCATGAACAGCCCTGCGCTGCTTGCGGCTGATCCGGGTGGCCGATAATTCACCCATGACAACGATGCAGCCCTTTGCGGAGCCCTCAAGATGGCACTGATGATCACCGACGAATGCATCAACTGCGATGTGTGTGAGCCAGAGTGCCCGAACCAGGCCATTTACCTGGGCGAAGAGATTTATGAAATCGACCCGTCCAAATGCACCGAATGCGTGGGGCATTTTGACGAGCCGCAATGTGTGCAGGTGTGCCCGGTGGCCTGTATTCCCATTCACCCCCAACACGTCGAGAGCCAGGAATCGCTGTGGGCCAAGTACCGGCGACTGCAGGGGCAGTGAGAGGCGGCTGAGCGCCCGAATCATTCGGGCGTGGTGTTTTCCGTTGCAGGCGCTTTGACTGGCCTTGGGGGTTTGGGGCGAGGTGGCTTGCTGGTGTGAATTTGCGCCATGGCTTTTTCCATCTCGCCGCCCAACAGTCGCGGCAAAGCCTTCACCGCGCGGTGGATGCTGTCGTCAATGGCCTTTCGGTGCTCCAGCATCGGTTTTTTCAACACCCAACTGACCACTTCGGACTTGTCGCCCGGGTGGCCCACGCCAATGCGCAGTCGCCAATAGTCGGCCGTGCCCAGTTGGGCATGGATGTCGCGCAGCCCGTTGTGCCCGGCGTGGCTGCCGCCCAATTTGAGCTTGGCTTCCCCGGGGGCAATGTCGAGTTCATCATGGGCCACCAGAATTTCCTGGGGCTGGATTTTGAAAAAACGTGCCAGCGCGCTGACCGATTTGCCCGACAGGTTCATGAAGGTCTGGGGTTCGAGCAACCACACCGTTTGGCCCTGGACCGTGGTGCGGGCCACCAGGCCATGGTAACTGCGCTCGGGCACCAGCGACACCTTGAGTTCACGGGCCACGGCATCCAGCCACCAGAAGCCGGCATTGTGGCGGGTGTCTTCGTATTCGCTGCCGGGGTTGCCCAGGCCGACTAAGAGTTTGATCATGGTGCGTGATTATCCTTGCGCGCGGTGCCTGGTCTTGTGAAAACCGGCACGCCAAAGCAAAAGGCCCGCTTGCGCGGGCCTTGGGAGAGAGGTTGCTTCCAACCTCGGCAAGTAAATTACTTCTTGCCTTTGCCCTTGCCTTTGGCGTCTGCGGGTGCAGCAGCCACAGGTGCTGCCACCACTTCTTCCACGGGGGCCACCGCAGTCACGAGGACTGGGTTTTTCTTGCCATGGGTCACAGGCTTGCAGCCTGTGGGCAAAGTGATGTCGTTCAGGTGCAGGGACACGCCTTTGGTCAGGCCCTTCAAGTCCACTGCAATGAATTCAGGCAGGTTGGCTGGCAGGCAGGCCACTTCGATTTCAGTCACGACGTGGTTGATCAGGCACTTGTCGGTCTTGACGGCTTCGGACTCTTCTTCGCCGCTGAAGTGCAATGGCACTTTCATGTGCAAAGTGGTGTTGGCGTCGACGCGCTGGAAGTCGATGTGTTGCACCAGTTGCTTGTAAGGGTGCATCTGGTAGTCACGCAGCAAAACCTGGCTGGATTGGCCGTTGAATTCCATCTCCAGGATGGAGGCGTGGAAACCTTCTTTTTTCAGGGCATGCCACAAAGCGTTGTGGTCCAGCTCGATGAGTTGGGGGGCCGATGTGGAACCGTAAACGATCCCTGGTGTGCGACCGGAATTGCGGAGACGGCGGCTCGCACCCGTACCCTGCTTGGAGCGCTCAAAAGCGACGAATTTCATACATTTCTCCTTCTAGGGTCCACCGCGACCAGTGCGACCCTGACTCAAAAAAGCCAGCCAGTCCACAAGGACGGCTGGCCGCTGTTGGCCTTTTTCCCGATCAGGCGTGATCGGAGAACAGGCTCATCACCGACTCACCGTGCGCAATCCGGTTGATCGTTTCTGCGATCAGCGGAGCCACGGAGAGTTGGCGAATCTTGGAACACGCTGCGGCTTGGGCCGACAGCGGAATGGTGTTGGTGACCACGACTTCGTCGAGGGCTTCGCCCTTGGCGATGCGGTCGATGGCCGGACCCGAAAAGATGGGGTGTGTGCAATAAGCGTAGACCTTTTTGGCACCACGCTCTTTGAGCACTTCGGCTGCTTTGACCAAGGTGCCTGCGGTGTCGATCATGTCGTCCATGATCACGCAGTTGCGGCCATCGATCTCGCCGATCACGTGCATGACTTCGCTCACGTTGGCTTTGGGGCGGCGCTTGTCGATGATGGCCAGGTCGCAACCCAGCTGTTTGGCCAGTGCGCGTGCACGCACCACACCGCCCACATCGGGTGAGACCACGATCAGGTCTTCGTAATTTTTCTGGCGCAAATCGCCCAGCAGCACCGGCGAGGCGTAAATGTTGTCAACCGGGATGTCAAAGAAACCTTGAATCTGGTCGGCGTGCAAGTCCATGGTCAGGACGCGGTCCACACCAACGGCTTGCAACATGTTGGCCACGACTTTGGCCGAGATGGGCACACGGGTTGAACGTGGGCGACGGTCTTGGCGGGCGTAGCCAAAATAAGGAATGACGGCGCTGATGCGACCTGCCGATGCGCGTTTGAGCGCGTCGACCATGATCAACAATTCCATCAGGTTCTCGTTGGTGGGCGCGCAAGTGGACTGAACCACAAAGACTTCGCGGGCCCGGACGTTTTGCTTGAGTTCGACAGTGACTTCACCATCGGAAAAACGGCCCACATCAACAGCGCCAAGCTGTGTGCCAAGGCAGCGGGCAATTTCGGCTGCCAAAACGGGATTGGCGTTGCCGGTGAACAGCATGAATTCGGGGGGGAGTGAAGCAGGCTGCATGTGCATTCCAGCGATCAGATAAAGGGGCCTGTACGATTGAACGTATTTGGCAGGGGAAGAAGGACTCGAACCTTCG
>ERZ1292633.321-Hain-H41-02um-R1-321-length-60728-cov-29_pt1 | contig 60728 bp, 77 predicted proteins | sample MGYA00564406_ERZ1292633 | MGnify/ENA primary metagenome ERZ1292633 (study PRJEB36523, sample SAMEA6512639) | groundwater metagenome | collected 2019-01-08 | study: AquaDiva: Metagenomics assemblies of 32 groundwater samples | reverse complement strand
CTTCATTAAGATTTAAATCAAATCTACCATACTATTTTTGAGTCCGCAACTGGATGAAGAAATTTTCTTTGGCGCGCTGCCGGTTTCTTGAGTTCAAATTAAACATACCATAACTTTTTTTAGTCCGCAACATGATGAACTTTAGGGGCACTTCCCGCATTCAAGCATCGCGACAATCCGCTCCTCGGCTCCTCAGTACCTCTTCTCCGGTAGTTAAGAAAAACCCCTAATCCTCCCTCTCCTCTTCCTGTATATTTTCAGGCCTTGCGATCCCTCTCTTTGAACCTTCTATAAACCTGATAAAATAGAGGGACGCCGTACCTAATTCCGCTTTCCCCCGCCCTTCTTTTGCATACCCTTCGAACTTTCCTCCGAGCACATGATGAGGTCTATTAAGTATACCCCATGACTTCAATAAATATTTCTTGCAAATTCGCCATTTAGTGGCTAATATTTAGCCATGTATCGGCGTAATATAGAAGATCGTCTCAGGACTGCATTAACTGACACGCCTGTAGTCCTCCTTAACGGAGCCCGCCAAACAGGCAAGAGCACCCTCGTGCAACAACTCACCAAAGAAATGAAGGGACGCTACATCACCCTGGATGATGCCACGTTCCTGGCGGCGGCTGTCTCCGACCCCGCAGCCTTTATTCAGGGGATGGACGGGATGACCGTCATTGATGAGGTGCAGAAAGCTCCAGACCTGTTCCCGGCGATCAAGAGGCAGGTCGATGCCCACAGGCGTCCCGGGCGTTTCCTGTTGACCGGGTCGGCCAATGTCCTTATGCTCCCCCGGCTGTCGGAGTCGCTTGCCGGACGAATGGAGATTACTACGCTGTGGCCGTTATCTCAGGATGAGCTGATGGGGCGGAGGGGACGTTTCATTGATGCCTTGTTTTCCCATGATATGCCAAGGGTAGCCAAAACAAAGGTGAGTAGGGTTGATGTGGCAGAGCGTGTACTGGCGGGCGGATACCCTGAAGTGCTGGCACGAAAGGAAGCACAGCGGCGTCAGGGATGGTTCGGATCTTATATAACTACAATCCTTCAGCGTGACGTGCGGGACCTTGCACATATAGAAGGTCTTACAGATATGCCCCGGTTGCTGGCGCTGCTTGCGGCCCGCTCCGGCAGTCTGCTGAATATGTCGGAACTCTCCCGCTCCTCCGGGATCGCACATACTACGCTTCGTCGCTACCTGAGCCTGCTGGAGACGACGTTTATATTGCAGTTGCTTCCCGCATGGTCGACGAACCTCTCTAAGAGGCTGGTCAAGTCACCAAAGGTTCATCTCCTGGACAGCGGTTTGTCATCTCATTTGACCGGACAAACGGATTCAATACAGATACGGGATTCGGCAATCTTTGGCAACCTTATTGAGACCTTTGTGGTGATGGAGTTGCGGAAACAATCAGGTTGGAACGAAACGAGCGCATCCCTGTTCCATTTCCGCACCTCAAGCGGACGGGAGGTGGATATCGTGCTGGAAGACTCCCGCGGTCGAATAGTAGGGATCGAGGTCAAGGCGGCTGCTACAGTTCAAAAGAAGGATTTCGCCGGCCTGGAAACCCTGGCTGAGGCTGCAAGAAAAAATTTTCTTTCGGGTATCGTCCTCTACACGGGCGAGGCCGCCGTTTCTTTCGGTCCAAACTACTGGGCCATTCCTGTGGGCGCCGTGTGGGAGACGATGTAGAGGCAATTCATAAATTGCCTCTACAAGAATTGCAGGTGTAATTCCATCCACATTATGGTATAAAGATTGACTGACATTTATGGAGGCTGATATTTCAGAGACACCGCTTAAAATAATCCCCCTTGGAGGACTTGGAGAGATTGGGATGAACATCATGGCCATGGAATATGGCGATGATATCATCGTAATTGATGCAGGCCTCATGTTCCCGGAAAGCTATATGCTCGGGGTTGATATAGTCATCCCGGACATAACATACCTGAAAAATAACAGCGAAAAGGTAAGAGGGATAATCCTTACCCACGGCCATGAAGACCATGTGGGCGCACTTCCATTCATACTTCGGGATATAAACCCGCCGATCTACGGCACGCGTCTTACTCTTGGCTTTGTCCAGGAAAAGCTAAGGGAGCATAAGCTCCTCTCCCAGGTGTCCCTGAACCCTTTAAAACCGAGAGAAAAAATCGTCCTCGGCTCATTTGAAATAGAGCTCATAAGGGTAAGCCACAGCATAGTTGACGGAGTCGGTCTTGCCATTACAACCCCCGCCGGGGTTGTAATCCATACAGGAGACTTCAAGCTGGACCAGACCCCTGTGGACGGGCAGGTCACAGACCTCAACAAGTTTGCGGAATATGGAGAAAGGGGAGTCCTGGCTCTTATGGCCGACTCGACCAACGTGGAAAGGGAAGGATACACCATCTCCGAGAAGGAGGTCGGGGTCACAATAGATGAGATATTCAGGGAAAGGACCAGAGGAAGGATATTTGTGGCCCTCTTCTCTTCAAACATACACAGGGTACAGCAGGTAATCAACGTGGCCATGAAGTACGGCCGCAAGATAGTATTTAACGGCAGGAGCATGCTAGCAAATGTCAGGATCGCGAGGGAGCTTGGATATCTCAGCATACTCGATGAGGCGATCGTGGATATAAAAGAAGCACACCATTACCCATTGAACGAGATAGCCATCATCACCACAGGGAGCCAGGGGGAACCGATGAGCGCCCTGATGCTCATGTCAATGGATGAGCACAAATATATGAAGATAGAAAAGAGCGACACCATCATCCTTTCATCAAAGTTTATACCAGGGAACGAAAAGACTATCTCTAACCTGATAAACCACCTGTGCCGCAGGGGAGCTGACGTCATACACGAAAAAGTCTCCGAGATCCATGTCTCCGGCCACGCCAGCCAGGAAGAGCTTAAGATAATGTACAACATAGTACATCCGAAATTTTTCATCCCCGTCCACGGTGAATACAGGCACCTTGCCATGCACGCCAAGCTTGTCCAGAAACTTGGTCTCCCTGAGGAGAGGACTATCCTGATGGAAGACGGGGATGTACTGGAGCTTACCGGGGATTCAGCTGTTCTCACAGGGAAGGTCGAAGCAGGAAGGATATTTGTTGACGGCAAGGGTGTCGGCGACGTTGGGGAGATGGTACTCAGAGACAGGAAGCACCTTTCCGAAGACGGGATGGTCATAGTGGTTCTGGTCATAAACAAGCAGACCGGAGAGGTCGTCATGGGTCCTGACATTACTACGCGGGGGTTTGTCTTCGTAAAGGAAAGTTCGGAACTTATTGATGAGAGCAAGAGGATAGTCCTTGAGACAATAGGGACAGGGAACATAGAAGCCAAAACTGACTGGTCGGAGATGGAGATAGAGATCAGAAAGGCCCTCAGACGCCATTATAACAAGAAGATGGATCGCAAACCTGTCATATTCCCTATAATCATGGAGATGTAGGTTCTGCAAAGATTGTTTAAAAAGCCTATTCCAAGTCAAAACACACATAGTAATTGAATTAGTCTCTGAATATCTGTATACTGTTTCCAGACACAGATAACCAAAAGTAGGCGCTTCTAAGCGACACTGATTTGTACAGACAGAAGATGCAGGTTGGGCAGATACTATCGTTGCCCAACATCCAATGTTGTGGCCTTGTTCCTCAGTTGAACTACCCCTTGACAAAATCAAAGATACGTCTCTGTGCCTCTGTGACAACAGATTATTTTTAAGAAAAAGTGAGGTTTTATAGATGCTCAAGGTTAGCGGATTAGAAAAAACGTACGGCAGGCAGGATATCTTTGACAATGTCAGTTTTGTAATAAATCCAGGTGAGAGGGTCGGGCTGGTAGGAAAGAACGGCCACGGAAAAACTACCCTCTTCAGAATGATACTTGGACAGGAGCAGCCGGACGCAGGGGTCATCACCTACCCCAGCTATTACACCCTAGGGCATCTCTCCCAGCACATCCATTTTACCGAGGATACTGTACTGAAAGAGGGATGCCTGGGGCTGAAGCCATCCGAGTATGGGATCGATGAGTCATACAAGGTAAAGGCCATCCTTACAGGCCTCGGATTTTCCGATGAGGATTTCGACCGCAATCCCGCTGAATTTTCAGGAGGATATCAGGTACGTATTAATCTTGCCAAGGTCCTGGTATCTGAGCCTAATCTGCTGCTGCTTGACGAACCTACCAACTACCTGGACATCGTTTCCGTAAGGTGGCTGATCAGGTTCCTGCGCGACTGGCCGAATGAGCTGTTGATAATCACCCATGACAGGGCTTTCATGGACAATGTGACGACCCACACAATGGCCATCCACCGCAGTAAGATAAAGAAGATTGCAGGGGACACCTACAAGCTTTATGATCAGATAGCTACAGAAGAGGAGGTCTACGAGAAGACCCGTGTAAACGACGACAAGAAACGGAAGGAGGTCGAGGAATTTGTAAACCGTTTCAGGGCCAAGGCAAGCAAGGCCAAGGCCGTTCAGTCCAGGATAAAATCACTCGATAGAATGGGTAAACTTGACAAGCTTGCAGATATCAGGACCCTTGACTTTGAATTCAACGCAGCCCCTTTCAATGCAAAACATCTGATAACTGCGGAAGATATCTCCTTTTCTTATAAACAGGAAGACCCTCCTCTATTCGACGGAATAAACCTCTCTGTGGGAAAGAATGACCGTATAGCCATTATAGGAAAGAACGGGAAGGGGAAGACCACCCTTTTGAACATACTGTCGGGGGAGTTAAAGCCCTTAAGAGGCACCGTCAGCCATCATCCTAATACCAAGACTGCCTATTTCGGCCAGACCAATATCAATCGCCTGGCCCCTGGAAAGACCATCGAACAGGAGATAATGGAGGTCCACCCGGACCACAACAGAGGGGTGGCCAGAAGGATAGCAGGGATCATGATGTTCAGCGGAGATGCCGCCCTGAAAAAGATATCGGTACTCTCAGGCGGAGAAAAAAGCAGAGTGTTGCTGGGAAAGCTCCTCGTCACCCCTGCCAATATTCTACTTCTGGATGAGCCGACCAATCACCTTGATATGGATTCCATAGATTCTTTAACAGAGGCCATTGACGCCTTTGAGGGGGCTGTCATCATTGTCACCCACAGTGAGCTGATACTCCATACCGTTGCTACGAGGCTTATAATCTTTGACGGCGGGGAGGTCAACCTGTTTGAAGGTACATACCAGGACTTCCTTGACAGTGTCGGCTGGAAGGACGAGGAGAACACTGAGGCGCCAGGCGGCAAAAAGAAGGGGATGCCTGGTAAAAAGGTGGTTGGCGACAAGGAGGCCAGGAAGGTCAAGGCAGAGCTTGCATCCAGTCGCACCAAGGTCCTTGGGCATCTTCAAAAGAGGATTGCAGAGGTTGAGACGGCCATTATGCAGTTGGAAAAATATATGGAAAATGACAGCCAGGCCATTCAGGAGGCATCAGAAAAGGGGGATGGAGAGGCCATCTCCACCCTGTCAATCTCCATCCACGAATCCACAGAGAAGCTCAATGCACTTTTCAACGAGCTGGAGGTCCTGACCATTGAACACGATACAAAGGCTAAGGAGTTTGACGAAAAGGCCGTCGCCCTCCAGTAAACTCCCTTTATACCATCTTCTGTCGCCTGCCTACTCCCGCTAACGTTTTTCCGGAGACATATCTGCCCGCACCCGCATGAAGCGAGCGAACCTCGGTATGCCGCTTTTTTCATTCAGGCCTGTGAAGCGATACGTCACCCAACTTCCCAGAGGAGGGGGATTTCTGCGATCTGCATCGGAGAACCCTGTTCCTATCCGAAATTGCAGCCCTTCCGCAGTTTCCACCAGCAAGGCTCCGAGCATCCCGCTGTTTTTACCCTTTCCCGGCAGATGTCCGATTACCCTCGCCTCCGCGTCCTGATACTGCTTTAGCTTGAGCAGGTCGTCGCTGCGCTCGGCACGATAAAGGGAGGCTCCGCGATGTAGCATCAGCCCCTCTCCCCCATTTTTCACCACCCGGTCCAGCATGGCGCGCAACTGGACATGGTCAGCCACTTTAAGCTGTTCTACCTGGCGCACCCACGGAAGAGCAACTTCGGCCAGCAGCGCTTTCAATGCCTCATTGCGTTCGGTAAATGCCCCGGGATGAGCCGGCAGATCGAAGACCATGAATCGAATCTTACGCCATGCGGCATCGTCTGCCGTCTGCTGGAGGACAATAGATACGGTCTCTGTGAACTTCCCGCGGCCGACCCACAACTCCCCGTCCATTGGTATTTTCGGCCAACCGGCAGTAAACCAGCCTGGGGCATTGATACGTTCCCCGCCGCGGGTCAACAGCTTTTCTCCATCCCAATATCCCCTAACACCGTCCAGCTTCTCGCTGACCCAGTAATCGGCAAGCTTGGTGTCTGCACGGTAGATATTAGCCAGCATCACCGGAGGCGGCGTAAAGTCAGCCGAGTGCGCAACCGACCCGGGCAGCAGTAGCTGAAGCCCCACGGCATAAAGCAACAGGAGGCAAATTGATTTTTGATTCAGGATTTTCGTCATTTTTCCGTCGATTTGTAAATTGTGTAGACCTGGCACGCAATCATGTATGAAAGCCCGGTATTATAGCCTTGTCAGTGTTTTGATGGTCCTGGAGGATAAATGAGTAACAACGCTTAGAGCATATAGAGCATCACTTCCCTGTGCCTCGATACATGACAATCAATGTTGACTGCTACGGGTAGGGATGCAATGTGGCATGGTGCCGCCTCTATATGAACAGCAAGGGCGGTAACTGATCCTCCAAATCCCTCCGGGCCTATCCCAAGCCCATTCACCTCTTCAAGTATCTCCATTTCAAGGTCTGCAAGATGAGGGGCCGGGTTGTGATCCCCAAGGTGTCTGAACAGGGCCTTTTTTGCCATGGTAGGAGCCATCTCGAAGTTACCGCCTATACCTATTCCTACTATTATCGGGGGGCAGGGGTTTGCCCATGCCCTTCTCGCTGTATCAAGGACAAACTCCTTTATCCCTTTAACTCCGTCAGAGGGCTTCATCATCCTCATTGCAGAGGAGTTCTCGCTCCCTCCGCCCTTGGCAGCCATCTTTATCTTTAATTTATCACCTGGAACAATATCGATATGTATAACGGCTGGGGTGTTGTCTCCGGTATTCTTTCTAAGGATCGGGTCGTCAAGGACCGACTTCCTGAGAAACCCCTCTCTGTATCCCTGCCGGACACCTTCATTTATGGCGTCCTTCAGGTCACCGCCGAAAATATGAACATCCTGGCCAATCTCAACAAATATTACAGCGAGGCCAGTGTCCTGGCATATGGGGACAGACTCTTCCCTCGCAATCCTTATGTTTTCGAGGAGGTATGAGAGGGTCTGTTTACCGGTTGGAGATTCTTCAACCTCTTGCGACTTTTTAAGGGCATCGTCAACGTCTTCGCCAAGGTTTGTGTTGATATCTATGGAGAGTGCTTTGACCTTTTCGATTATTTCATCTATATGGATTTGGCGCATCTCTATCCTGAAAAACTAAGGCTTCCCTCGTGATTTCATATCTTTAGGACACTCATCAGGCCTTTGACGGCCTTTGCAGACTTTTTAAGCTCCTCCATCTCGTGAGGAGTGAGCTCAAGCTCGAATATCTCCTCTATCCCTCCGGCGCCAAGCTTCACGGGAACGCCGATAAACAGACCCTTAATGCCATATTCTCCATCAAGGTATGCGGCGCATGGGATAACCCTCTTCTTGTCCTTTAGGATCGCCTCTGCCATCTGGACTGCAGATGAGGCTGGGGAGTAATATGCGCTGCCGGTCTTGAGGAGGTTTACTATCTCAGCTCCCGCGTTCCTTGTCCTTTCTACTATTGCATCTATCTTTTTCTTGGAAAGCAGCGTAGTCAGCGGGATGCCGGAAACGTTGCAGAATCGGGCCACAGGCACCATTGTGTCCCCATGACCTCCAAGGACTATGGCATGGACATCCTCCACAGATACATTAAGTTCCATTGCCACAAATGCCTTGAACCTCGCGGCATCAAGGACCCCAGCCATCCCTATAATCCTGTTTTTTGGAAACCCTGTGTTCTTCATCGCCACATGGGCCATAGCATCCAGAGGGTTGGAAACCATTATTATAAATGCCTTTGGCGAATATTTTGCTACCTGTTTAGACACCTCTTTAATTATCTCCGCATTCTTAAGGAGGAGGTCGTCCCTGCTCATCCCAGGTTTTCTGGCAAGCCCGGCCGTTATAATGACCACATCGGAGTCTGCAGTGTCCTTGTAGGAACTGGTCCCTGTAATCCGGCAGTCGAAACCCTCAATAGGCGCGGCCTCCAGAAGATCCAGGGCTTTCCCTTGAGGCACCCCTTCCGCCACATCAAGCAGCACTATGTCTCCAAGCTCCTTTGAAGCCGCCCAGTGGGCGGCAGTGGCACCGACGTTACCGGCACCTATGATTGAAATCTTGTTTCTGCGCATAGAACACCTCTTTTTTTGTCCACAGATTACGCAGATGTCGCAGATTATTAAAAAAATAACTAACTGCATAAACCCAATATTTATTTGGGCAATTACACACATCCGCTACAATCTTTTTTAATACGTTTTATCAATCTGTGTAATCTGTGTCATCTGTGGACAATGTTTTATGTCCTACATGTTTTCTACAATAGCCTTACCGAACTCCGAGCACTTAAGGAGCTTTGCCCCTGTCATCTGCCTCTCCATATCGTAGGTCACCGTCTTTTTGTTAAAGGTCGTTTCCATACCCTTTACGATGAGATCTGCTGCCTCGTTCCATCCCATATACTCAAGCATCATGACGCCAGAGAGGATAACTGAGCCTGGGTTTACCTTGTCCTGTCCGGCATATTTCGGTGCTGTCCCGTGAGTTGCCTCAAACACAGCATAACCGTCCCCTATGTTTGCGCCTGGGGCAATTCCGAGCCCACCAACCTGGGCAGCCAGTGCATCGGAAATGTAGTCACCGTTCAGATTAGGAGTTGCAAGTATGTCGTATTCATCAGGCCTTAAAAGGGCCTGCTGGAACATATTGTCCGCAATGGCGTCCTTTATCAGTATCCTTCCTTCCGGGACCTTACCGCCGCACTCCTTCTGGCAGTCATCCCAGGAGATTGTCTGCTTCGGGAACTCCTCTTTTGCCAGCTCGTAACCCCAGTCCCTGAAGGCCCCTTCTGTAAACTTCATTATGTTACCCTTGTGTACTATGGTTACGCTTTTCCTCTTCTTTTCAATGGCATATTTAATGGCGGCCCTGACCAGGCGTTTAGTTCCAAACCTGCTTATAGGCTTTATCCCGATCCCGGAATCGTGCCTGATCTTTTTCCCAAACTCCTTTTCTAAAAACTCTATAAGCTTTTTAGCTTCAGGGGAGCCCTCCTTCCACTCTATCCCAGAATAAACATCCTCTGTGTTCTCCCTGAATATGACCATATCCACCTTCTCAGGCTCTTTAACAGGGGAAGGGACATTTGTGAAGTAACGGACAGGCCTCACGCATTGGTATAGATCCAGTACCTGCCGAAGGGTGACATTTAAGGACCTTATCCCACCGCCTACAGGTGTTGTAAGGGGCCCTTTTATGGACACCCTGAACTGCTTCAGCGCATCGATTGTGTCCTGAGGGAGCCAGTCGTTGAACTTATTGAAAGCCTTTTCACCGGCATACACCTCAAACCAGTTTATCTTTCGTTTGCCTTTGTATGCCTTCTCAACTGCCTTGTCGAAGACGTATACGGAGGCCTTCCAGATATCAGAGCCAATCCCGTCACCTTCAATAAAAGGAATAATCGGGTCATTGGGAACGATCAGCTTCCCGTCCTTAAATTCTATTGTTGAGCCACTCTTAGGCATTTCCAGATTCTTGAACATTAAACCTCCAAAAACTTTTTTGTCCACAGATTTCACAGATTATGCAGATTAAAAACCGCCTGCACAAAGTCTAAAACGGTTTTTTCGGCATGTTTTAGGCAAAAGCCAGTATTTTATTCTCTGAAAGCCCTAAAGCTTGACTTGAGACTCTTCATATTTAAAATCTGTGTAATCTGCGTAATCTGTGGATATTTAGGCCCTTTAATCAAGTTTAAAGTCACCGTGTTTCTGTATATGGGCCACCAGGCCCCCTTCGCCCAATATCTTTGTCATGACAGCCGGAAGAGGCGGAAATGTTAGTTCTATCCCCTTTGTCTTGTTCAGGACAGTCCCGTTATCCAGGCTTACCTCCAGTTCGTCACCTTCGCCTATCTGGTCTGTGTCGCAGACAATAACAGGAAGCCCGACATTTATCGCATTCCTGAAGAAAATCCTTGCGAAGGACTTGGCCAGCACTGCGCTGACACCGGCCATTTTAATGATTGTAGGGGCATGTTCCCTCGAAGAGCCGAGGCCGAAGTTCTTGCCTCCGACAACGAAGTCCCCTTTTTGCATGGAGCCTGCAAATTCAGGGCGTGCATCCTCAAGGACGTGTTTAGCCAGTTCGGGAAGGTTTGACCTGAGGTGAAAGAGTCTGCCTGGGGCTATATGGTCAGTGCTTATATTGTCTCCAAACTTCCATGTCTTTCCTTTAAGCATCTATAACTCCTTTGCGGTTGCAGGATATCTGTATACTGAGGCTCTTGCAAATATCCTCATTTGTCCCCCTGATAGATTCAGTCAGGGGCGGGAATCCATAAGAGTTTTTCCTGGATTCCGGCTAAAATCATGCCGGAATGACATGATAAAAAAGACTTTTGCAAGAGGCTCTACTGTATACAATTTACAGAAAGGTTGTCAAGAATAAATGGGCAAGACTTACTCTACAATCCTTGACAGTAAGGTTGTCGAATGTTAATCTGCTTCAATGCGTGATACAATTCGTCATAGTCACCAATGTCCTTATCTCCGCCCTTCTCAGTAAAACTCATGATTGAACTTAAAGATATCTCTTTTTCCAATATCCTAAAAAATATCAACATTTCCATTCCTGAAGGCGGATATATTGGAATTGCCGGACCCAACGGCTCAGGTAAAAGCACACTGGCGAAGATTATAAAAGGGATACAAGAGCAGTCGGAAGGGAAGGTCTATTTTGATGGAGAGGTAAGACCCAAAGGTAAGGTGTCAAGTGACATAGGCCTCGTCCTTTCCAACCCTGAAAACCAGCTGATTTCTTCATCAATAGAAGAAGATGTCGCATTCGGCCTTGAGAATATGAATCTCCCTTCTCAGGAAATCGCAAAAAGGACGGAGGAGGCCCTGAAATTAGGAGACCTGTGGGAATCAAGGGATATCCCGGCCCATCATCTCTCTGCCGGGCAGCAGCAGATGCTTGTCATTGCAGGAATAATGGCCATGCAGCCGCGATACCTGATTATTGATGAGGGGGCATCTATGATAGACCCTCAGGGAAGGGTTATTGTTCTTGACGCCGTAAAAAAGATTAACAGGGAGAATGGTGTCGGGATTATACATATCTCCCATGACCTAAGTGAGCTCATCGCGGCCCGGGCCATATTTATCTTGGACAGGGGAAGTATTGTATGGGAGGGCGAGCCGTCACAACTCCATCGCCAGGAACCCTTACTTAGCGGCCTGGGCATGGAGCTCCCGTCGCTTCTAAAATTAAAATCCCTGATGATCAGCAGCGGCTACGATGTAAGTGATAAGGCCATTACTGCAGAGGAGATGGCGGATGAGGTAATAAAGGTTATAAACCGGCCTGCTTAAGTTATTGTAACTAGTCAGGTATTTAGGCTGAAGACCGAAGGCTGAAGTATTCCTGAATCGCTGTCTGGAGACGACTCCTACCCTTCAGTCTTCAGCCTTCTGTCTATCCACCTGAGTAGTTACAAGTTATTGTATCCCCGCCTTTTCTAAATCCCCCACTACTACCATGATATAATTATCCGGGTTCAGGTACTTTCCGGCAACCCTCAGAATGTCGTCCTTTGTTAGAGAATTTATCATCTTAGGATACCTGTCCGGGTAATCAAGACCGAGGTTGAAGAATTCAAAAGCTGTCAGCATCCCTGCGATCTTTTTGTTTGTATCAAGTTTAAGCGGGAAACTTCCGGTCAGATATGCCTTTGCATCCTCAAGTTCCTTGTCTGTCACCGGCTCCTTCCTTATCCTATCCATCTCCTTTAAGACCTCTTCAATGGCCACTTTAGCAGATTCATTTTTTGTCTGAACACCGACATTAAAGTAACCGGAGTATTTCATTGGTGCGAAATAGCTGTGGACATCATAGGCAAGACCCTTATTGTCCCTGATGTTGTCCATAAGTCGGGACGTGAAACCGCCTCCTCCCAGGATATAGTTCATCACATAGGCGGCATAGTAGTCAGGGTTTTCACGCTCTATACCAATATGGCCAAGTACTATGTTGGCCTGGGTTATCTTCTTGTCTATTGGCTTCACTATCTTCTGGCTTAGAGGTTTTACGGGTGGAAATACAGGATTTACGGCCTCTCTTTTCTTCCAATCCTTCAGGTATCTGTTCAGTTTCGAGACTATCTCTTTTTCCGTAACATCCCCAACCACTGCCATTATGGTGTTATTAGGGATGTAGTGGGCCGCATGGAACTTTACTATGTCGTCTCTGACAATCAAGTCGAGAGTTTCCGGCAAGCCTTCAGTAGGCCTTCCGTAAGGATGATCTCCAAAAACAGTCTTGGCAAACTCCTTTCCTGCCACGGCAGAGGGGTTCTCCTTCTCTTTTTCAATGGACGCCTTCGTCTCCCTGACCTTCCTCATTATCTCTTCCTCTGAAAATACTGGGTTAAGAAGTATATCGGAGAGGATATCGAGGCCCAGATCCAGGTCTTTCTTTAAAATGGTCAGATTAACCGATGCAGAGTCGTCTCCACCGGAGGCGCCTATCCCTCCGCCCACAAACTCTATCTCTTCCGCTATCTGAGAAGAGCTCCTTTTCTTCGTACCTTCTGTCAATAACCCGGCAGTAATGTGGGCAAGACCAGCCTTGTCAGATGGTTCCGATACCTGCCCCGCCTTTATCAGCATGTTTATGGTCACTGATGGTATGGTATGCCTTTCAGAAAGCAAGAGGACCATGCCGTTTTCGAGTACTATGCGTTTCCCCAATGGAGCGGCATGGGCAGTTGCGCCCATAAACAGAGCAAGTGATATTACTAGCAACAGTGACACAACTCCTATCTTATTTCTCACAAAAACCTCCGTATATATTAATGACAAAATCGTAAAACTCTGTTTTCCACCGCCGCGCAGAGGCACGGAGAAGAATTATATGTCCACAGATTTCGCAGATTAGCACAGATTACAAAAGTAGGCGCTTCTAAGCGAAGATTTAAAATCTGTGTAATCTGTGGATTAAAAAGCTTTTGCTCTGCGCCTCAGCGTCTCTGCGGTTAATTTTATCGAATGAATCAATCTTATCAGAACCTGAAGAGAGTGCAAGAGGTTAATTCTTCACCTGCTCACGACGCTGTCGAACCACCTCATAAAGAAGTATCGTTGTGGCGGTGGCCAAGTTCAGAGAGTCGGCCAGGCCCATCATAGGTATTCTAACAAGTAAATCCGCGATCGAAAGCCATGTCTCACTCAACCCTTCGTGCTCACTACCCATCACTATGGCGCAAGGTCCACCCAGGTCTGCATCGAAATACTCCAGTTCTGCCTGGGGTGTAGTGGCAATCGTCTTTATCCCCTTTTCTTTCAGCCAGTTAATGGACTCGGAAACTGTGGTCTTAACCGCCGGGACAGTAAATACTGTTCCTATGCTGGCCCTTACAACATTTGGATTATAGATATCGGTGCTTTTGCCGCATACAATGATGCAGTCAACACCTGCCGCATCTGCTGAACGGATAATGGCCCCAAGGTTTCCCGGCTTTTCAACACCCTCAACAACAATAACAAGTGGGGGCTTTTTCAGGGGAATGTCGTTTAAGGTTTTGATCGGTTGTTTTGCTACAGCAATAAGGCCAAAAGAGTCCTCCCTGTATGCCATCTTCTCAAAGACATGGGTGCTTACCGGAACCAGTTCCGCACTCTGTGCCGCTGCCGCCTTCAGTATTATATCCTCTTCAGGTCCTTTGAAGAGACCCTCACAATAAAAGAGCCTGCTTATGCTGACGCCGCCCTTTATCGCGAGAGCCATCTCCTTGACCCCTTCGATCAACATTAATCCAGTCAGGTCCCTTTGGCGCCGGTCATTCAGCTTGATGGCATCTCTGACCTTCGGGTTCTTTACACTTGTGATTGTCTCTATCATTCAGAAGACCACCTGGCATATGCCCCGCTTGGAAGGAGCCTTCCTGATATTTCTGGAATCACCATCTCCCCATTGGACAAAACCCCATACTTATCCTTCAACATTTCTGCCAAAAGGTTCTGTAATACAAGGGGAGTAAAACCGGGGGAATGGCAACTCAGATGGATAAAAAGGGGCTTCTCACTTAAGAGCTTCCGGCAGTCGAGCAGAAACTTCAGAAGATCGTCTTCTATCTTCCATATCTCCCCGTTTGCGCCGCGGCCAAAGGATGGGGGGTCAAGAATGATCGCTTCATAGGTCTTTCCTCGCCGTATCTCTTTCTGCACAAATTTTACAACATCATCAACGATCCACCTGACAGGTCGATCGCTCAGACCTGAAAGGGTAGCATCCTCCCTTGCCCAGTCAACCACCCCCTTTGATGCGTCAAGGTGGCAGACGGTCGCCCCTGCCCTTGCAGCCGCCATCGTGGCCCCGCCGGTATATGCAAACAGATTAAGTACACTTACAGGGCCTTTGGCCCCCCTGATCCTCTCCTCTATCCAGTCCCAGCTGTCGCCATGCTCAGGGAATACCCCCAGGTGGCCGAAGCCTGTAGGTTTTATTAAGAACTTGAGACCCCGGTATTCTATCTTCCATCTCTCAGGCAAATGCCTCTTAAATTCCCAGTTGCCTCCGCCTGTAGAACTCCTTATATAAACTGCATCGGCATCCTGCCATTCTTTTTCAGGAAGGCTCGGAGACCAGACCGCCTGGGGGGAGGGACGGACCAAAAGATACGGGCCCACACGCTCAAGCTTACTCTCCCAGCCTGAATCCAAAAGTTGATAACCTATCTCAATATCTTTATTCTTCATTTATTCTCTATGCCTATGAAATCTGTGGCTAAAGTCATCTTGTTATGATTAAGATTTAAGGAATAATATATCAAGGGATGTATGCTGTCAAAAGGAAATAAAAAAGCCTCATAGAGCCTGTCTCGAAGAGGGCAGTCAGCTACAAACACATAATAAAGGCCGCTTACCTTCAGAAAAGCAGGTATTCTTTACGGATAAGTTCTTATTATTCAAGGCCCTACCAATTTGCATACCCATAGGAGAGAAATGTTGGAAATTTTAGCTAAAACACAAGAAAGGTTTCATCAGCCACCCAACCCCTCCATTCATGTTGCGGACCGGGAAACCTTCAGGTATATTTGCAGTGGTAATGAAACTTTGGGGAGGTACAAAATGAAAAGTCTTAAAGGGACAAAGACCCTGGAAAGCCTTATGAAGGCCTTTGCAGGGGAGTCGCAGGCAAGGAACCGCTACACCTATTATGCCTCAATTGCAAAAAAGGAAGAGCTGATGCAGATAGAGTCAATATTCATGGAGACCGCTGAAAATGAAAAGGAGCACGCAAAGAGGTTCTTTAAACTTATTGTTGAGGGGATGCAGGGGAACCTACCCGCTAACGTAACGGTTGATGCGGAATACCCGGTTGCGTATTCGACCACAATGGAAAATCTGAAGGCAGCGGCAGCGGGGGAAAAAGAGGAGTGGGGGAGACTCTATCCCGGATTTGCCGACATTGCCGATTCCGAGGGTTTCCCTGAAGTGGCTGCTGCATTCAGGAACATCGCAAAGGTCGAGGTAAAACATGAGGCAAGGTACCTCAAGCTTCTCGAAAATTTAAAAAATGGAAAGGTCTTCAAGAAGGATTCCTCCGTAAAGTGGAAGTGCAGGAACTGCGGGCTTGTCCATGAAGGCGCAGAGGCCCCAAAGGAATGCCCGGCATGTATTCACCCGCAGGGTTATTTCGAGGTGTTTGCAGAGACATATTGAAAGGGCTTTCTATAAAATACCGTTCAGATAAGTGTTATTTGTTAGTTCACCCCCACCCTAACCCTCCCCCGTCAAGGGGGAGGGAACTCTAATAAATCTCCCCTCCCCTGGCGGGAGGGGATTGAGGGGAGGGGGAACGTGTTATACGCCTAAGTGGACAATATTTCCTTTTAGGGACATCAATCTTGCGTGCTTTGCGGTAACTGATTTCACTTTAAAAACCCACTTTTTTGCGCTATATTCACCCAATGCCGAGAAAAAGATTTTACCTGATTGACGGAAACTCCTATATCTACAGGGCGTTCTTCGCCATTCCCCATCTTTCCAACTCCAAAGGGATTCCAACCAACGCCGTATACGGCTTCACAAACATGCTGATGAAGGTGATAAAGGAGGAGGCGCCCGATTACCTCGCCATTGCCTTTGACTCCAAAGGCCCAACCAGAAGGCACATTGAATACGAGGACTACAAGGCCCACAGGCCTGCCATGCCGGACCCCCTGGCAAGGCAGATACCTTACATCCACAGGATGGTCGAGGCATTCAATATTCCCGTCCTGATCATGGAAGGGGTGGAGGCAGACGACATAATAGGGACCATAGCGAAAAAGGCGGAGAAGGACGGACTTGAGGTCATCATAATCACAGGCGACAAGGACATATTCCAGATAATATCGCCCCATATAAGAATATACGATACCCTGAAGAATAAATACTTTGGCGTGGATGACGTGAAGGAACGCTTCGGGACCGAGCCGGAAAGGGTCGTAGAGGTCATGGGGCTCATGGGTGACTCATCCGACAACATTCCGGGAGTTCCGGGGATCGGGGAGAAGACCGCGAAGGCCCTTATAGAAGAGTATGGCACCATAGAAAATCTCCTTGCCAATGTTGAAAGGATTACAAAGCCGAAGCTTAAACAGAACCTGAAGGAGAATGCCGAACTGGCGCGACTCAGCCGCTCTCTTGCCACCATCCAGACCGACATCCCTATTGAGACGGAATACAATGACCTTTCCAGGCCGGAGCCGGACAATGAGAGACTTCTTCCCCTCCTTAAGGAGCTGGAGTTCAGCTCCATGCTGAAGATGGCAGCCCCTGAGGTGGCTGTGAAGGAGCATAAGGTTGCGGATTCGGAAGAGGCTATTAGCCGGCTTGTAACAGAGCTGGCTGGTGAGAAGGATGTCGCGCTGAAGCTGATATCTGACAATAAAGATCCGATCCTTGGAAGGATCACAGGGATGGCCCTGGCAAGGGAAGGAGAGGCGTTTTATATACCAGTGGTCAGTGGTCGGTGGTCAGTGGTCGGCAGTCTTTTGGAAGGAAAGGCTGTTAAAGTAGGCCATGACCTGAAAAAGGAGATAATCCTCCTGAAGAAGGCAGAGGTGGACCTTGCTGAGCCGATGTTCGACACTATGGTTGCGTCCTACCTTTTAAATCCTGTAAGGTCTGAACATACACTGGAGGCCATTGCGCTGGAGTTCCTGGGGAAAAATGTTGCGGAGCAAAAGACTGGTCAAGAATCGGCCGATTACGCATGTCGGGCCTCAGAAGCGATATTCGAGCTCAAGGAGATACTTTCAGAGAGACTTAAGAATGAAGGGCTTGAGGAGCTTTTTTATAACGTTGAGATGCCCCTTGTGCGGGTGCTGTCAGATGTGGAGATGAACGGAGTAAGGGTTGACAGGGATTTCCTTAACGAAATGTCAAAAGAAGTCGATTCAGACCTCCAAGAGCTTATGAGTAAGATTTACTCCCTGGCAGGGCAGGAGTTTAACATAAACTCCCCAAAGCAGCTTTCTGAGATACTTTTTGAGAAGTTGAAACTTCCAGCTATAAAGAAGACAAAGACCGGGTATTCCACGGATGTTGAGGTCTTGCAGCAGCTATCAGCGATACACGAACTCCCTGCCGAGATACTGACGTACAGGACTCTTTCCAAGCTCAAGTCCACATATATAGACTCCCTCCCCTCAATGATAAATCCTGAGACAGGAAGAGTTCATACCTCTTTAAATCAAACAGTTACAGCCACAGGGAGGCTCTCCTCCAGCGAACCTAACCTGCAAAACATACCTATAAGGACCAAACTCGGAAGGAGGATAAGGGAGGCCTTCACTGCGGAGCCGGGGAATCTCATCCTTTCTACGGACTACTCCCAGATAGAGCTCCGGGTGATGGCCCATATGTCCGAAGACCCGATACTGATGGAGGCCTTCAAAAAAGGAGAGGACATCCATGCAAGGACTGCGGCAGAGGTCTTCGGGATCATGCCGGGGCTTGTGACGTCAGAGATGAGGAGGATGGCGAAGGTGGTGAACTTCGGGATCATCTACGGGATGTCCCCCTTCGGCCTTTCCAAAGACCTGGGGATATCACAGAAGGATGCCAAGAGATACATAGACTCCTATTTTGAGCACTACAAAGGGGTGAGCAGCTTTATAGAAAAGACCATCCTTGAAGCTAAGGAAAAGGGGTATGTAAGAACACTCCTTGGAAGAAAGCGGCCTATCCCTGAACTCTCCGGCAAGGAAGTGGCACTGCGCCAGTTCGGTGAGAGGACGGCTATAAATACCCCAATTCAGGGGACAGCGGCCGACATCATAAAAATGGCAATGATAAAGATCTACAACAGAATAAAAAAAGAAAAACTGAAAAGTCTAATGATCCTCCAGGTACATGACGAGCTGGTCTTTGAGGTGCCCGAAGGAGAGCTGGAGATTATGAAACTCCTGGTTTGCGAGGAGATGGAAGGGGTGATGGAGCTGAAGGTCCCCCTGAAGGTTGACATAGGTGTGGGGAAGAACTGGAGTGAGGCGCACTGATCTGGCAGCCTTTCTTTCTTTTTCGTAATATCATTATCGTATTACTCAGAATACGCTCAACAGCAAACGGAGTTGAGTCTCTGAGAATACATCTCTCCCTGTAACCTTACCTTGTAAAGATATCAAAAAGCCCTTTATAGATATTATCTGCCAGCTTCTTAAGCTCCGAGGCTTTCTGTTTTGACTCGGCAAGGACCTTCTTAGAGTCTATATAATCCCTGACACCTTCCAGCTCTGTTCCGTTGATCTCTATCCACTCTTTAATGATAGCTTCCGTAACCTCTATGTGGAACTGGAAGGCATAGGCATTTTCGCCGACCCTGAATGCCTGGTTAGGGAATAGCTCAGATGATGCAAGCCTGACAGCTCCTTTCGGGATTTCAAATGTATCCCCATGCCACTGGAAGACCTCAATCTCTTTTGGCAATATCTTAAATGATGGATCTATCTTTGCTTCTTCTGTGAGATGCAGGGGGTACCAGCCGATCTCTTTTTTCTGTCCTTTTGTAACCTTTGCTCCGGCTGCCTTGGCCATAAGCTGGGCGCCGAGGCAGACCCCGATCATCGGCAGCTTCTTTGCCAAGGCCTCTTTTATCAGCCTGTCCTCATCCTTCAAAAATGGGTATTCTGTCTCCTCGTATACGTTCATGGGACCACCCATGATTATCAGCCCGCCGCAGCCTTCAAGGTTTTTTGGCGCTCCTCCTTCGTAAAGGTTCACCTCTCTATATTTTATACCAAGCGCCTTCAGTGGCTCTGTCAAAGTCCCCGGTCCCTCGAATGGAACATGCATAAAAATCAGTATCTCAGTCATTTCTTTCCCCCTCCTTCTGCCGCCTTATCTTCCGACCCCTTAATTGCTTCATCAATATGACTAAGGAATCCCCTTAGAATCCGCACTTCTCTGTCATCCAGCCGGGCCCTTCCGAACATCTGTCTGAGGGCAAACATTATGAGTTTTGGGTTCTGCTTATTAAAAAATCGAATCTCGTCAACCGTTTGCTCAAGTTGTTCGTAAAAATTTTCAAGGTCTGCTGCATCGGCCAGTTTCCCCTGCTTCACAGACCGCATCTTAGGTTCGGCAGCCAGAAACATTTCATACGCAACCACCATAACTGCATGGGATAGATTAAGAGATGGAAAGGCATCAGAGGATGGAATGGTAATCAGCTCATGGCACAGGGCGATGTCCTCGTTGTCCAGGCCGTTTACCTCCCTGCCGAAGACAAGGGCAACCCTGTTCTCCGAAAGTAACGGGATAACCCGCTCCGCGGCCTCCCTGGGATTGAACAGCTTCTTTCTGCAACTTCCCACCCTCCGTGTGGTACCAAGGACAAGGCCATGTCCGGCTAAGGCATCTTTAAGGGTAGGAACAATCTCCGCTCTTTCCAGTATTCCATGCGCCCCGGCAGCCATCTTCAAGGCCTCGCTGTTCTGGTGTTCGGTCGGTCTCACAAGTATCAATCTGGAGAGCCCCGTGTTCATCATGCACCTTGCTATGGAGCCAATGTTCCCGGGGGTCTTGGTATTTACGAGGATTACGCTGATATTTTCAAGGTTAGAAATTTGATTCATGAGCTACTTTGACAGACCAAGTTTATTATAAAGAAGGTCGAATTTAAAGTGGGCAGCAAGCAAATCCTTTGCCCTCTCGATCTTTTTTTCACCGCTGAAATGGGTCTTCCCAACCAGGCTCTCAACCTTTTCAACTGTGGAAAGGGTGTCCTCCCTTACCACAAGGATCGGGACTCCAATCATCATCGCTTTTCCTACAACCACCTCGCTGGGGTTCTGGTCTCCGGTAAGGATGAGGCACCTGGTGGATGTCTCAAGGGCGGCTATCTGTATATCGCTCCTGTGGCCGCCTGTAATAACCGCCTTGTTCGGCGTCTTACGGAAATACTTCATGGCAGAGTCAACGTCCATGGCCCCTATGCTGAATCTCTCCACATAGTTGTCCAGGGCATCTTCGCAGCAGAGGAGCCTGGCGTTCAATGCGTCCTGGAGCGCCTTCACACTCACCGCGCCGAGAAAAGGGTCCATCGGTATTGAGGCCATCACATCTATCCCTTTTGACTTAAAAAACGGAACCAGAAGGTCGTTGACATGGGTTGCCGCCTTTGCCGGCACATGATTAATGACTGTTCCTATCATCCTGTCCCTGAGGACGTTGCCGGCGGTAAGGATACAGTCCGTACAGACCTCATTCTCATAACGGTTAATAACAAGGGCCTTCGCATCCAACAGTTTCATTATTTTTACAGGGGCCAGGTCCAGATAGGTGCCGTCATAAAGTGTATTGGTCCCCTCTACCAGCATCACGTCTTTCCCCTGAGAGACCTTCCTGAAGGCGGCTGTGACCTTCTCCGCAAGCTTCAAATCAGCGCCCTGAAGCGCCTTAATAAATATATCCTGGGTCATCGTTACAGGACAGAGATCATTCAGCGCGTCATCAAGACCCAGCGCCTCCTTCATCAGAACAGCATCCTCATCCTCCGGTATCCCGTCGCATGAAGAGGTACACTTGCCGAGGGGCTTCATGTATCCAACCTTGTACCCTTCGGCCTTTAGCCTCATGGCCAGCACCATGGCAATCATCCCTTTGCCTGAAAATTCGTTGATTGAGCCTATGTACAGGGTCTTCATTTAAACCTCCTTATTCCAGCGTCATCCTGGCGTCTATCGCAATGACCCCTTCGCCTTTTGGAAGGACTACAAGGGGGTTTATATCCATCTCTATTATCTCCGGGAAATCGGTCACGAGCTGGGAAAGTCTCTGAATTGCCTCAACAAGAGCATCCGTATCAGCCGGGGCCTCTCCTCTGACTCCTTTAAGTAAGGGGTAAGACCTGATTTCTGAGATCATCCTTTCTATATCTATCTTTCCAGCAGGGGCAACCCTGAAAGAGACATCCTTCAGGACCTCCACATATATTCCTCCAAGGCCGAACATCAGGAGTGGACCGAAGCTGTGGTCCTTGCTCATCCCTATGATGACCTCTTTCCCTTTTTTCACCATCTCCTGGACAGATACCCCCCAGATAAGGGCCTTAGGCATACGCCTTGACGCATTTGATGTAATCTCAAGGAACGCCTTTTCTACCTCCTCTTCGGATGCAAGCCCAACCCTGACCCCTCCTACCTCTGTCTTGTGCAATATATCGGGGGATGCGATCTTCATGACAACAGGGAATCCAATTCCCTTGGCAACTATGGCGGCCTCTTCAGATGTCCTGGCAAGCATCGCCTTTGGAATCCTGAAACCATAGGCCTTTATGACCTCCCGCGCCTCCTTTTCTCCAAGTTCCAGCCGCCCCTCTTTTTTCATAGAGGCAAAGATCTCCCTGACCTTCTCCCTGTTTATATCAAAGGCGGCAATGACCGGATCCGGCTCTTTCAGCCACCGGGAGTATCTCACCATAGTTGCAAAAGACTTGACCCCCCTCTCAGGGAAAGGGTAGTTGGGCACCCCGCCGTTCCTCAAGGTCTCATTTGCCGTCTTTATACTGGCCTCCCCCATAAACGAGGCAATAACCGGCTTCCCGGTTTTGGATGCCTTTACTACTATCTCTGCGGTCTTATCAGCCTCTGTCATGGCCTGAGGAGTCAGTATGACAAGGGCGCCGTTGACATTTGGATCAGCTAATACTGTGTTTACCGCTGCATTGTACCTGTCAGCCCTGGCGTCCCCAATGACGTCAACCGGGTTAAAGAACCCTGCCACGGGAGGCAGGGACTCCCTTAATTTATTTATGGTATCGCCGGAAAGTTCGGCCAGTTCCACCTTGAACCTCTCACATGCGTCGGCTGCTATTATCCCAGGGCCGCCCGCATTGGTTATTATGGCAAGTCTTGAGTCCGAAGGGAGAGGTTGACCTGCAAAGGAGAGGGCATAGTCAAAGAGGTCCTCTATGCTCATGGCCCTGATGATCCCTGACTGGTCAAAGGCGGCCTGAAAGGCCTTGTCTGCGCCTGCCAGTGTGCCCGTATGGGATGAGGCAGCCCTTGCCCCTGCGGCAGTGCCGCCTGCCTTGACGATAATCAGAGGTTTTTTCCTGGCCGCCTTTCTTGCAACATCCATGAACTCCGGTCCCTTCTCAACACCCTCCAGATATCCGAGGATAACAGATGTATCGGGGTCATCTGCCAGGGTCTGGATCAGTTCCAGTTCCGAGAGGTCTGCCTTGTTACCGAGAGAGACGAACTTGGAAAAGCCCACGTTGTTTCCAACAGCCCAGTCTAAAATGGCAGTGCAGAGCGCTCCTGACTGTGAGAAGAAGGCGATATTTCCTTTAGGCGGCATCCCTGCCGCAAAAGACGCGTTGAGGCTGGAGTTGGTATCTATAAGTCCAAGGCAGTTAGGGCCGAGGAGCCGTATTCCGTAACCTCTGGCTTTTTCTACCAGTTCGGACTCCAGTTTCCTGCCCTCGCCCCCGGTCTCTTTAAAACCAGCGGATATTATGATGACAGACTTGATTCCCTTTTTGGCGCATTCATCGATTGTATTCAGGATAAACTTTGGTGGAATAACTATGATGGCCAGATCCACATCACCTTCGATGCTTAACAGATCAGGGTAGGACTTGAGCCCCATGATCTCAGAGGCCTTGGGGTTGACTGGATAAATCTTCCCCTGGAAGCCGTATTTTACCACATTTGAAATAATGGAATATCCGGTCTTCCCCTCCTCTCTCGATGCCCCCACAACAGCCACTGATCCTGGATTGAAGAAACCCTCTAACATTTATACTCCGTGGAACGGTAAAGGCCTGACTTTAGATATTTGAAGTATACCCGTATTGAATATTTTTTCAAGGCATGCTCTCACCCCCCCTTTACAAACCTTTCCAGAGAATACATGACATCCCCGGTATCAAGATTCCCCTTTACCCCTTTTTCGAGAAGAAGTTCCAGAGTCTCGATCTGGGTAAGGCCGAGAAGTCTTGATGACTCCGCAAGGGAAAGTTTTCCGTACCTGTACATATTAGCCACATATGTTTCATATCCGATCCTGATGAGTTTTCGGATGGCGGTGGCCTCTTCGACCTTCTCTTCCTTTTCCACCATCTCAATGGCGCTCATTAGTTCTTCAGGCATCCTGATTGATTTTGTCTTCATTTCTTGCTCCCCCGCTGCTCTATAAAGGACTTTACTGCAAAATACTCATTTTCGCTTATGTATTCAGATAGGACCAGAAGCCTTTCCTCTGCATATGCATGGGTTATATCCCCCTGCTTCAACATAATGGCTATGAACACCGCAGGAGTGATATAGGGGATATTAAAAAGCCTCAACTGTTTAATAAAACGCCTGTCATCACTTCCTATCGCCTCATGGCCGCCGTTTTGAAAGAGGGCCACAGCCTCTTTTTCGCCAACATCAATTGCTTGGTCTCTCTTTTTGTCAGCCTTTATGAGTTTTTTTCTTATGTTTGATTCAATTACAAAGGCGTCAGGAAGGTTTTTAGCCTTACCCCTGTCAACGATCTCTTCCTTGACGAGATTAGGGATGGTTACGTCAAAGGAGTTGCATATGTCTTCCTTTAGACCTGCCTTGGTAAGCTTTATCAGACAGTCTGCGTCCATAATTACCTTCATGTCTTGCATTGTAACTTATAGATTGCAGAAGTCAAGAAGCATTGCAGTTGAGATTTTAATGCTTAGATGGTAAGCTCACCTCAACGCAGTCGTTTTTTTTGTGCATCTCAGCTAAATAGTCAGGCGAACTTTAAATAAACAGGGAGGTGAATCATGGATCAGAACACCAAAGAACAAAGGAAGGGAAAGGTAATTGAGGTCTTGAACACGGCGCGAGGCATGGAGTTGCATGCCATTGCCCAGTACATGAACCAGCACTACAATTTAGGCAACATGGATTACGGAGATATGGCTGCGAAGATGAAGCTCATAGCGATTGATGAGATGCGCCACGCAGAGATGTTTGCTGATCGAATCAAGGAGCTGGGTGGAGAACCGACCGCAGAGGCTAAAGAAAAGGCGGTAAAGGGCCAGAAGGTCCAGGCAATCTTTTCGTTTGATGCAAATCTTGAGGATAATGCAATCGGCGCCTATAACCAATTCCTGCTGATTTGCAGAGAAAACGGCGACAGCAGCAGTGTGAAGCTTTTTGAGGTAATCATTGATGAAGAACAGGTGCATTTCAACTACTTTGATAACGTTAGTGATCATATCAAGAACCTCGGAGAAACGTATCTTGCACAAATCGCAGGTACGCCGTCTGCAACTGGTTTACAGACTCTGGGTTTTGTCGCCAGGCAGGGTTCCGCCCCTACACAGGGCGGAGCATAACGTAGAAAAAGCTGGACCAAGTGGCTGTCGAAAGGGCAGGGCGGCTTAAGGGAAGGGCATTAATACCAGGTAAGCTTTCATTAGGCCCAATAGTAGATGTTTGAAAGCAACTTGGTATAAAAAAACGATGTCAAGGGGTGCGGATTCCAAGACTTTGCTCTATAAAGCCTTGGAACAGCCTCCTTGAGTCCTCATCAGGTTCCTTCTCCGGGTGCCACTGGACACCTATCAAAAACGGATATTCCGGCATCTCAAAGGCCTCTATGACGCTGTCAGTGGTCCTTACACAGACCCTCAACCCTTTCGCTATATTTTTTACCGCCTGATGGTGGGTGCTTGTAACATTTATCGCGCTTCTTCCCATTATCTTGAAGAACTGGGTGCCTCTTGTTATGAATACCTGGTGTCTGCCGTCCCCTAACTGATGTTCCTTCGCAACAAAATTCTGACGTTTCAAGTCCTGATACAGCGTCCCGCCAAGGGCCACGTTTATAAGCTGCATGCCGTGGCATATGCCGAGTATGGGAATACGCTCAGCCATAGCCTCTTTGACAAGGGCTATTTCGAACTCCGTCCTGATGTCGGGAGAGAGCTCCATGGGGTATTTCGGTTCCTCGCCGTAATATCTGGGGTGTATGTCTTCGCCACCTGAGAGGAGAAGCCCGTCAACCTTTGAGATCGCCTCTTTGACCGACTCAGTTGGATGAAAGAGGAGGGGTATGCCGCCACACTCCTCGATCAGGCTTCCGTAACGGGTATCTATGTACAGGTATCTCTTCCCATCCCGCTCCTCTATGTCCCCGGTTATGCCTATCAAAGGTTTCATTTTTTATACCTCAGGGGGTCTTTTATTCCTGCCTCGGAAAAACCCTTCTTTCGAAGCAGGCAGCTGTCGCATTCCCCGCAAGCCAGCCCTTCCGGGGTTGGGTCGTAGCACGAATGGGTCTGAGAGTAGTCAACGCCAAGCTCCATACCCTTTTTTATTATCTCCCCCTTTGTCATCCTGATAAGGGGAGTATGTATCCTGAAACCCTTTCCCTCTATCCCTGCCTTTGTTCCAAGGTTAGCCATTTTCTCAAAGGCCTGTATGAATTCCGGCCTGCAATCCGGGTACCCGCTGTAGTCCAGGGCGTTGACTCCTATGAAGATATCAGATGCGCCCAATACCTCGGCCCACCCGAGGGCTATCGAAAGGAATATGGTGTTCCTGGCAGGGACATATGTGACCGGGATGTTTCCTGACATTTCTTCAGCATCCCGTCCTTTTGGGACATCGATATCTGAAGTCAGGGCGGAGCCGCCGAGCTGTCTCAGGTTTATGTCAATGACCGTATGGCCTTTCGCCCCAAATCTCTGCGAAACCTTCTTTGCCGCCTCAAGCTCTACTTCGTGCCTCTGTCCGTACCTGAATGAGATGGTGTACGGCTCAAACCCTTCCGTCCTTGCGATGGCAAGTGCTGTCGTAGAGTCAAGACCGCCGCTTAGCAGGATAACAGCTTTTTTGGATTTACCTTTTGACATATATCACAGCCCATTAACCCTTTCCATGGCAAAGAGAAGGACCAGAATTTGTGTACCATAGGTCAACATTTTTGCCGTCAGGGAGAGAGACCACTTCAAGATTTATATTCAGGACACTCCCTTTATAGATATTCTTTACCATGAGGTTGAAGATATAACACCCTGTTGTTGTCGTCAAGCTCTGTAGTGGCGGCTTAAAAATCTCCTGTTATAATTATAATGAAATCGGGAGGGATAGTGCTGATAAAGCTGGTTTTGAGCCCGTTGCTTTTCCTTTTTTTTACAACCAGCGCTGTGGCCTGCGAGGGATGCCTCATTGCCGAAGCTGTTGCCGCTGAAAATATGGCATCGGTTGGTAGGGGTGTGTACCTGCGTTACTGCACCGGCTGCCATGGTGAAAAAGGGGACGGGAAGGGAAAGGGCTCAACATTATTAGTAATCAAGCCGAGGGATCTTACCTCAGGGATATTCAAGTTCAAATCAACCCAAATGGGTTCCCTGCCAACAGATGAAGACCTCATTCATACGATCATCAATGGCCTTCCAGGCAGCTCCATGCCTGCATTTCCATTATTGCCTGAAAGCGAGATAAGGTCTGTTATTGCCTATATAAAGACCTTTTCAGAAAGGTGGAAAAAGGAGAAGCTGCAAACTTCCATTTTCCTTCCCTCTACCCCGGTCTTCATGAATACCGCTGACTCTGTTCTAAAAGGCAGGGAATTGTATATAGCCAACGGATGCAATATATGCCACGGCGATTCGGGGGACGGGAAAGGTCCTGCAGCTGAGGGAATGGCGGACACCTGGAGCAATCCGTGCAGGCCGAGGAACTTTAAGAGAGGGATTTACAGGAGCGGGGCAAAACCAAAAGACCTGTTTAAAACCCTGAGCACAGGGATCGAGGGCACACCCATGCCTGCTTTTACATATATATCCGAAGAAGAAAGGTGGCATCTCATATCTTATCTGTTGAGCCTGAAGGCAGGGAAAAAATGAGGAATCATCAAACTCTTGTCGAGTATGGCATAGTAACCGCCCACATTATAGCAGGCCTTTCTTTCCTTGTATTGGCGATCACGGCAGGGCTGCTCTATTCACTGCAATTCATTCATACCTATCCCCTGTCTGGGGTCGAGTTCTTCTCACCGGGAAGGGTGAGGATGCTTCATACAAACGTGGGTCTTTACGGGTGGATATTAAACGGCCTTCTGGCCGGATTATACTGGGTAGTCCCGAGGGTATCGGGGTATCAAGTGTTAAGCAAAAGACTAAGCTGGTTTATATTCTGGGTGCTCCAGGTCCTAATTGCTGCCACTGCAATCGGGATCCTCGGCGGATACGCCCAGGGCATAGAATTCGGAGAGACGCCGCTATTCGTAGACCCCTTTATTGTCTTCGGACTCATACTGATAGCTGTTAATTTCTACTCTCCCATCATAAAAACCAGCAGGGAAGGCCCCCTTTACGTCTCCCTCTGGTACTTTATCGGAGCTCTTACCTGGATCATCATGGTCTACATGATGGGAAACTATGTGCCCCAGTTCTTTGTCCCCGGCGCTGCAGGCGCTGCAATTTCAGGGAATTTCATCCATGACCTTGTAGGCCTCCTTGTTACCCCGTTGGGGTGGGGGCTTATGTATTTCTTTGTCCCGACCATAATCAGGAAGCCGATATGGAGCCATTCCCTGAGTTTAATGGGGTTCTGGGGGATAGCCTTCTTTTATCCCATGCAGGGGATGCACCATTTCATGTGGTCTCCTGTCCCCATGCACGTTCAGTACAGCGCCCAGGTGGCAACCATTGCCGTTGAGGTGGTTGTGACCAGCGTCCTCGCTAATTTCATAATGACGCTGCGGGGGAACGGGGACTACCTGAGGACAAGCTATCCCATCCGCTGGTTTTACACAGGGATGATCTTTTACTGGATAATATGCTTTCAGTGTGCAGTCCAGGTCACTCTTACGGCCCAGAAGATCATCCACTTCACAGACTGGGTCGTAGGCCATGCCCACTTGGTGATGTTTGGCGTCTTCAGCTTCTGGATCATGGGGATCATCACGGAGATATGGCCGAAGCTCACGGGAAGGGAATGGCACTCCCAGGCCCTGAACGGCTGGGCATACTGGCTCAACACCATAGGAATCTCCATAATGTTTATTGATCTCGTAATTGTCGGGATAGTCCAGGGATTCTTATGGTTTTCGCTGAACCCGTTTATGGAATCTGTGAGGCTCTCTGTCCCATTCTGGTTTGTAAGAACGCTGTCCGGCCTTATGATTGCCGCAGGAATCCTGACCTTGATCTTTAACATGTGGATGACTGCAAGGAGAAAGGGATGAAGGAAAGATTTTCATTCATATTCCTTACGGCAGGCATCGGTTTTTTTATAACAGGTTTCATCTTCCAGATGATGGGACCTCTGGTCTTTCTGAGGGATATTCCCATGAAGAGCATTGAAGACCTCGTCCGCGAAGATGCGGATGCCGAGTTTTATCAGCTGGCAGAGGACTACCCGGAAGAATTCAAAAAGGCCTTTGGAGAACCGACACCTGTGGCTTATTCACAGGCACTGCGGATTGGAAGGGACGTCTATATAGCGGAGGGGTGCTGGCACTGCCACTCTCAGTATGTGAGGCCTACAGCTAATGAGGCGGTAAGGTACGGCGCCGTTTCGCTCGCGTCGGAGTACCAGAATGAGCTTCAGATGCCGCAGATGTTCGGCACCCGCAGGGTAGGGCCTGATCTCATACGGGAGGCGGGCGTCCACAGCAACGACTGGCACGTGGCACATTTTTATGATCCCGTAGCGATTCAGCCGGGCTCCGTTATGCCGAGCTATTCCTGGTTTTATGACGAAAAAGGGAGGCCGAATAAAAAAGGACTGGCCATAGTTTCTTATGTCCAGTGGCTTGGGAGCTGGAGGAGGTAGGAATGAAAAGAGATAAAAAAGAATGGACTGCGCTGGTCCTTGGAACGTGGGTGATTTCAGGTATTGCCTTTGCCTCTCTGGCATTTGTCTACAAGGTCATTGAGGTGCTTAATACCGTGCCAAAAGGGGAGATGGCCGGTTTTGCGGTGATGCAGGTTGTTACATATCTTCTGATTGCAGCAGGGTTCTTTTTTCTCTTCCTCTGGAGCTTTCTAAAGGGGGACTTCAGAGACATGGAAAAGGCCAAGTACAAGGTTCTGGAGATGGAGGAAAAGGCTCTGGAAATGGAAAGGGGAGGAGAATATGGAAGAGAAGTCTGATATCAGGATGCAGGACAACCCTGTCCCCTTCTGGATAAAGATCATGTGGGGGATATTCGCCATATGGGGACTTGCATACTTGACGATCTACTGGCTGCCTGACCTGAATCAGTGGATTCACTCCACCGACCCGGATTCGAGCCAGTGGAGGGAGTACGGCAACTGAGGATAAAACGGCAAGGGCGCATTCAATGCGCCCTGATGTTACTTCGGTTCCGTCGGATATCCAGCCTCAACCCAGGCGCTAAACCCGCCAAGGAGTGCCTTTACGTTCTTGAAACCCTTGTCCATCAATATCCGTGCCACACGGGCACTGGTATTCTCGTTTGTTCACGTGCAGTAGGTTATTATCTCCCTGTCCTGCGGAAGGTCTTTATACTTCGCCTCTATTTCATCAGGAGAGATACGCAGCGAGCCTTTTATCTTGACCTTGCTCCCTTCATATGACCCCTTGACTCTAACGTCAAGAACGATAACATTCTCACCTTTAACCATCTTTGCCTTGAGCTCTTCCTTGGTAATCCTTGGAACACTGTCATTTGCTGCAAAGACGAGAGCCGGTAATAAAAACCCAAGAACAGTTACTACTGCAAACAGCTTTTTCATCATGACACCTCCTTTATTTATTCCTTTCCTTTATCCCCAACAAACTGGTCAGACTTGTCTGCAAACAGCACGTTAAAGGTGGTGAGAGAGCCGTATATCCTGGTTATATACTGCTGCATATCGACCTTCTCTTCATCGGTCAGCACGGCGTGGGCGTTGATTTTCTGCTCCAGAACCCTCAACCTGTCTCGCAGCATGACTACCTTATGGAAAAATGCCTCTATAGGGATGGTCTTTTCCTGAAGGTCCCTGCTCCCAGGCTTAAGGACAAGCTCTCCTCCAGCCCATTTCTTACCGATAGAAACCTCAGAAACTCCAAGTGTCTCATCCAGTATCTCTCTAAGTATACCTTTTAATTCATCCCTTTCCATATCGAAGACCTCCAGTGACTTTGAATAAGATACCCGGCTTCCGCGCAACAGATAGATTTCGCAGGCATTGGCCGAACAGAGGAAGAGCCCAGATGTCGGCCTTTTGAGGCATTTCCCTTTAAGAATCCCCTCCTCTTCAAAAGGAGAAACCCAGTGCTGGCACTTCCCGCACCTGGCATCGTAGGGGCAGATACTAACTATCTCTTCAAAAGAATCCAGACAGTCAAAGACCTCCGGGCATTCACTTGTCATGGGCGCTCACTATCATCTCTTTCGCCTTTTTCAATATCTCTTTCTCATCCTTGTATTCAACCTTGTCTATCGCCTCATCAATGGGAAACCAGCGACAATCGTCCACCTCTTTATCATGCTCACCCACATCGCCGCCAGTATACTCCATAAGGAAGAAATAGACAATTTTGAATATCCTGTGAGTCAAATCGGGTTCCTTGTGGGAGTAAAAATACTCGATGTGATCTATCTTTTCTATTATCTTCCCGTCCAGCCCCGTCTCTTCCTTTACCTCCCTGTGAGCAGTTCTTGCAATATTTTCACCCTCTTCCACAAGCCCTTTCGGAAGACACCAGACAGTCCCGTCCTTAACAGAAATAAGGGCAACCTCAATTTCCTTTTCGCCCATACGGTAGATGACGCCGCCGGACGATAGCTGCTTTTCATTCTTAATCATGAGTTAATCCCTCGGAACAGCCAGCATTCTGTCCAGGGCCGTCTTGGCGGGTATCCTTATCTCCTCAGGGACAGTGACCACGTTCTCCATCTTTTCCAGGGCCACAAGGACATCCTCCAGTGCGGTCAGCTTCATGTTCGGGCAGACAAGTTTTTTTGAGGCCAGGTGGAACTTCTTGTCAGGGTTATCCTTCTTTAGCCTCCACAGTATTCCTATCTCTGTCCCTATGATAAACTCCCTCGCCTTTGACTCTTTGCAGAAAACATACATCCCGGAGGTAGAGGCTACCTTGTCTGCCAGGTCGACAACATCAGGCCTGCACTCAGGGTGTGCCACAAACAGGGCGTCGGGGTGCTTCACCTTTAACTTCAAAACGTCCTCAGGAACAAGCCTTTCGTGGGTCGGGCAGAAACCGTCCCATGCAATGATCTCCTTGTCCTTTACAAACCTTGTCACATAGTGCGACAAGTTCCTGTCAGGGGTCATTATGACCCTCTTCGCGTCCTTCAGGGACCTTACTACGCTTACGGCATTGGCAGACGTGCAGCATATATCGCTTACAGCCTTCACGTCAGCCGCTGAATTCACATATGTAACTACAGGAAGCCCTGGGTACTCCTCCTTCATCCTTATGAGACCATCCCTTGTTATCATGTCGGCCATGGGGCAACCTGCATCCATCCTTGGGAATATTACGGTCTTGTCAGGGGAGAGGATCGATGCGCTCTCAGCCATGAAGTGTACGCCACAGAACACTATCACCTTTGCCTCTGTCTTAGAGGCTTCGATGCTAAGCCCAAGGGAGTCACCGGTCAGGTCCGCCGCATCCTGCACCTCATCCCTCTGATAGTTGTGGGCAAGGAGGATGGCGTTTCTTTCCTTAAGAAGCTTCTTTATTTCAGCCTTTAGCTGTCTGTTTGTCATGGAACCTCCTCCTTTTATTGACCGGCAATGCAAAAGAGCCCAGGATATCCGGCCCGCCGACTATAACGGAAGATGAGATCAGGGAGAGCTTCTCAAGGAAATAAAAACTAACCCTTTATAACCCCCAGAGGCTTAAGCCGCGCCACCTTCCTTGATATCCCGGCGTTGTGAACTATTTCCACCACCTCATTCACGTCCTTGTATGATTCAGGTATCTCCTCTGTCAATGTCCCCATGCTTGCGCCCCTGACAATGATCCCGGCCTCCTCCATCTCCTTCACAATGGAACGTCCCTTACTCATCTTCTTTGCCGCAGTCCTGCTCATCACCCTTCCTGCACCATGGCATGTGCTCCCCCATGTCTGCTCCATCGCCTTCTCGGTCCCCACAAGTACATACGACGCCCTCTTCATGTCTCCAGGTATCAGGACAGGCTGGCCGATCTTTCTATAAATCTCAGGGACCTCCTTCCTTCCAGGGGCAAAGGCCCTGGTGGCCCCCTTTCTATGGACACAGAGCAACGTGTCCTTGCCGTCCACCTTGTGGGTCTCAAACTTTGCTATGTTGTGGCAGACATCGTATAGGAGCCTCATCCCAAGGTCGGATGGCCCGATGTTAAGCACCCTCATGAATGTCTCCCTCACCCAGTGCATAAGCATCTGCCGGTTCGCCCATGCATAATTGGCTGCGCACGCCATGGCCGCATAGTATTCCTGTCCCTCCGGGGAGTTGATATAGGCGCAGGCAAGCTGTCTGTCAGGAAGCTCTATCCCCTGTTTGGCCGCTGTGCGTCCCATCTTGGCAAGGAAGTCGTCGCACACCTGATAACCGAACCCTCTTGAACCGCAGTGTACAAATACAGTCACCTGTCCCTGGTGAAGGCCGAAGGCCGCAGCCGCTTTCTCATCAAAGACCTCGTCCACATAACCTATCTCCACAAAGTGGTTCCCGGAGCCGACAGTCCCGAGCTGCTTCCTCCCCCTCTCAATGGCCCTTTCGCTTACAACAGAAGGGTCTGCGCCTTCGAGGCAGCCGCCTTCCTCTGTATGGGCCAGGTCTTCGGGGGTCCCATAGCCGTTCTCAACTGCCCATCTTGCGCCGGTCAAAAAGACCTTCCTCTCATCATCCAGAGACAGTCTCATCTCGCTGGTAGAGCCTACGCCGGATGGGACAGAGATAAAGAGCGCATCTACCAAAGCCCTGACCTTGCCATTCAGGTCACCCCTTTGCAGGTTTGTGGTGAGAAGCCGGACCCCGCAGTTTATGTCATACCCCACGCCGCCGGGAGATATTACACCTGTCTTCATGTCAAAGGCGGCAACCCCCCCTATGGGAAAGCCGTAACCCTCATGCATGTCCGGCATTGCCATGGAGTAACCCACTATACCAGGGAGGTGGGCCACGTTTCTCACCTGCTTGAGGCTCTCGTCCCTCCTTACCTCGGCGAGCATCTTCTCGTCAACGAATACAAGGCCCGGGACCCTCATCCCCCCTTCCTTTGGTATCAAGTATCTGTAGTTATCCAGCTTTTCCAGTTTTATCTCCTCCATTTCTCACCTCATACATCCAGGATAACTTTCGCCTGCCATTTACCGCCGTCTTCCTTTACCTCTAACCTGTGGTATGTAGCTCCCTTCACCTCGCCATGGACCAAATGCCTGTCCGGATCTATCTTTTCCCCTTTTGCAATACCGCGGACCTTCTCCTTTGAAACCTCCTTTACCTCAAATTCCTTTAACAGACACCCCTCCCCGTGAAAGATGTAAAGAAGCTCCCTCATCCATGCCATGAAGAGCTCTTCAACCGTGTCGCCCTGAGCTGAGACATCAAAGGTATCGACAGAAGAAACCCTTGACAGGTCAGCCATCTGGTCAAAGAGGGCCAGACCTGCGTTCTCAAGCAGCTCATTGAATGAAGAGCCGTAGATACGGAGTCCAATATCAGAGACATGTTCAAACACTTCGTACTTCATCTGTTTGAATATTAGCCAATACTGACAGAGGTGTCAAATTTATGAGGTTGTTGTCGCCTTATGGGTATTGGGAATGGTGAAGGCATGAAGGGAAAAATGACCTCCACGCTTCTGGTGTGCGGCTTGTTAGACCCTATTTATTTATGATTCTTTTCTTCCAGTAACCTGGTTTTTTACATAGGTGGGCAACAGCAATAACTACGATTTCATCAGGATCTATTCTGTATATAACGCCAAATGGAAACCGACGTACAAGCCGTCTCCTTAATTCACCTTCAAGAATCGGCCATGTATATGGAGACTCTGAAATGGCTTCCACGGCTCGCTCAATTTCTGAGAGATAGTCGACTCCCAAGCCTGATGCCTTGGATTGATAATAAAATACCGCTTCCAGCATTTCTTGCTCAGCTTCGAGGAGGAGTATAATGGGTTTCATTCTAATTTTCTAATTTGGAACGAGCCTCTTTAAAAACAAGAGTGGCAGGCCTTGCCTTTACCTTGCCTTCTTTGTATTCCTTATATCGGCGTTCTGCCTCTGCAATCCACAGCTTCTCTACTTCAGGGTCTTCTTCATCGTCCAAACTGCGAATGATGTGTTCTGCAAGAATGGCTCGCTCTTGCGGTGGGAGCAAAAGGACTTCATTTTCGATTTCTTGAATTTTAGACGGCATATCAGCACCTCCAGACAACACTTTTATCTGATATTATAATGAGATAGATATTTATTCAAGATTAATAATTTTAGGTATGGTGCAACCCTATGATTGCATCCGCCACCCTGATACCGTCCAGGGCGGAGCTTACTATTCCTCCTGCATATCCGGCCCCTTCCCCGCAAGGATAGAGACCTGTAGTATTGACAGATTGAAAGTCACCACCCCTTGTAATTCTCACTGGGGCAGATGTCCTGGTCTCGACCCCTATCAGTGTTGCCTCCTTCGAAATGAACCCTCTCATCTTCCTTTCAAACTGCGGGATCGCCTCCCTCAAGGCAGTAATAACATAATCAGGCATGCATTCTTCAAGATTGGCAGAGGTTAAGGCCGGCCTGTAGCTGGAACTGTTCAAGGAGGCTCCTTTCTTGGAATAAAGAAAGTCAATTAACCCCTGGGCCGGGGCGTTATAGTTTCCTCCCCCTGCCTCAAACGCTGCCCCTTCAAATCTTCTCTGGAATTCAATCCCTGCCAGAGGCCCTTTTCCAAAGAGCTCAAAATCTTCGGGCCTTACAGTCACCACCAGTGCGCTGTTGGCATACCGGGAGTCCCGTTTTGAAAGGCTCATCCCGTTTACAACCAGCCTGCCTGGCTCTGAAGATGCGGCAATGACACTGCCTCCCGGACACATGCAGAATGAGTATGCTGAACGCCCCATGTGAGGCATGTTGTGGGTAAGGAGGTACTCGGCTGGCGGCAATTTAGGGTGTCCGGCGGACTTGCCGTATTGTATGCCGTCTATGAGTCTTTGAGGGTGTTCAACCCGGAGACCTATGGCAAACGGTTTGTTCTCAAGCTTAACCCCTGCCTTACTCAATGCCTCGTATGTGTCCCGCGCACTGTTTCCGATGGCAAGGACCAGCAGGTCTGTCCGTACCTCGCGGGCCTCGTTTATTACTATCGATTCTATCTTGCAGTCATGGGCATTGAACCCCGTAACCTTTGATTCAAAACAGACTTCACATCCGAGGGAAAGAAGCCTCTTCCTCATGTTTATGACGACACCCCTGAGCCTGTCTGTTCCGATATGCGGCTTGGACTGGTAGAGTATCTCTTCCTTCGCCCCTGCATCCACCATGGCCTTCAAAATATATGATATCCTCGGATCGTCAACCCTGGTGGTCAGCTTCCCATCGGAAAATGTCCCAGCGCCGCCTTCTCCGAACTGGACATTGCTCTCTGGGTCAAGGACACGCTCCGCCCAGAACTTCTCAACATCCTTGACCCTTCTATCAACCTCCTTGCCCCTCTCAAGGATAAACGATTTAATTCCATGCTCGGCAAGCCTCAATGCGGCAAACAGGCCGGCAGGTCCAGTCCCTACGATAACAGGACGAATTTCTGTCCTTAGCTTTGGAAAAGATACAGGTTTATCTTTTTCAATCATCCTGATCTGTAGGGAAGGTTCGCGAACGGCCTCTACCTCGCCCTCTATCTCCACATCCACCGTATAAACAAAGGAAATCCGGTCCTTTTTTCTTGCATCAAGGGACTTTTTGACAATCCGTAGATTTAGGATCTTGTCTGTAGGGATGTTCAGGATAGCGGCTGCTTTAGCGTGGAGGGCTGATTCGTCTTCAGAAAGGTAGATGTGAATATCTGTAAGCCTTAAGGGCATGATTACGAGTGGCTGAACAGCTTGAGATCGACCAGCTGGCATATCACATGGGAAAGGGTAATATGGGTCTCCTGTACCCTTGCAGTGGAGTCCGACTCAACATTGAGGTGGAAATCGACCATCTTTGCCATCTTTCCGCCGTCCTTTCCTGTCATCCCTATGGTCTTGATCCCCATGCCGCTTGCTGCCTTCAAGGCCTTCAGGACATTAGGGGAGCTGCCGCTGGTCGATATCCCCCAGGCAATGTCGCCTTCCTTCCCCAAGGCCTTAATCTGCTTCAGGAATATCTGGTCATAGTTGTAGTCGTTTCCTATGCTTGTGATGACGGATGTGTCTGTTGTGAGCGCCAGTGCGGGGAGCGGCGGCCTTTCTATCATAAAGCGGTTAACGAACTCCGCTGCAATATGCTGGGCATCGGCTGCACTGCCCCCGTTTCCAAAAAGCATGACCTTGTTCCCTTCCTGGAAGGCGTCAGCTATCAGCTCCACAACAGAGATTATGGTCTTCACATTTTTTTTGACAAAGGAAAGCTTTACCTCAGCACTTTGTTCAAACGCCTTTACTATGAGTTCTTCCATGTCTTGATTTTTATCTCAATTTAGTATATGTTGTCAAGTATTAAACTGTACTGCTGTTCCGGGCAGGAAATTACTCAGGAGCTTGTCAATGTGTGAATCCCATGCATATGTTATGAAAGATGGAAAAGAGGAGCTTTTTCTGGAAAATATAGATGTTATTAAACCTGAAGAAGGTGGAAGACTTTTGATACGCAGCATATTTGGAGAGCAGAAGGTATTCGATGGACACATAAGAGAGATATCACTCCTTAAGCACAGAATAGTTCTGGAAAAATAGGTTCATCTTGACAATTTCCGGTCCTTCGACTATTTTTTAATTTATCCAGATCATGACGGCCAGGTTATTTAAGGCGTTGAAGCGTGTTTATAAGCAAGGGCCACGAAGGTCTAAATATACTGCTTGCAGGCGGTATAGGCTTTCGTGGCCTTTTTGTTTTAGAATGTGCTTTGACACAGATGGCCACTGATGAGCTATGATTACCACAGATTTAAAAGCCATATCTCGTGCGGACCATAGAGGATCAGTGTAAATCAGTGTCTATATCTTAGATTAAATTTAGGAGGTAGATGTGTTGAAGAAAAGTTTAGTTTTGGCTGGACTGTTTTTATTTCTTGCAGCGAGTAATTCTTTTGCCTACAGGCCTCTGGCTACAGAGGACGCCGGGGTTGCCGGGAAAGGGGTTGCCCAGGCCGAGGTAAGCTGGGACAACATCAAGAACGGCGACAAAGAGGATATATTTTTGTTTGTTCCCGTATACGGGTTGACCGAAAACCTTGAGCTTTCTGTGGAAATTCCGTATCTATATCACAGACCGGATTCAGCCCCTTCTGAGGAAGGGACAGGAGATATAAACATAGTGGCCAAGTACCTTCTGATACCTGGAGGGACTGAAGGCCTCGCCTTTGCTCTGAAGGGGGTTGTTAAGATGGACAACGGAGACTATGACAAGGGGCTTGGAAGCGGAGACAAAGACTATTCCATCGTTGCCGCACTATCAGAGACCGTTGGTCAACTTACAGGTCATGCCCAGATAGGATATACACGGACCGGGGACAAGAAAGATAAAAGACTGGATGTGACACTGTACGGCGCTGCCCTTGATTACGCCCTGGCGGAATCCTTACACATACTTGCAGAAGTGACTGCCGAGAGGCATCCTGACCGGCTTGAAAACGACAACCCGCTTATTGCGCTTACGGGGACCACCTTTAAGGTCTCTGACAACCTTACACTGGATGCCGCTTACAGATGGGGCTTGAACGACTCAGTACGTTACACGAGCACAACGGTGGGCGTGTCGATAACATTTTAGATAATCCTAAAAAAAGCATTAGGACGCAGATTTGCGCAGATTAAAATTGATAATTCAGATAGTTACAGGCAAAGACTGAGTCACCTTTTTGGTGAGCTGTTCTTTAGGTTTTGATGCCTGATTTATCAGCGTTCATCAGCGTCCAACTGCCGTATTTAGGATAATAGGTGGTAGGAGATAGGAAATGAGGCAAGGGATTATTTCTGGCAATTCCAAAATTCCGGTGTAAAGTCAAACAGGAGATTTTATGCACATACCAGATGGATTTCTTGAACCAGAGGTCTGGGCGCCACTGACTGCTGTCTCGGCGGCGGCTGTTGCGTATGCCTCAAAAAAGGTCTCGAAGGACCTTGATGAAAAGAAGGTCCCTCTGATGGGGGTCATTGCTGCCTTCGTATTTGCGGCCCAGATGGTGAACTTTCCGGTTGGCGGCGGTACTTCCGGGCATCTCATGGGGGGGGTATTGATAGCAACTATTATGGGCCCTTTTGCCGCACTTCTTATGATATCAACAGTCCTTATCATTCAGGCATTGCTCTTCCAGGATGGAGGGATAACGGCCCTCGGAGCAAATATCTTTAACATGGGGATAGTAGGCGCTGGCCTTGGTTACCTCACTTTTAAAGGCCTGAACAGGGTAACGGGTAACCTTAATTTCGCAGTATTTACGGCCTCATGGTTTTCCGTAGTTACAGCAGCAGGGATAGCGGCTGCAGAGCTTTCTATCTCAGGGGTAATTCCTATAGCTGTTTCCCTTCCTGCTATGACCGGAGTTCATGCAATAATAGGGATCGGCGAAGGCGCCATAACCATTGCCGCCCTTGGATTGATAAGCGGGGTAAGCAAAGATGTGTTTTACGGGGTCCAGACAGTTGAGGCAAGGAAGGTCCAAAGGAGGCCGATTCCCTGGATATTATTAGCTGTTTCCATGTCAGTTGCAGTCTTTATCGCTCCATTTGCCTCCGACCTCCCCGATGGGCTGGAGAGGGTTGCGGAAAGCCTCGGATTCTTGGAAAGAGGGACATCCAAAGTCACATCCCCACTTCCTGATTATCAGATACCGGGCCTGAGCGGAGGCATTTCTACTTCAACGGCAGGGGTTGTGGGGGTGCTGGTGACATTTGGACTGGCGTATATGATAATTAAAGTATTGCATAGGAAAAGGAATTAACGGGCAGGGACAAGCCCTGCCCCTACAAGGCAAAAGGAAAAATATGTTCGACCCGACTTACATAGACAGTTACAGCAATATAGATGCGCCATATCAGAGGCTTGACGCCAGGGTAAAGATCATTGTAACTGTGGCATTCGTTGTCATCATGGCCGTTTCAGTCAATGACAGGCCACTCAGGGTGATACCTTTTTCCCTGATTGTTGTCTTTCTTGCGGCCATATCAAGACTTTCTCCAAAGGTCCTTCTGAAAAGGATGCTTCCTGCACTCCCTTTTTTTCTTTTCGCATCCTTAGTGCTCGGTTTTTCAAAAGGGAGTCATGCAGCCATAGCGGCATTCCTGAAGGCGTTTCTTTCCGTCCTTTCCGTGATCATCCTCGTCTCAACAACCAGGTTTTCAAATCTCCTTAAAGGCCTTGAAGGACTGAAGTTGCCAACCCTGCTCGTATCAATGATCTCCTTCGTATACCGTTACCTCTTTATAATTGCAGACGAATACGGCCACATAAAGATAGCCAGGGAGTCCCGAAACTTTGGTGGAAGCAAAAGACGGCAGTGGAAGGCCATAGGCCACAGCGTCGGCACACTCTTTCTGCACAGCTATGAGCGGGGCGACAGGGTATATTCTGCCATGGTTGCCAGGGGGTATGAAGGCAATGTAAGGACTTTGGGTATGCAGGAGATCAAAAAGGGTGACATCATATTTGTTGCGATATCGGTAATATATATTTTGGCTGCGGGGTTAATATCGTGGAAATTGTTATAGAAATAACGGACCTTACATACCTTTACCCTACCGGAAACAAGGCCCTGGATAATATTAACCTGTCGATATCAAGGGGTGAGAGGATAGCACTGGTAGGTCCTAATGGCGCCGGGAAATCGACACTTATCCTCCATCTGAATGGGATACTGAACGGTGTCGGACATCTAAAGGTCATGGGAATGCCCATGGAAAAAGGGAACCTCCCGAAGATAAGACAGAAGGTAGGAGTAGTTTTTCAAGACCCCGATCACCAGCTCTTTTCTCCTACAGTGTTCGACGACGTGGCATTTGGCCCGATAAACATGGGGCTTTCCGAAGAGGATGTAAGTACAAGGGTTAGCGAGGCACTGGAAAAGGTCGGTTTAGCCGGTTTTGAAGAGAGGCTTCCACATAGGATGAGTTTCGGGGAAAAGAGGAGGGTCTGCATAGCCTCGGTGCTGTCAATGTCCCCTGAGATACTGGTACTCGATGAGCCTTCGAGTTCCTTAGACCCAAGGAGCAGAAGGGAGTTGATAAACCTTCTCAACAGTTTTGAGATTACTCAGATCATAGCCACCCATGACCTTGAGATGGCCCTTGAACTTTGCAAGAGGGTGGTTGTAATGGACAGGGGGACGGTTGTGGCAGATGGCGATATAAAGGAGATTCTTGGAAAGGAAGATTTAATGTTAAGGCATGGCCTTGAGGTCCCCCACTCTATCAGATTCACCCACTTTCACACCCATGACCATGACGAAAAACGGGAAGAACACTGTCATGCCCACTGCCATCCACATCCTGAGATGCATGAGCACAAGGAGAGGATATGATTCTTAATCCTTTTTAAGTCCTTAAAACGGACCTACTCCGGGATGTCCTCCGAATGGACCGGCAGAAACCACTTCTGCGCTATGAATGTCGGTATTACCGCGCTTGCGATTAATACCCCGGTTAAAACAGAGTATTTCTCCTGATCTATAAACCCCGAATTCAGACCAAACACTAAAGCTATCAGCCCGAAGGTAAGCCCGGTGCTCATAAGAAGTGTGCTGTAGATGCCCCCTCCGTCTGGGATATACCTCTTTGCGAAGAAGTAAACACCGGCGAACTTTGTCAGCTGCTTGACTGCAAAAAGGGATATAAAGAGGCCGAATGAGGATATTATGACCGGGAAAGAGACCTTAAGCCCTGCGACAATGAAGAAACAAGGAGTGATGATCGCGAAGGCAACAGTCCTCAACCTGCTTTTTACGGCCCTGGTCTCTGATGTCTCAGCGAAATGCCCGGACATGAGGAGCCCCAGTATGAAAGCCGGAAGCACTGCATGCCCTTGGCCAAGATCCGCGAAATAAATAAAGGCAAGCAGCAGAAAGAATATATATTTTATCTCAGGCTCGATCACCTTGTTCTTCAAATTCGGGTTGTCAAAGACTTTATGGGAAAACCTGACTGCAAGAAAGATGACAGCGATGGAGACTATAATAAACGCGAGGGTATAGAGGGTGGGCTTGATAAACAGGATGCTCAGGGCAAGGGCAGTGCCGGTGTTGGTTATGAATGTGGCGGCCATGATCATCTTTCCTATGGCTGGATTCGGCAGTTTTGTCTCGACAAGCACCGAGTAGACAACGGCAATAGACGTCTCTGACAGGGCGATCCCGGCAATAAGGGAGGCAGGCAGGTCCCATCCTGCCAGGTAATAGGAAAAGAGAAAGCCTCCGGCAAAAGGAGTCAGGAAGGAAAAAGAGCCTATAAGGAGACTCTCCTTTAACCGCTCCCGCATCAACCGGGTGTCTATCTCCGCTCCCGCCAGAAAGGTCAGGACGATGCCGCCAAATCCCGCGAGATACATCATCCACTCTTCCGTCTTCAACCCCAGTGCCCCGGCGACAGTCCCCAAAATGATTTCTATTATTGTGACCGACAGACCGACCCTGAGCGAGATCAGGCTTGAGGCAAAAACGATTAATCCGACTATCAAAGGAACGTTATCAGGCATCAATAGACCCTCATCATTACCACTCCTTGAATATGAAAAATGTAGCCCCAATAATCATTGCAAATCCCACGAGATAGTTCCACTTCAGATCTTCCTTAAGGTAGACAACTGAAAATACGCAGAAGATGATAAGGGTGATGACCTCCTGTATCGTCTTTAACTGAGCCGCAGAAAACTGGTAATGCCCTATCCTGTTGGCAGGGACCTGGAAGCAGTACTCCAGAAAGGCGATAAGCCAGCTTATCACGATCACCTTGAATACGGAAGTGTGTTTGTACTTAAGGTGACCGTACCATGCGATAGTCATGAATATGTTTGATATAGTGAGAAGGATTATGGTTTCCATATGGCAAACCCGCAATGCGTAAAAAGAATACCATAAAGACTGCCGGATTTCACCATTATAAACCTTACCTCTCAGAGGACCTTATCAGGGATAACGAAGTCATTTAAAATAAAAAACTGCTTGACAACTTCCGGCTGATAATTTAGCATGTTCATAATATGAACAATGGAATTGAGCGCGACTTTAAAGATTCATACACCTCCCTCCTACTCCTGGACGAGCTTTCAAGAAATGGAGAGGTGACGCAGAGGGACCTGAGCAAGAGCCTCGGAATAGCCCTTGGCCTCGTAAACTCTTATATAAAAAACCTTGCATTGAAGGGCTATATAACGATTGCCGACATCCCGCCGAAGAGATACGCCTATTTAATTACGCCGAAGGGTTTTATTGAAAAGAGTCGCCTTGCCTTCCAGCATCTCCATAACTTCAATAACCTTTACAGGATTGCGAGACAGGATTTTCAGATGTTGTTTCACAGTTTGAACAGATATAACGTGAAGAAACTCGTCTTCTGCGGCGCTGATGAGTTGGCTGAGATCGCCTATATCACTCTGCAGGAGTACAAACTGGAGCTAGTTGCAGTGGTAGATACTGAAAAGAAGAATAAGAACTTCTTTAACCATAGCATCAGGCCGTTGGAGGACCTGAAAAGTTTAGATTTTGACAGGGTTCTTATAACCAGCTTTTTAAGAGGAAAAGAGTTGCGCACAATGCTGATCGATATTGGAATCACGGATGAGAGGATACTGCTGAGAGCATGAAACAAAACTTCTACATGTTCATTGACTTCCTTAAGAAACTTTACAGAAACCGTTACATGGTAAAGACAATGGCCATTCGGGACCTGAAGGCGCGCTATGTGGGGAGCCTGTTCGGATTTCTCTGGGCGGTGATAAACCCACTTTTTCTGGTTGCAATCTACGGAATAGTGTTTGGGGTCTTTTTCAAATCAAAACCGGATCCAATATACGGCACCGATAGCTACCTCCTCTATCTCATGTGTGGACTTATTCCCTGGCAGTTCTTTGCCGAGACGGCAGGGGCATCAAGCGGCGTCATCCTGTCGAACAGCAACCTGGTTAAAAAGGCTGTCGGCTTCCCATCCGAGCTGCTCCCCATAATAACAGTCACAACCGGCATTATCAATCATCTGATAGGAGTCGCGCTTCTGCTTTTGATAATAATCCTGTTCACAGCCAAATTAACCCTCCTGACCCCTTTAATCTTTTTGTATCTTTTTTTCATCTCCATATTTGCCGTCGGGGTCGGATGGATACTTTCGAGTCTAAACGTCTACATACGGGATGTGCAGCAGATAGTGGGGGTAGCATTGATGGGGCTCTTCTTCTTTACCCCGATCTTTTATTCTCCGGCCATTGTCCCCGCCAAGGCGCTGATGATATTGAAACTCAACCCCATGTATCACATGGTTGAAGGTTACAGGCTTGCTCTTCTTGCGGGGAAGGCCCTTCCAATCGGAGACATAGCATATCTGGCAGCAGTGTCATGCGTGACCTTTGCGATAGGCGGAGTCTTCTTCAGGAAGCTCAAGCCGGGATTTGCGGAAGTGCTGTAGCGAGGAGCGCAGAGAGCAAAAATAAATAAAAAATGGAAAAAGTGAAAAAATGGTGAGACGCAGAGAAAAACAAATATTTTTAACTACAAAGGCACAAAGCAATGCAGTTTATGATCAGGATGTCATTACGATTTTTAGAGTCTTCGTGTCTTAGTGGTGAAAGAGATTATGGATGTTGCAATAAGCGTTAAAAACCTGAGCAAGTCCTACAAAATGTACCCATCCCCCAAGGAACGGTTGAAAGAGATCGGGAAGAAGATATGAGTGATATAGTGAAAATCGAGAATTTAAAAGAGTTCATCATCGAGGTGGGAGGGCAAAGCGTTTTGCTTGATAGCGATGTAGCTCAAATCTATGGGGTTGAGACAAGAGATATTAATAAAGCTGTTACGAATAATCCTGATAAGTTTCCTGCCGGATATATCATCGAACTTTCAAAATCTGAAAAAATCAAACTGGTGGAAAATTTCCACCGGTTCGATAAGCTCAAGCACTCAGCGGTAAATCCAAAAGCTTTTGCTGAAAAGGGCTTGTATATGCTTGCTACAATACTCAAAAGCCCACAAGCAACCCAGGCGACCATATCTATAGTCGAGACTTTCTCGAAAATCAGGGAGCTGTCAAGAAGCATTAAAAAGCTATCAACAGTTCAAGATAAAGCTGATCAAAAATCGCTCATGCAAAAAAGCGGAGACTTAATAGCCGAAATCTTCGATGAGGATTTGCAAACAAGCGACTCAGAGACAACTATCGAACTGAATTTTGCAGTCTTGAAGTTTAAACACACTATAAAGAAGAAAAATAAGTGAGAAAACTCTGCGTCTCCGCGTCTCTGCGGTAAGATGTAGCTATGGTGATATAAAGTCCCATGATTTTTATTAACCACAAAGGCACAAAGGCACAAAGCAATACGGTTTATGATCAGGATGTCATTACGATTTTTTAGTGTCTTCGTGTCTTAGTGGTGATATAAAGTCCCATGATTTTTATTAACCACAAAGGCCCAAAGGCACAAAGCAATACGGTTTATGATCGGTATGGCATTACGATTTGTTAGTGTCTTCGTGTCTTAGTGGTGAAAGAGATTATGGATGTTGCAATAAGCGTTAAAAACCTGAGCAAGTCCTACAAAATGTACCCCTCCCCCGCGGAGCGGCTCAAGGAGATGCTGCACCCATTCGGGAAGAAGTACCACCGCGATTTCTGGGCGTTGAGGGACGTCTCTCTATAAGGAGGATGGAAGTGATTAAACAGGGGTTAGGAAAAAGGATAGTAGACGTACTGTTAAATTTCTTCAATAACGGTGCAGTGACTGCTGTGGTCCTTTATGGTTCTTATGCAGAGGACAGGGATACTCAATATTCGGACATAGATCTGCTAATTATAATAGATAAAGAGCTGTTAAGCTGGAGAGAAAAAAGGCAGACAGAGGTTTCATTAAGAAGGGATGCTGCTTCTATAGGCCCGCTATCGCCGAGAGTAATGACAGGAAAGGAATTTTCATCCGCTTTTGAAAACTATGACCCCCTTGTGTTAAATATCCTTTCGTCAGGGAAGATACTCTATGACACCGGAACCTTTAAAAAAGTAAGAGACCAATTTGAAAAAGTTGAAAACAGGAAGATAGTCAGAACGCCCGAGGGATACTGGGAGATTGCGTTATGACAGACGAAGACAGGCTAAAGAAGATTGCCCGCGCCTTTCTTATAGAATCCCGGTCAGACTGTGAGGCTGTCAGTGTTCTAATCGGGAATAAACAATATAACCTCGCCATATATCATGCCCAGCAATCTGTTGAAAAACTTCTCAAGGCATGTCTGGCCGCAGAAGGCAAGATAGGCATATACAAACATGAGATATTTTACTTCTTTAAAGAGGCTTTAGGGGACAAGTTTCAGGAAAGCGAAATGAAGATATTAGTGGACAGCATCCCTGAACTTGAGGAAGAATGGTCTGCCACACGGTATCCTGGGTGGGAAAACAACCAGATATGGATTCCATCGGAGAGTTACACCCTGGACGATGCAAGAGAAATGGAATCCAGGATGAAGGCTGCTTCCAAAGTGCTCAAGAAATTTCTTGAAGAAACACATAAGCTGAAATAGTGAATGATAAAGACCGTGAATCGAAAAGACCGTGAAGGGTGAAAATTGTTGAACCGCGGAGGCGCAGAGACGCTGAGAGAGAATCAACTGACGGAGAAAATTATAGGTTGTGCGATTGAGGTCCATAAGACTTTGGGACCCGGACTTTTAGAGTCAGCCTATGAGGAATGTCTTTGTTACGAGCTTGCTCAAAATGGTTTTTCATGTAATCGCCAAGTTCCTTTGCCTGTGGTTTATAAAGGAATAAAACTGGATTGCGGTTATAGAATAGATGTTGTTGTAGATACTCTTATCCTTATTGAACTGAAGACAGTTGAAAAGTTATTGCCTATCCATGATGCACAGCTATTGACTTACCTGAAGCTTTATCAGCGGCCATTAGGGTTATTGATAAATTTTAACGTTCCTGTGCTGAAAGACGGTCTAAAACGCATTGTTAATCAATTACAAGAAAACTCTGCGTCTCCGCGTCTCTGCGGTGAGATGTAGCTATGGTGATATAAAGTCCCATGATTTTTATTAACCACAAAGGCACTAAGGCACAAAGCAATGTGGTTTATGATCAGGATGTCATTATGATTTTTTAGTGTCTTCGTGTCTTAGTGGTGAAAGAGATTATGAATGTTGCAATAAGCGTTAAAAACCTGAGTAAGTCATATCGCATGTACCCCTCCCCTGCGGAGCGGCTCAAGGAGATGCTGCACCCATTCGGGAAGAAGTACCACCGCGATTTCTGGGCGCTGAGGGATATCTCGTTCGAGGTCAAAAAGGGGGAGTGCATCGGGATAATAGGCAGGAACGGAAGCGGGAAGTCAACCCTTTTGCAGATGCTTTGCGGTATACTCCCGACCGAGGGAGAGGTCAGGGTAAACGGCAGGATCTCAGCCCTGCTGGAGCTGGGGGCCGGGTTTAATCCAGAATTTACAGGCAGGGATAACGTCTACATGAATGGCTCGCTTAATGGGTTTACAAGAGAGGAGATGGATGATAGGTTTGCTATTAACGTTAGGCGACATCCCAAAAAACAAAGGAGGTGAAAAGATAATGAATATTGCAAAAGAAGAAGCAAGGAAGCTAATTGACAAATTGCCGGAGCAAGCGTCTTGGGATGACATCATGTATGAGTTCTATGTCAAAAAGAAATTGGAAGTTGCTTTGAAAGCTGCTGAAGAAGGGCGTGTCCTTCCTCACGAGGAAGTCAAAAAGAGATTTTTCTCATAATGAAAATCGAATGGACTGAACCAGCTTTGTTGGATTTGGAAAGTATTCGAGTGTATATCAGAAAGGACTCAGAATACTATGCCTCTCGATTTATCGGAAAGATTATAGAGGCGGTCGAACGATTGGAGTATTTCCCTGAAATGGGAAGGTGCGTTCCAGAAGCGGAAGAGGATGACATTCGTGAGCTTTTGTTTCAGAACTACCGTATTATGTATCGTGCCGAATCTCAGCGTATCATGGTTCTTACCGTTATCCATGCTGCAAGAGATATATCATTAAAAGAACTAAAACCATGGGACATCATATAACATATTCCGTCTGATTCCGTGGCTAAAAGTTTTTCAACTGCTTTTTATAGGTTTAAGGATTTGAATCTGCGTAATCTGTGGAATCTGTGGATAAAACAGGTTTGTGGTGAATAAGATTATGGATACAGCAATCAGCGTAAAAAATCTAAGCAAGAGCTACCGGATGTACCCATCCCCCGCGGAGCGGCTCAAGGAGATGCTGCACCCATTCGGGAAGAAGTACCACCGCGATTTCTGGGCGCTGAGGGATATCTCGTTCGAGGTCAAAAAGGGGGAGTGCATCGGGATAATAGGCAGGAACGGAAGCGGGAAGTCAACCCTTTTGCAGTTGCTCTGCGGTGTGCTTCCGCCCACGGAAGGTGAGGTAAAGGTAAACGGCAGGATATCCGCCCTTCTTGAGCTGGGGGCGGGCTTTAACCCCGAATTCAGCGGCAGGGAAAACGTCTATATGAATGGCGCGCTCATGGGGTTTACAAAAGAGGAGATGGATGATAGGTTTGACGCCATAGCCGGGTTTGCCGACATAGGAGACTTTATCGAACAGCCGGTAAGGACGTATTCAAGCGGTATGTATGTCCGTTTGGCCTTCGCCTGTGCGGTGAACGTGGATCCGGATATCCTGATAGTGGATGAGGCGCTGGCGGTAGGGGATATTCGTTTTCAGCAAAGGTGCTACGCGAAGTTCGAATCGTTCAGAGAGAGTGGAAAAACCATATTGTTTGTAAGCCACTCTCTTGACAGCATAAAGATGTATTGCTCAAGGGCTGCCCTTCTTGACGGAGGGCGCGTCATTGAAGAGGGGCAGCCGAAAGAAGTTGTCAACAAGTATTTGAAGATTATGAGGAAGATGGACGACGACAGTCTCGAAGACAAAAAAGCCAAGGCCAAGGTTGAGGCCGAGGCTGCGTTTAGCCTTGGAGAAGCTGGCCCGAATCAGCTTTATCCGATAGAAGAGTCAATCTGGTATAACAAGAACGAATACAAATATGGCACAGGGGAGGTGGTTTTTACTAAAATAGGGTTGTTTGATGAGTCTGGAAATGCCAGCCAGGACTTTGAGGTAGGTGGCTGCATCGGAGTCTTGCTTTCTCGTATCTAAAAAGGCGTTGCGTGGCGGATTTGATGAGAGGTACAAGAACTACCTCTTTGTACATGATTTTTTTCTAAGACAGGCTTTAAATGATGTTCATGCAGTTTTAAATGCAAAATCAGGCATCCAGCACTATTTCATCGAGCTCCATGAACGATTGAAGACCTGGGAAGAAGACAAGGAAGTTTTCGTTATGAATAACTTCCCCTATCTTCGGCTGCTATGGCTTTTAAATGAGAAAAACCTGACAATAGAGGCAAGTGACAGACAGCTTGCAGAGAAAGGCAGCTTGCAGAACAGTGTGCTGAACAGGACAGGCAGATAGAGGCCTTTTTGAACTCTTATAGCTGGAAGATCACCGCTCCGCTGAGGAAGAGTATGGGGTTGTTTAAAAAAAAAAATAAGGACAGGGGGCGGGGAGTTGGTGAGGTTGAGCACAGAATGAAGGGATAAAAGCTTAGTGGTGCCCCGAAAATTGATATAAAAGAAGAATAAAAATCTTGCCCATTTCCCCTTATAATGGGTTTATATCGTTTTGAGAGGTGACAAATGTTATTGCATACTGACGACCGAAGGAGGATTACCATACCGGCAGAGGCAGGCATTAAGCCAGGGGACACGCTCGATATGGAAGTTTTATCCGATGGTAGAATCATGTTGATACCAATGGCAAATGTTCCCAGACATCAGCTATGGGCCTGGACTCCTGAAAATCAGAAAAAGGTAAGGGATTCATTAAGAGACCCCCGGCCTTCTTTCGTCGTGGAGACTGAAAAGGATGTAAAAGCCGTAACCAAACGGTGGACTGATGCGGATTGAGATCAGGCCTGAGTTTGATGAAGAGGTTATGGCTTCGGAATTGCCTATCCGCAAAGCTGTTGCTAAAACCGTTAAATTGCTTCACGGGTTCTCAGATGTGACCCAACTATGGAAACACCAGGGATTGAATTTTGAGAAAATCCACGGTTTTATCGATCCTGAAACAGGTGAACAGCTTTATTCTATCCGAATCACACAAAGCGCCCACGCAATGACTTACCTTATAAATGGCCCAACCATAGTTCTTGTAAGCCTGGATGCTGAACACGATAAAGCTTACCGTAAACACTAACGATATGGAGAAAGGTATAGATGCCCTCTTGAATTCCTCTAACTGGAAGGTCACCGCGCCGCAGGCAGACTTAAATATCTTGACATGTGTTCGCTGTCAATGTACGCTTTATATGTACGCTTTCTTGAAGAGGAGAAGTTATGCGCGAGGTAAATGTAACGGAACTACGCAGCCATCTACCCGCCTATCTGGGGCAGGTCCTGGCAGGAGAAGAGCTGGTGGTTACATCACACGGCAAAGCAATTGCCCGCATCCTGCCGAGTCAGGATATTCGCGAGGCCGCCAGAAAACGACTAAAGGCCCTGCGCAAGAAAAGTTATGTAGGTGATGTCATCTCGCCGGTTGGCGAGACATGGGAAGCAGAAAAATGATCATTCTCGACACCTGTGTACTGATCTTCGATGCATTAGCCCCTGACAAGTTAAGCAGTAAGGCGTTACGGGCAGTTGAAAACGGGGAGAAGCAGGGCATACTCGCTTGCAGTGATATCTCTTTGTGGGAAATCTCGATGCTGATAAAAAAGGGACGTCTTGATCCTGGAACAGATACAATATCTTTCATCAATCTGGCCCTGTCGGCAAGAAAGATCGAGGTAATGCCTATCACTCCTGAGATTGCCTATATTTCGTCGTCTCACAAGGCATTTGTCCATAATGATCCAGCAGACCGCCTGATTGCTGCCACCACTCTTCACTACAAAGGCTCTCTTATTACCTGTGACGGTCTACTATGCAATATCAAGGGGCTTCATACGATATGGTGATTTGTGAGGTTATTGTGAATACTTCTGGTGTGTTAAAGGGTTGCGTCCCCTTTTATTATCACCTACAATACCTGAAAGAAACTTGGAATTAGGGGCGGTTTGAAATGAGAATTACATCGTTAGAAAAGACGATCATCAAATCATCTGTAAAGAAGCATTTCGGCGGGAATGCCGATGTATATATCTTCGGTTCCAGAGTAGATGATGACAAAAAAGGCGGAGATGTAGATTTATACATAACGACTGATATGCCGACATCTGAAATAATTCGGGAGAAAATCGGCCTATTGGTGGACATGGAGAAGGGCCTCGGCGAACAAAAAATAGATGTCATCATTAACAATCACACAAAACAAAAACCTATCTATGAAATAGCGGAAAAGGAGGGAGTGAGGTTGTGAACGACTATAGGACATTGAAATTATTGGAGGCGTTTGCAGAATGTGCAAGGCATAGCAGAAGGATGCTCAGCGCATACAATAAGGTTTTACTCATTTTCCCCCTGGATGTAGATAAATATCGCATTTTGACTGATGACGAAATAGAACATATAGACCAGATGATATACCGGTTTTCAAAACTACAGGATTCAATAGGGGAGAGACTGTTTAAATCGGTTCTGATGTTTCTGGAAGAGGATATAAAAAATAAGCCGTTTTTGGACGTTCTGAACAGACTCGAACAACTCATGATATTACCGAGCAAAGATGAGTGGTTAAAACTGAGAAAATTAAGAAATGAACTATCCCACGAATACAGCAACGAAGACGAAGAAAATGTGGCAGCTTTAAATATGCTTTGATGAAGTAAAAACCATAAACGGCATTTTCCTTGATATAAGAAACTATTTTGATTTGCACCTAAGCAAAAGAATAGATACTAAATTGATCTTGCAATTTGATTTATAAACTGTTCTGTTACGGTGAAAGATAATTGCTAAAGATGGTCATAGGGTACAATCACCACAACATCTTTAACTCAGCGTCTCCGCGTCTCTGCGGTTAATTTTATTTTTTACGAATTAATCAGGTTAAATAATCTGGGGGATGTCCCTACAATACTCGTGGCGGTGTAGTGTCATGGGCAGACTGGGAAACATTTCCGGCAAAGAAGCGGTGAAGGCCTTCCAAAAGGCCGGTTGGCAACCGAATGAACGGGATAAGGGATATTTTATGAAGGCATCCGGCAGGAGAATGGAGAATTACTGATATATGAAGATGTGACCCCTTTACATTCCCCTTTACATTAGAAGAGTTGTCGGGGAAGCTGGGTCGAAGCCTGATATTCAGACCAAAGGGCAGGCCAATGAAGAAACAGGAGTAATAAATGGGATGTGTCCCTATTATTCATATTATTCAAAAACTGCTTGACAACTTCCGGCTGATAATTTAGCATGTTCATAATATGAACAATGGAATTGAGCGCGACTTTAAAGATTCATACACCTCCCTCCTACTCCTGGACGAGCTTTCAAGAAACGGAGAGGTAACACAGAGGGACCTTAGCAAAAGGCTCGGAATAGCCCTTGGTCTCGTAAACTCGTATATAAAAAACCTGGCATTGAAGGGATATATAACGATTGCCGACATCCCGCCGAAGAGATATGCCTATTTAATTACGCCGAAGGGTTTTATTGAAAAGAGTCGCCTTGTCTTCCAGCATCTCCACAATATCAACAAGCTGTACCGGATCGCCAGACAGGACTTCCAGGCCTTGTTTCACAGTCTGAAGAGGTATAACGTAAAAAAGATCGCATTCTGCGGCGCTGATGAGTTGGCTGAGATCGCCTATATCACTCTGCAGGAGTACGAACTGGAACTAGTTGCAGTGGTAGATACTGAAAAGAAGAATAAGAACTTCTTTAACCATAGTATCAGGCCATTGGAGGACCTGAAAAGTATAGATTTTGACAGGGTTCTTATAACCAGTTTTTTAAGAGGAAAAGAGTTGCGCACAATGCTGATCGATATCGGAATCACGGATGAGAGGATACTGCTGAGAGGTTAGAAAACAGTTTCAAGGTAAAAGGGACTTTCAGGTGATATATGGCTGAAAACTGGACAACAGAGATACGTTCCCGGAGCGGCTGGTTTGATATCAGGCCGATGGAGCTGTGGCATTACCGGGACCTGATATCGCTCTTCGTGAGAAGGGACTTCGTTTCTATTTACAAGCAGACCATCCTTGGGCCGATCTGGTTTCTGCTCCAGCCCCTCTTTTCGACAGTGGTCTTTACTATCATATTCGGCGGGATTGCCCGCATTCCCACAGACGGTTTGCCGCCGACCATATTCTACATGGCCGGCATCATAGTCTGGAATTACTTTTCAAGCTGCCTAACGAGGACATCCGACACCTTTACGGCCAACGCAGGGATATTCGGCAAGGTTTATTTCCCGCGGCTCAGCGTGCCGCTGTCAATAGCGATAATAAACATGCTGACCTTCGCCATCCAGTTCAGCTTCTTCCTCTGCTTCCTCCTCTATTTTTACCTGAAAGGGAGCTCGGTCCAGCCCAACTGGTGGGTGGTTATAACCCCTCTGCTGCTGCTCCAGATGGGGGCCCTCGGCCTCGGGCTGGGGATCATAGTCTCTTCCCTTACCACCAAATACCGGGACCTTGCCTTTGTCATGGGGTTCGGCGTTCAGCTCTGGATGTACGCAACGCCCATCGTATACCCCATGTCGCAGATACCTGAAAAATGGCACTGGATATATGCGCTCAATCCAATGGCGGCCATCGTTGAGACTTTTCGATACGCGTTCCTCGGCGCGGGCTCGATACAGCCCTGGCAGCTTGGACTCAGCCTTGCCGTGACTTTGCTCTTACTGGCTGTCGGGATCATCATGTTCAGCAGGGTTGAGAAGACGTTTATGGATACGGTCTGAAGGCGAAGGCTTCAAGGGCAGCGGATCAGGAGCCAAATAAGTATCCACAGATTGCACAGATGACACAGATATATAAAGACCCAAAAACCTTTGAGATAATCGGGGCCGCAATGGAAGTTCACCGGGAACTTGGAGCCTCTTGCAAAAGTCCTTAACCACAGAGCACACAGAGAAAATGATGAGAGGCACAGAGGACAAAATTCCTGTGACAAACCAGATTGCCGTTAAATCAGTTCATTTGCCCGGCAAGCTACACTCCGACCCTGCGGACAGGATCATTGTTGCTACAGCTATCATTCAGGAAAGCACTAAGAAATATCTGGGAGGTGCTGGCGATGAATAAATTAAAATATCTTGACGATGAAGAAAAAGAACTTATGAAGTCCTTAGAAAAGGGGGAATGGGTTTCTGACTTTAATAAATCAATAAAAAAAGAATACCAGGAATATGCGCAGCAAAGCTTGACCAAACAAAAGCGGATCAACATTCGAATGATGGAAAGGGACTTAAAAAAGATTCAAGTAAAGGCATTGCAGGAAGGTTTGCCTTATCAATCACTCATTTCCATGCTTATTCATAAGTTCAACGAAGGAGAAATTTCCTTCGGTAAAAAGAAACATGCCTAAAAAGCACTTCGAAAGAGGCGGATTGATGGATATAGTGAAAATCGAAAACCTGAAAGAGCTAATCATCGAGGTGAGAGGGCAAAGCGTTTTGCTTGATAGCGATGTAGCTCAAATCTATGGGGTTGAGACAAGAGATATTAATAATTTTGTCCTCTGTGCCTCTCATCATTTTCTCTGTGAACTCTGTGGTTAAGGACTTTTGCAAGAGGCCCAACTATATAGAGATGTGTTTTAAGAAAGCTAATAATGAAGTCAAGTTTTGGGTTTTATCTGCGTAATCTGTGACATCTGTGGATAAAACAGGTTTGTGGTGACGAATTATGAAGCCAATTATTGAAGTCGAAAACTTATCCAAGCTATACAAGATCGGCGCTAAGGAGGCCTATGGATCGCTACGTGACGAGATAATGCAGGCGATGAGAACAATTTAGTTTACTTTATATTCATCTTTGAGTATGGGATTGATATATGCTGGACTTGATCACTAAATCTAAAATAAGGCAGAAGATTGTTTTGCTGTTTATTTATAATCCCGAAAAGGCGCATTATATAAACGAGATCGCCAGGTTGGTAAAAACTTCTGCAGGCACAGCACAGCGGGAGTTGGAAAGATTGCTAAAAAGCGGGCTCCTTTCGAAAGAGAAAAAAGCCAACCTCATGTATTTTAAACTTAATACAGGCAATCCTCTTTTGAGGGATATTAAAAATATAATTGATAAAACAATCGGCCTGAAACATATTTTAAAACAGGAGTTGGAAGCGACAGTCGGCATTGATTTCGCTTTTATGTTTGGGTCATATGTTAAAGGCGATTTTAAGCCGGAGTCAGATATAGATCTGTATGTAGTTGGAGAAATCAGCGAAGATAATTTATACAAAAGGATAAAAAAGGTAGAAGAAAGGATTCACAGAGAAATTAACTATCATTTAGCAGCAAGAGAAGAATTTAAGATAAATTTAAAGAAATCATTTTTTTATAAAGAAATTTTGACGCAATATGCTTTAATAATTGGGGATGAAAATGAATTTAGAAAATTTATTGGATAAGTTACTGAAAGAAGGGAAGATTAAGAAACAAGATACCGATGTTCATTATTTGAATGGTTTATTAAATGCAGCACATAATAATTTCAGGGCCGCAAAATACAATCTGGACGGCGGCTTTTTGGATACTGCTTTTAAGTCTGCTTATGACGGCTTATTGCAGATTTCGCGCGTTGTTTTATTTCTCAACGGCTATCGACCGGATGACGGAGAACAGCATAAAACAACCTTCATGGTTGCAGGCTCTCTTCTTGGAGATGATTTTGCTGATTTAATAGGACGGATTGATCGTTACAGGATTAAAAGAAATGGTAGCGTAGAAAAAGAGAGACCTGCCCAAAAAGATTCTCCCCTCCCCTGGCGGGAGGGGATTAAGGGGAGGGGGAACTTGCCCTGTTATGAGGGTTCACCCGCCCCCAGCCCCCTCCCGTCAATGGAGGGGGTATCGCAGGTCTCCTGTTTAGAACGCTATCAAGATTTATGTAAAATTCAGGAAGTGCACCGATAAGATTATTGAGCTTTCTTCCGAAGCCATCGAATTGGCAGAGGCGTATCTCAAACATCGCATTTTGACTCACAATTACCGCGATGATGCCCGCCACATTGCAATCGCAACAGTTGCAGGCGCAGATTTAGTAGTCAGTTGGAATTTTAAACATATTGTCCATTTTGAAAAGATTCAGAGATTCAATGCCGTAAATATCGAGATGGGATATAAACCAATCTCCATTTATTCTCCAAGGGAGGTAACAACAGATGTCAGTAAAAGCAGTTGAGATGGTACGTAAGATTAGAGACCAGCATTATGGGGAAACAAAAGGTTTCTCAGTAGCGGAACAAATTAAATTTGTAAAACAAAAATCAGAAGAACTGCGGAAGAAACTTAAAAGACGTCAGCGTTCAACTACAGACAACAGTCGGATTTGCGGCTCCAGATAAATTTTTTGGGTTTTATCTGCGTAATCTGTGTAATCTGTGGACGATTGCAGAATTCAGCAACTGTTTGTATCTGTGTGATCTGTGAAATTGAAATCTGCGGATGCAACAGATGTGTCTGTATGACAGCTTGGTTATGGAGTTTGACCCCATGATGGACTTTTGATAGGATGCCTGTAAAGCTTAATGAGGAGGAAATATGGAGATAACCAAAGAAATTATTCATGGTATAGAGAAAATATTTGAGAAGGGGTTGCAAGATACGTACCTGGCACGCTCCCTGGGGAAGATTGTCGAATACGAGCGGGAAAAAACCGCTGCCAATATCCAGGTGATCAAAGAAGACCTTGCACGGTTTGAAAACAAATATAAACTTTCTTCTGAAAAATTTTATGAAAGCTTTGCAAAAGGCGAAATTGGGGATAAGGAAGATTATTTTGAATGGTCGGCGCTCTTCCAGATGCATAAACGATCTATTGAAAGGCTTGAAATACTTGGAGGCGCGTCTTAATTGACTATCAATGAATACCTGGAAGATAACCTCTTGCTGCTTACCGCATCGCCGGTTGTAGACCATATCCAAATAATCAAAAGAAGAGAGACGGAAAACGACGGTTATTTTAGAGCGAGAGCTAAACTTATTGATGAGGGGCTTCTGGAGATAAGTATCTATTGTCGTTATGAAGAAGGGGCTACACACCTTTTCGAATATCGGTTTCATTGGCAAGATAAGGACTCAAATCTCATCATGAGATGGGATAACGCAAAGCATCATCAGGCCTTGAAAACCTTTCCTCATCATATTCACATGGGTAAAAATGAAACTGTTGGAGAATGCGAAGTGATGGAACTTTCAGGAGTATTAAATAAAATAGCGTCCCTAATAGATGAAGGTTGACGCAGGAAAAAACTATTAATATCCACAGATTGCGCAGATGGCACAGATATATAGAGACCCAAAAAAGATAAACGCTTCATTCTGTAAGTGCTTAAATCTGTGCAGAAACATGGGTCCACAGATTTCACAGATATTTAAAGACTTTAATGAATGACGCTCTTGCAAAACTACCTTTTTATAACCTTGTCATGCCCGAATGGTCCTGTCGGGCATCCATAAGGTATTGATTTTACAAGAACTGGATTCCCGATTAAACACTTCGGGAATGACATTTTGGACTTTTGCAAGAGGCCCTTAATGTTATTATAAATAGAGCTTAATAAGTAATGTTGGCTCTTATCTGTGTTAATCTGTGTAATCTGTGGATGAAACAGTAGTTAAGGTTTTGGGTTTTATCTGCGTAATCTGTGGATAAAACAGGTTTGTGGTGAAAGAGATTGTGGATGAGGCACTGGCAGCATGAATGAAAAGGAACTGCAACTGATACTCAATGAGGGCGAAGGATACAAGGTAGAGTTCAAGGAATCTTTGAACAATCTTGATAAAGAGATGGTCGCCTTTGCGAACTCATCGGGCGGGCGGATATTTCTCGGCATAACTGACGCCGGCAAAGTTAAAGGCGTTAGTATTACCAATGATTTAAAGTCCAGAATTCAGGACATGGCGAATAACTGCACCCCTAAGATAAAAATCTCATTTGATGACGTTGGCAGTGTTTTTATAATCAATATCAAAGAAGGCGAAGATAAGCCCTATGAATGCTCTTCCGGCTTTTACAAAAGAATCGGGCCAAATTCTCAGAAAATGAGAAGAGATGAATTGTTAGACTTCTTCAGGTCTGAAGGGAAGATTAGATTTGACGAGCTCATAGAGCCGAAATTCAGTTTTTCAAGAGATTTTGATAAAAACAGGTTTAAGAGATTTTTGCAGTTGGCGGAGATTTCAAGGATTGATGATATGGATAAACTCCTTACCAGCCTTGGAGTAGCAGAAAAACAGGAAGGGAGGCTTTATTTCAATAACGCTGGCGTACTATTCTTTGCCAAAGAGCCGCAGAGCTTCATACCGTGGTCCGTCTTTACGGTTGCGTTATTTAAAGATGATGCGGGTGTTGATATTATAGACAGGAAAGAGGTAGAGGGCAGTCTGTTTGAGATTGTAGAAGAAGTGATGAAATTCGTGAGATTGTATTCAAAGGTCGCATACCGGTTTACCGGTAAACCACAACGGGAGAATATATACGAGTATCCATTTGACGCCATCAGGGAAGCTGTAATAAATTCGGTAATGCATAAATACTATTTTGAGCACGGGCATAACAATATCTTACGGTTTTTGCCTGACAGGATCAGGATTGAAAACTACTGGCAGAGACCTTCTCCTTTTGTTCTTGGTAGAACAGTATTCAGAAGAAACCATATCATTGCAGATTTATTCTCCAAAATTCACTTCGGCGAAAAGATGGGAACCGGTTTTGACAGGATACGAGAAATTTGTAAGAGAGATAACTCTCCATTCCCGGAAATAGAGTTTAACGAGAATTATTTTTATATAACCTTTATGCAGAGTCATGAATATTTGAGTCTTGGACGAAAAGAGACTACCCAAAAGACTACCCAAAAGACTACCCAAAAGATTCTAAGAGCGATAGAAGAAAATCCCTCTATAACGAGAGAAGGGCTTGCCGGGCTTTTAGGGATTACACCGGACGGGGTTAAATATCATTTGGATAACCTTAAGAAAAATGGTTTAATTAAAAGGGCCGGAGGAAGAAAAGAGGGAATATGGATACGGTCTGAAGCCGAAGGCTTCAAGAACAGAGGATGATGAACCAAATAACTATCCACAGATTGCACAGATGACACAGATATATAGGGACCCAAAAACCTTTGAGATAATCGGGGCCGCAATGGAAGTTCACCGGGAACTTGGTTCCGGCTTTCTCGAAGCGGTATATCAGGAGGCTTTGAGTATTGAATTAGGTTTGAAAAAGATTCCTTTTCAAAAAGAGATTGAGTTGCCTGTCCGTTATAAAGAAGCTATTCTTTCAACATCATACAGAGCGGATTTTATATGTTATGACGACATAATAGTAGGACTGAAAGCAGTTACACAGATGAGCGGTAAGGAAGAATCCCAGATTATAAATTACTTGAAAGCGACCAGACTAAAGATCGGCCTCTTATTGAATTTTGGTTCGAGTCAACTCGAATATAAACGTTTCATTCTTTAAATGTTTGAATCTGAAACATGGGTCCACAGATTTCACAGATATTTAAAGACTTTAATGAATGTTATTATAAATAGAGCTTAATAAGTAATGTTGGCTCTTATCTGTGTTAATCTGTGTAATCTGTGGATGAAACAGTAGTTAAGGTTTTGGGTTTTATCTGCGCAATCTGTGTAATCTGTGGACGATTACAAAAAGAAAAGGAGGATATATTTATGGAAACAGCTGCCATAAGTCGCAATGAGCTAAAAAAAATGATGAGAGATACATTCGTGGATGTTTTAACCAAAAGAAAGGATTTGATAGAAGACGCTGTAATAGAGGCATTTGAGGATATTGGATTGGGTGTCGCAATGGAAGAAGGGCGAATCGGTGAGTATGTAGATGAGAAAAAGTTTTTGCATAAACTTGACAGCAAAATCAAAGGCGCAAAGTGAACTTCAGGATAGAAAAGTCGTTTGACAGAGACATTGACAAGATCAATGACAAGAAGCTGTTGAAGAAATTGCGAACTTTTATTTCTGCGATAGAAGGTGCCGAGACTATACATGAAATGCCACATATAAAGAAAATCGTAGGTTATAACTCGTTTTACCGGATAAAGATTGATGACTATCGATTAGGTATAGAGGCGGTCTCGAATAAAGAGGTAGTCTTCATAAGGTTTTTGCATAGAAAGGATATTTACAGATACTTTCCAAAGAAGGGATAAAACTGGATATCTTGGGAATGTCAAGATTCAAGACCAGATAGAGAGGTAACAACAGATGTCAGTAAAAGCAGCTATTAATATCCACAGATTTCACAGATTTTCACAGATGATTTAGAGACTTATTAAAGATAGAGGCGTATTTTAAGAAAGCTAATAATGATGCCCTCGTAAAAAGTATTTCGCTGCAAACTAAGCAGCGAAACGATT
>ERZ1292633.320-Hain-H41-02um-R1-320-length-60740-cov-7_pt1 | contig 60740 bp, 65 predicted proteins | sample MGYA00564406_ERZ1292633 | MGnify/ENA primary metagenome ERZ1292633 (study PRJEB36523, sample SAMEA6512639) | groundwater metagenome | collected 2019-01-08 | study: AquaDiva: Metagenomics assemblies of 32 groundwater samples | reverse complement strand
AAACTAGTTATACACTTGACAAGAGCAAAAATTATGTTATACTTCAAAGACTTTTGTTTAAAATTATAAACATAACATCCTTTAAGCAATATGCCTGAAAAAAAATCGATTTTCTCCTTAATTTTTGAAACTTTCTCCGAAACAAAAGAAAGTTTCTTCAAAAACCCTAAAATTTATGCCCCTTTCTTAGTATTTGCCGGAATTGAAGCTATCGCGTTAATATTCATTTATTTTTACCCGCGCATGCCTTTACACGTAATTACCGCGCCTTTTATCCGCACTTTTTTCGGAGAAATTTATTTGCATTATCCGGCTAATTTTATTTTAATACCAAAACTTTCCGCAAATTTAAGGATGGTACTTTCAACTGTTGCGGGGGCATTGCTGACTGCGATAGCGATTAATTATACCGCTGATTACTTTCATAATAAAACTTCTAAATTTAAAAGCGTTTTTGCACACTCCGCAAAAAACTACGTTTCACTTTTTTTACTGGCAACACTTATCGTTATAATCTTTGTCCTATTCGGGAACCTGCTTGAGTATTTCCTTAAATTTTATTTTCGTAATGGTTACCGGAAGCTGCTTTTCGCCGGCCCCAGATATTGGTTCGGCCCGATACCGATTGTGATTAATTTTTTTATGGCTGTATTGATCCAGTCATTTTTTGTTTACGCTTTCCCGTTCATTCTGATTGGAAAAGAAAAATTTTTGCCTGCAATAATGAAATCTTTTGTATTTTGCGCAAAAAGATTTTTTCCTACTGTTATGCTTGTAGGGCTTCCGATGATGCTTTTAATACCGGTAATAGTGCTTAATTACCAGACAAGCCTGCTAATGAACAAATTTTTTCCTGAGATCACGGTTTTACTTACGATATTTGCAATAATAGTTAACTCATTAATCGTTGACCCTGTAGTTACTATCGCTACAACTTTATTCTATTTAAAAAACAGGGAACAAAACACACAAAAATGAATAAGTATAAACTAATTAAACTTCCGGTTTTTTTACTTGTTGCTTTGATCATGCTTTCTGGGTGCGGGAATGATACCTACGCAATAGAAAAAAAGTTCTGGCACTTAAAACAGAAGGCTCAAAAAATCTACCAAAATCCTGATGCATCGCCGCCAAATGAGCTTCAACGCACCGTCGAGCTTTTCAAAAAATTTTATACTGATCATGCAAAAAATAATTTAAGCATAGACGCCGAATTTGAAATCGCGAAATTATATTTAGCAAAAAAGGAGTACTCCGACTGCCGCAAATTCCTTAAGGAGATGGCTTCTCGCCACACAGATAACGATAACCTGCTTGCTGAAATCTCATTCTTTAGCGCGAACACATTTGAAAAAGAAAATAAGTGGGGAGAGGCTCTAAACGGATATCGGGCAATAATAGAAAAATTTCCCACTACTGTGCGGGGAATTTCAATCCCTACTTATATTGCAGAATATTACTACAGCAAATTTCAGCCTGATAAGTCTATAGAAGCTTTTAAAGATGCTGCTAATCATTACCTTGGCTTAGCAAATAAATACCCAAATACACCGATTTCTTTTAATATGCACATCCTAGCTGTACAATGTTACAGCGCGATCAAAGACTGGCCGCAAACCGTGGCCATTATGGATCTGATTTTAGAAAAATATAAAGGAAAGATAAACCTTGAAGAACTTTACCTTAACAAAGCGCTAATATACCTACACCAGTTAAAAGATAAGGATAAAGCCAAAGAAACCGTAGAAGCACTACTTAAAGAATACCCCAAGACTAAACTCAAGAAAACAGCGGAAGCTTTTCTTGATAAGATCTCCAAAGATGCCCCATGACAGGCCCTAACACCATTACCCAAGATAATAAACAAGCAATAAACGATTTCCTAAAAATTACCCTACGCAAGCTAATGAACATACTTTCTGCCGAATGCGGCTCGCTTTTCCTTTTTAATGCCGAAAAAAAAGAGCTGGTGCTTGATTCTTTTTATAACTCCGGGGCTCTTCCGATTACGCATTTTACGCAAAAAATAGGAGAGGGAATTACCGGAAAAGTAGCTGACATCAAAAAAGCAGTGCTTGTAAAAGACCTTAAATCTGATATCCGCTTTAAGAAAAATGGGTTTAAGCATTACCGCACTGATTCTTTTATCTCGATACCACTTGTTAGTGATAACAAGCTTCTTGGAATTATGAATATCGCGGATAAATCAAGCGGGCTGCCTTTTGATGAAAAAGATTTAAATTTCGCGGAAACTATCTGTCAATATGCCTGCCTTGCTGCAGAGCACTTATTACAATCAGATTACCTAAAAGAAGAGAAGGCTGCCTTTGACAAGCATAAAGTACTTCTTGAGAAATACGCCTCGGTAGGAAAATTAGCCGCAGGCATAGTCCATGAAGTCAATAATCCACTTGACGGCATAATCCGCTATACCAACATGCTGCTTGAAAAAGTAACTCAAGAATCAGTAGTGCGTGAATACCTGCTTGAAATCAAAAAAGGCCTGCACCGCATTGCAAATACCACCAAATCGCTTTTAGAATTTTCCAGCCAGGTTAACTCAACTGCTCCTAAAACAAAAATCTATACCGATATCCGCGAGCTGATCAATGATTCTCTGGATATTTTCCACAATCGTATGCACACGGCAGTTAAAATTGATAATAAAATTATGGAAAATCTTCCCCGCGTGCTTGATTTTGGGCTATCGCATGTAGTGGTAAATATAATAAAAAATGCATTTGACGCTATGCCTGATGGTGGTAGGCTAGAAATAGAAGCTAAAATCATAGAAGAAGGGTTGAATTTTAGTTTTAAAGACAGTGGCGTTGGGATCCCCCCGGACATTAAAGAAGAGATTTTCGAGCCATTTTTCACTACAAAAAGTATAGATAAAGGCACAGGTTTAGGCCTTTCGATATGTAAAGAGGTAATCAATAAATACGACGGAAAGATCCGGGTTGAAAGCAAAGAAGGAACCGGAACTACCTTTACCGTATTCATACCTAAAAAATACCTGGAAAATGCATAACAACGATTTCAACGGAAAACCTCACATCCTGGTTGTGGATGATGAGCCCCTTATCAGGCATTCCCTGCGCGAACTCTTAAGCCACTGCGGCTACGCCGTAACTGCTTGTTCAGACGGTAAAGAAGCGCTTGATACCTTAAAACAGCACCACGCCCACCTGATACTTACCGATATAAAAATGCCGCATATGGACGGTATCGAACTGCTTAAACAAATAAAAATAATCAATAAAAATACACCGGTAATTTTAATGACAAGCTATGCCAGCATAGAAAACGCGGTAAAGGCAATAAAATTAGGCGCCTATGATTACATCACAAAGCCCATAGCGGATGAAGAAATAAAAATACTCATCTCGCGCCTGCTTGAGCAGGAAAGGCTCAAAGAAGAAAATATTGAGCTTAAAGAAGCGCTATCTACTACCAATCGCGAAAATTTTCATCAGATAATCGGAAAATCTCTTAAGATGCAAAAAATATACTCGCTGATTGAAGCGATTTCTAAAAGCCGCTCAACCGTACTCATACAAGGTGAAAGCGGTACCGGTAAACGCCTGATTGCGCATGCCCTGTACAAATGTAATGAGCAGGAAAAAGGCAAGCCTTTTGTAGAAGTAAGTTGCGGAGCACTTACAGATACCCTGCTTGAAAGCGAACTCTTTGGGCACGCCAAAGGCTCTTTTACCGGAGCAATAAAAGATAAAGAAGGCCGCTTTGAAGCAGCAAATACCGGGACGATATTCCTTGATGAAATCGACGCCTTTTCTCTTACTTTGCAGGTAAAACTTTTACGCGTACTTCAAGACGGAGAATTTGAACGCGTCGGCGAAAACAAAACCCGCCAGATAGATGTCAGAATAATTTCTGCCACTAATCAACATCTTGAAGACCTGATTATCCAAGGCAAATTCCGTAAAGACCTTTATTACCGCCTAAATATAATTTCCATCAATCTACCGCCTCTTAGAGAACGTAAAGAAGATATTCCGCTGCTTGTAAGGCATTTCATCAAAAAACATTCTAAAAATATCAGTAAAAAAATTGACAAGATAACTGAAGACGCGCTTATGCATTTGATAAACTACCAATGGCCGGGAAACATCCGGGAACTGGAGAATATTATTGAAAGAGCCACAGTATTAAGTAAAAACACTGAAATAAAAGTTGAGGATCTACCGGAATTCCTGCGCATAAAATCCCAGGAAAATAAGGGAGCTTTTAAACTTAAAACCGCGCTTGAATCACCTGAAAAAGAAGCAATCATCCAGGCGCTTGAAGCCGTGCAAGGAAGCCGCAAAGAAGCTTCAAAAATTTTGGGGATCAATCGGACTACTTTATATAAAAAGATGTGTAAATTCGGGTTGCTTAAAAATGAAAAAAGAAAATAATACAAACTACTCTTTATCAAAACTGCTTGATCTTAAACTTTGGAAAGAAATTCAGGATAATTTTGCATCATTCGCAGAAATTGATATCCGCCTTGTTGATGCCGAAGGTAAATTTCTTACAGCCGCAAGCATAGAGCACAGTTTCTGCCAGATCATGCGCAGCGCCTCACCGCGCTTTGAATATTCCTGCCTGCCTACATTTCTTGGTGGAGAAGGAAAAATTGATAAAAATTTAAGTTACGTTTGCAAATGGGGTTTAACGCATTGTGCCGTACCGCTGCAGATTAACGGCGCGCCTGCCTTAGGATACATCATTCTCGGGCCGATGATCATAAACCGGCCTTCCCGGGAATACTGCCGCGAACTTTCTCAACGCTTCAATATCAACGAAGAGGAACTTTGGAGCGCATTGTTAAAGATAAAAACTATCTCTTTAAAAAATACATTTTCCCTGGTAGAATTACTCAAGAAAATGCTTGGTTATACGCTGACACTTGCTTACGACAACATTAAACATCATAAGGAAAGTGAAGAAATTTTGATACTGGAAGCCCTTTTAGAGGTAGTTTTTGAAGTCAGCCGCGCTGATATCGGCTCTATTATGTTTGCCGACAAAAACGAAAAATACCTCACCATCAAGGTAGCGCGCGGATTATCTGAAGATGTGGTAAAAAAGACTAAAGTCAGGATAGGAGAGGGTATTTCGGGATTGGCGTTAAAAGAAGGGGAGTCGTTTGTTATTGACGATAAGACTTCTGACAACCGAATATTGCCTTATCTTAACCGGCCTCATCTTAACTCTTCTATGGTAGTACCGTTTAGCTTACAGGATGAACTAAAGGGAGTAATGAACCTGGGAACGCTTAAAAGCTCTGAAAAGAAATTTACTCTGGAAAACCTAAAGCTCGTCAACCGCTTAATCAACCTGACCGCACTCGCCTTAAAGTCTTAATCAAATAAAAAATTTGCACGGCGTAGGGGAGGTTTAAACCTCCCCTACATAAATTTATTTAACGTTTTTTCTGTAAGAAGAAGATGCAATTCTAAGCTGCCTACGATATTGCGCGATAGTACGCCTTGGAATATCTACCTGATATTTATGGCTAATAATACCAGCAATATCCTGGTCACTAAGCGGTTTTGTTTTATCCTCAACATCTATTAAAGACCGGATAAGGCTATTAATATAGGTAGCTGACAAAGTATGCCCATTTTTATCCTGGCGCTTCCCGGAAAAAAAATCTTTTAATGCTACAGTGCCATTTTTAAGTTTTATGTATTTATGGGCGACTGTCCGGCCAATAGTAGTTTCATGCAGCCCAAGTTGACGGGCTAATTCCCGAAAAGTAAGCGGCTTAAGATGCGTGAGGCCATGGCGCAAAGCCTGTGATTGTATTCCCACCAAAGATTCAACAACCCGGACTAATGTTTCTTTACGTTTTGCAACCGCTCTTACTAAAAACAACGCCTCATCAAGCTGTTTTTTTAAAATTGCTCTTTCCTCATCTGACATCGGATTTTCCCGCATCGCATCACGATATTCATCATTGATCCTAAAAATTGGCATCTGGCCGTTAGAAATGCTGATTTCAAAACCTTTATCTTTTTCCTCAATAGTAACATCCGGAACCACTATGGGTAACTCTTCTTGGGAATAAATAAGCCCCGGTTTAGGATCTAAAGAAGCAATCCGGCTGATAAGCGGTTTTACTTCTTCAAGGCTGATTTTAAGGGCTTTGGCAATATGGGTATAATTTTTCTTAGCAATATCCGGCAGGTGGTTTCTTATTATTTCAATAAGCCTGGGGTCATCAAAACCTGCGGCTTCAAGCTGGAGCAAAAGGCATTCTTCAAGATTTAGGGCCCCAATGCCTACGGGCTCAAAATCATGAATAATCTCAAGCGTAGATTTGACTTTTTCTAAACTTACCTGTAAGGTCGATGCAATATATTCAAGGCTTGCTTTTAGGTATCCATTTTGATCAATATTCCCGATAAGTTCCTGGCCTATTCGTAATTCCTCATCATTAGTTGCGGCAATTCCTAATTGTTCAAGCAGGCTATCCTGAAGAGTCTTGGGCCGGGTTATCTGGCTAATACGATAATCCTGTTCTTCCTGGGTTACATTTGAAAAAGTGGAGGAGGGAGGAGGCCGAACCTCTTCTAAAAAAGGATTTTGCTCTAATTCTGCTTCCACAAGCCCTCTTAATTCCGTTAAAGGCAGGGCAAGTATCTTTAAAGATTGGCTCAAATGGGGGATTAGTAATCTTCTAAGTTGTAATTTTTGCCTGACATCCATGGCTAAAGTATAGCATATTTTTGGCAAGAACCTGCTCTAAATCGAATCATAAAAAAAAGCGCATAAAAAAGTAGCAGATGGCTTAATTAATGGTAAAATAATCAAAATACAAAATGCTAATAAAGATGAAGAAACTGAGCGAATTAACAAAAGAGAAGCTATATAATTTATACATAAATGAGAAAAAATCCTTAGAGGATATAATAGCCGGACTATATTCAGTCTCACGGGTTGCAATTTATAAAAAACTCAAAAAATACGGCATAGCGCAGCGAACTAAGTCAGAAGCGCGAATTGAAGCACAAAAACAATATAAACTTCCTCAAAATTTTTATGATATAAACGAGAATTTTTTTAGCACCTGGTCATCTGAAATGGCATATGTTTTAGGTTTGATTATTACGGATGGGTGCGTATCTAAAACAGGCACTGTTTCTTTATCTATTAACGATCTGGAGCTGCTTGAAAAAGTTAAAAAGGTTTTGAATTCTGCGCATAATATATCAGCTTCTAGGCACCAAAAAGGCTTGTATTATTTTCACTTTGCAAGAGAAAAACTAGCGCATGACTTAGAAACTTTGTGTGTTATACCCAAAAAAAGCCTTATAGTCAAGTTTCCGAAAGTTCCGCAAGAATATTTATCTGATTTTATAAGAGGTGTTTTTGATGGCGATGGCAGTGTATTCTTTAATAAATGCCGGATAAATTTCCCTTTAAGAGCAAAATTTGTCAGCGGTTCCGAAGATTTTATAAACAGCTTGGAGAATAATTTAACAAATCTTGGCATGCCAAAAAGGACAATTTATAAACAAAAAACCAAGAACGGCTGGAATTACATGTTTATATATGAACATACAGATAGCTTAAAACTTTTTGATATTATATATAAAAATACCCAAAATGGGCTTTTTTTAGAGCGAAAATATAAGCGATTTTTAGAAGGCTGTAAGACACCTTAAGGGAGGCTAGATATATGGAAAGAGAACTAGAAGAGTGGTATAAATTACATAAACTTCATTTTTATGCGGGGAGTTTTCAGACAAAAGAATTAGCTGATTATTTAAAGATAAGTCCCAGAACAATCCAAAGATGGTTCAAAGATAAGAATAAACCAAGCAGAGAACAGTTGACTCAAATAAACGCCTATATAAAGCAAGCGAGCATAAAATCTTCCTTATAAACAGCCTATTTTCTTTATCTTCTTATGTCGCACTAGTGCCTATAATATATCTTATGTAAACTTGCCAATCTAGGAAGTACTTGATTTATCTCTTTTTGTAATATAGTGTTACAATGATTATTTTTTTAACGTTCATATCGTATTTTTTGCTTGTTTAACTTAAAGTGTCCCTGTGGTTGGATTAGTTAGCTTAATCACCGCAGGAAAAATTGCTTCTTCTCCAAAACGCTGATTAATCCGATCAACTGCCTTAAGCAGGTTATTTCTTTTTTTATCCTCTAAAAATAACGGTTCATACTCCTTCAAAATAAGCCCTGAACAAGTCACCCCAATAGCCCTAATATTAGGCCATATTAGGCCATTTTTAGCCATTATTTCCATTGCTCTAGTGGCAATTAGAGCTCCATCATCAGTAGCATTAGAAAAGCTTTTTTGGCGGCTAAAATGCCCAAATTCAGGCAGCTCAAGCCAAAGATGCACTGTTTTGGCCAGTAAATCTTGCGCACGTAAACGCTCGGCTACTTTTTCAGATAAAAGCCTAAACCAAGCGCTTATAAACCCGGGGTTTTGGTTAGGCTTACTTAATGTATATGAATGCCCAATTGACTTAGGCAAATCTTCATGCTCTGAAATAGAAATTTCTTCTTTTGTATGTAAACCAAAATAAAGATTAATACCATATTGGCCTAAATATTCTTTTAGAAAAAGAACATCTTTCTGATAAAGATCAAGGCAAGTATTTATCCCTAAATTCTCAAGAAGTAAATTAGTTGCCTCCCCTACCCCGCATATTTTTTTTGCAGGAACTCCCTTAAGAATATCTTCCAGATTTTCTTCGTTAATTTCAAGGAATCCAGCAGGCTTTTTAAGTTTAGAGGCAAGCTTTGCTAAAAGATAGTTTTTTCCTATACCTATTGAAGCAGTAATCCCGAAATCCTGGGTAATTTTTTCCTGAATTCCACTGCTTAATTTATGGCAATTTTGGGTATCGCCAATATCCAGTGTAAACTCATCAATAGAACAATATTGTATAGGATACCCCAGGCCTTTTAAAAATGTAAAAATTTGCCGGGATGTCCAGATGTAGCGGTCTTGTTGGGCAGGTACAAAAGATAAATTAGGGCATATTCTGAAGGCATCCTGGGAACGCATGCCGGAAGTAATTCCTAAAGCTTTAGCTTCATAGCTTGCTGCGCAAACCACGGTAAAACGCGGGCTATTGCGGGAGCCGACAATCAAAGGTTTGCCTTTGAGCCGGGGATTAATTGCCTGCTCTATAGAGGCAAAAAAAGCGTCCATGTCGATGTGGAGGATCATATAAAAAATTAACTGGTTACCACGTGACAAGTTACAAGTGACAAATAGGGACACTTTTTAACATGAAAATTAAATTTCAAAAAGTGTCCCTAAAATATATTATCTAATTTCCAGGCACAAGAAGAGTGATTGAAAGAAAGTTGGTATATATCGCAGGCAGTGCTGACTGAAAAACAACTGATGAGCTCGCTACCTTGGCGCTTTTGCCAGGTGTAATTGAGTTTCCTGATCCGGTAGCGCTTTCCGCTCATCATAAAAATACGCGGATATACTTTAGCCCCGCTAAAAAAAGCAAGCACCTGGATTTTTGCCTTAAGCTTATCAGGGTCATCGTAGGCGCCTTCGATATTCCTATCCCAACGCGCGTTAGGGTTGAAACCGGAAAGTAGCATAAAAGTTATCCACAGGTGTAGGGGAGGTTTAAACCTCCCCTACATTAAAGTTAGTATTTCCTCAGAATTGTAATCAACTTCCCCAGAATATTAAAATCCGCATAAATCGGCGCAAAATGCGGATTGGCAGGCTCAAGAAAAACCTGACTCCCTTTTCGCCTCAAGCGCTTTAAAGTTACTTCATTATTTCCTTCTAAAATTGCTGCCACAATCTCCCCTTCTGCTGCTAGGCTTTGGCGCCGGATCACTGCCAGGTCTCCATCCATAATCCCGGCCTCAACCATGCTCTCACCTTTCACCCGTAAAGCAAAGATTCCCTCCCCTGCTCTCTCAACAGGGAAAATACCCTCTAAATCAACATATCCTTGAATATCTTCATAAGCATCCTGAGGATTACCGGCAGGGATATTACCTAAAATCGGAATTTTTAACGGATGCCGCAACAGCTCAATACCGCGGGAGATCTTCTGATTTATCTTAAGATACCCTTTTTTCTGAAGCGCAGTCAAATAATCACGCACTGTGCCTGTTGAAGACACCTTGAATTGAGCGGCAATTTCGCGAATAGTCGGCGGAATACCCTGCGCGCTCTTTTGGCGGATAAAATCGAGGACTTGTTTTTGTTTAGGAGTTAGCTCAACCATACCTCCTATATACCACACATTTGTGTGGATGTCAACTTTGTTTTTTTTCTTTCTCCCCGTTAAAATTTTACAGATAAACAACATCCCCTTGATGATACAATGAAAGAAACAACAGCATATATTCGCGTAAATGGCGCGTTAACAGAAAATTATTTTTAATATGCTCTCTACCGTTTTCCCCTAATTTTTTGGCATATTCCGGGCTGTTAAGTAGTTGCTTTATGGCAAAGGCAGCTCCGTCAATCGAATGACAAAGCAAGCCGGAATATTTATGTTTTATTTGTAAAGGAATGCCCCCGACGTTCGAAGCCACCACCGGCTTAGCCTTCCAAAGCGCTTCCGAAACCGTAAGGCCAAACCCTTCCTTGAGAGACTTCTGAATTATAATCGTTGAGGCTCGCTGTAAAGCATTTATTTCAATATCGTTTTGAGATAACAACAAGATATGTATATCCCGATCCTTTTTAGCTTTTTCCTTGACTTCTTCCAGAACTTCTATCCCCTCAGGATCATCAACAGCAGCCCCTCCTGCTAAAATTAACTGACAATCAATATAACGTTTTACCTGCTGATAAGCTTCAATAACGCCAACCGGATCCTTAAGGCGATCGAAACGAGAGATCTGCGTCAATATAGGCTTATCTTTAGATATTCCGTATTTACGCAAAACCACATCAATTGTTTCTTGCGGAAGATCTTTATTTTTATCGCTTAACGGATCAATGGACGGAGAAATCAAAAATTGCCTTATTGGTAGCGGTTGCGAAAAACTAGGCGCAGAAAACACAACAGAATCATATTTACCGATAAACTCCTTTAAGAAATTCCAGACTTTTTGATTGGGATTAGACACATCAATATGGCAACGCCAGATCCATTTATTATCGGATTTCTTTTTAACCAACACTATTGGCTGCGGATCATGGACAAAAACAATATCACCTGTTATTACTACTTCCTCAATATTTTTAGAACTTGCATCCATAAATATATCAAAATCACGTTGAGTTATGCTCTCTTTCCTGCCATGTAAAGCGTTATGGAATTTTTTAGTAACCTCAAAAAACTGCTCGCCTCCTTTTATCAGATCCCATCGGGTATCAACACCCAGCTCTTTTAACAAAGGAACCATGCGGTTTAATATCTCAGCAACTCCTCCGCCTACAGCCGTAGAATTAATATGCTGTATTATCTTACCGCGTAATCTATCGGCAAGAAGCTGCAAATCCTCAATAACCGATTGGCCAACGATAGGAATATATTCTCTTATTTGCGCCATTTTTATTCCTCTATTCTTTTTTTAACGATTCTTATCAGGATTTTCTTGAGATTTTCTAATGTTTGAGTATACGGATCAAACCTGCTTATATCATTTGCTAATTTTTTATCCCCTAAAGAATTTTCTATCCAATTTGAAAAATCATTGCTACTGCGCTCCAACCTAAGCCGAGATTCAAAAATGTGAAAATAAATGGAATCGAATGTTACTTTTTCAAGCGTTTCTGCAAATTGTTTTAAATTAACCGCAATATATGCCGTAGGGACAATAAAACTGACCGACTTCATAAAACAAAATTCTTCGTCTTTCCTAGAAAACTTCAGTTTAGCGGAAGATGATTTTTTAAGATGATCGTCGATAGTAAAAACTATTCTCTCTCTTAGGTTCCGAATTGCATGATATTGGATAGTATCAATACTTGCTAATTTCTCCCCCAATTCGTCCTCCCCCATAACTTCCGTAACCCAATAGGCAAAATCGTTCGGTGGCTCAGGAGACAAGTATTGATGCTGCTGCAGAAATCGATGAGTATGATGATAAATGCTTGAACCGGGCACTTTCTTAATTAAGAACAAAAGTTGTTCTAACGTTCCGGCCTTAAATCCGGTTAGCTCTGTCAAATGCAGTCTGGTATGAAATCTAAACGGCTCTTTAGCTTCTCGTAATTCCGCCATTAGATTGCCTCCTTTTGCAACTTTACGATCCTTTCAAGAAACTCTTTAACTTCATCATGATTTCTTAAGCAATAACGCGCGTGAGAGCCTTTTGTTTTACCCACAAGAATAGTGATACCTATGCGCTGAATCGCTTTAAAAGCATCCTCGTCAGTGGTATCATCTCCTATATAAACCGATAAAATTTCCTTTTTTATCCTTGCAAACTTCTGCCTTGCCAAGAGCCACAACACAACCTTACCCTTATCCCATTCCAAAGGCGGCCTGACTTCAAGTACTTTTTTTCCTGGCTTAACTTTAATTTTATTTTTCACCAAATAAACAATTATAACTTCATGAAAAATAGTTTTTATTATAGAGGCCTGTTTCTGATCTACATTCCGAAAATGCAGCGCAATAGATAACCCTTTGTCTTCTATAAAAGCACCCTTAAAAGGAATAATTTTTTTACTTAACTCGTCTTTTATCTGATTAATAATTTTTCTATATCCCGATGAAACCGAAGTTATGTATTTGATTTTTGGGCCTTCGATTTCTAATCCATGGTTGCCAGAATAGACAAGATTTCTTAAGTTAAATTTATTTTTTACGTCCTCTAACGACCGGCCGCTGATAATTGCTATTTTACAGTAAGGATTTTCTGATAATATTTTTAGTATTTCCCTGATTTCCTTTGATAATACCGCTTGCTCTGGAGTTTTTACAATAGGGGTAAGCGTGCCATCGTAATCAAGAAAAATAAACAAATATTTCCCTCTAAGTTTTTCTTTTAACGTTTCCCAATTCCTAAATATGTGTTCCATAGCTTAATCCTGTTTACGTTTTTTTCAGCGCAGTAAGTTCGGTAATAATATTCCCTGCCCATTTATAGACATTATTTTCGGTAACGGCCTTGCGCATATTTTCCATACGCTTTCTTTTTTCATCAATAGGCATATCGACAGTGAATTTTATCGCATCAGCAAATTCTTCAATGGAATAGGGATTTATCAATACTGCGTCTGTTAACTCTCTAGCTGCTCCGGTAAATTTACTTAGGATCAATGCGCCACTGGCATCAGTTTTTGATGCAACATATTCTTTTGCTACCAGATTCATGCCGTCATGCAACGAACTAACCACACAAAAATCTGCCAGCGCATAATACGGTTCAATCTCTTCCGGAGAAAAGTGGCGTTTTAGATATATAATCGGCTTCCAGCTTCCCTCAGAATATTTCCAGTTCTTCTTTTCCACTAATTCATCGATCTCCCCCATCAGTTCATGATAACGCTTTATATGAGTTCTGCTGGGCGCGGCTAACTGTATAAATACAAACTTTTTTCTATATTCGGGATATTTCTCAAGAAATCTATCAATTGCCATAATGCGTTCGATAATCCCTTTGGTGTAATCAATCCTTTCAACACCTACTCCTATAATTTTATCTTGCAGATCATACTCATTTTTAATTTTGTTTATTTCTTCCGCGGCTAATTTTGATTTTCCGCTTACTGCAGGAGTATTAACACTTATAGGAAAAGACCTGATAAATGTTTCTTTATTTTTGCTTACCACGCTGAATTTTTCCGTATCTACCCGGCACTCGATCAACCTATTAGCGGTATCAAGAAAATTATTACAGTGATTCTGCACATGAAACCCGATCAGGTCGCATCCAAGCATCCCGTCTAAAATCTCAAGATGATACGGACATATAGCAAATACTTCTGGATTCGGCCAAGGGATATGCCAAAAAAGCGCGATTATCGCATCCGGCCGCTTTTCTTTAATTATTTTAGGAAGCAAGGTAAAATGATAATCCTGAATAAACACAAAAGGATTCTTCACGGGAAGCTCATCCAAAACACTCTGGGCAAATTTATGATTTACTTTTTTATACATCTGCCAGTCAGATTCTCTAAATATTGGACGAGTATGAGTTACATGACACAATGGCCACAAGCCTTCGTTTGCAAAACCGTAATAATAACCTTCCTCCTCTTCTTTTGACAGCCAGACTCTTTTTAGTATATAGCGATTATCTTCCGGAGGCACTCCAAGTTTATCTTTTGAATTTACAAAACTTCTATCAGCGGCAGCGCTTCCGTGCGCAACCCAAGTCCCTCCACAAGCGCGCAAGATCGGATCTATTGCCGTAACTACCCCGCTTGCAGGCCGCACACATTTAGGCTTCCCGGTTGATTCCTGTATAATGTGCATATAGGGTTCTCTGTTAGAAACAACGACCAACGCATTTTCTCCCAGTTTTGCATGCACAAGATCTCTTAATTTTGACTCAGTCCATAATTCGTCTTTCTTAATACGTACCTGTGCCTCATCAGAAACCACCTTCCTTGCAACCCTTAAACTCAAAGCAACCTGCTCCACCTCGCTAACAAGTTTTCCGAATTCCCCTTTTTCTTCAAAAGGGCGTAATTTATCGGTTTCTCCCCGCTGAAAATGCCCAAACCATTTGGTTAATCGGCGAACAGGAAGGATAAAGATCTGCCTTTGAATTAAAAAAGTAACTAAAGTTATAAGAAAAATAAGGGTAATCAAAGTGACGCTTATCCTGCGCCAAAGCTCTGTCAGGGCATTAAAAAGATATGAAGTATCATATATTACCTCAACCAGGCCCAATATGTTATTGTCGTCATCAAGCACGGGGATAATATAGCTATAAACCGAATAATCTTTAAATTTCTCTAAAGCACCGCGCGGAATTTTAGCCGTTAAGATGTCTTCAAGATACATTTTTTCTTTATTCTTCCAATCAGAAAAACGCTCGGTAATGGCAATGATTTGGCCGTTTTTATCGTATATAACACATCCTTGGAACCGTTCTCTTTTTTGGAAATTTTCGACTAATCGGTTAGCGGACTTTAAATCATTATTTAAAAGTATAAACTTAGCAGATAACTCTAGGCTTTCGTCAACGGTCTTAGCTTTACGCTTGAGATCATCCATAAGCCGGTCTTCGGTAAATCGGGCTTGAATAACGCCAAAAACAGTAAAGCCCAAAGTAACAATTATCAGAATCGGCAGAATAAATATAAGTATTCTTTTCATTTTTCCCTCAGTGTTTTAATAGTAAAAACTTTCAATTCATTTTACAAAGAATATTACTTTGCTACAATCGAGGCAATTGCCTCTTCTACATTTTTCTCAATCCGCCGCTCTATAAACCCCGGAATTGAATGCTTAAGCTTATTTTTAAACTCCGATTCTTTCCATTGAAAGTTCATTGTCTCAAGAGGCCCGGAAATCTGAAAATCAAAATCAAATACTTTTAAATCTTGACCTACTAAATTAAGCAACTTAGTAAATTTATCTGATTCTTCTAGTAACTCCCTATCCATGGTTAATGTCACCCTACTAGAAACAAAATTATCTTTTCTTAATCCGTACTTACCTGAAAGCTTTACCTTATCCGCCTTTAAATCAATATCATTCAAAAAAACCCCTTCCGGAGTGATTTTATAAGCTAAAGAAAATGTGTCGTAATTCAGCTTTTCTAAAGAAGGCAAAGCAAACTGATCGCCTAACCATTGAAAAAAATCAAGTTTATTCAGCACGCCTTTTGACAACTGAAGCGCCCCATCCAGATTATGCTCCGGATAATTAGAATAAGTAAATGTTGTAGAAACCCCGCCTTCAACTTTTTTAAAATACTCAACCGCATTTGATAGCGCTTGCGCTGACTGGCCTTCAAGTTTAACATCAAAATTAGACCGAAAAGGAAAATAAGCAGTATCAATTTTTCCCTCACCCTTAATTTCTCCACCGGCGCAATTACCTTCGAATTGCAGAGTTTTATATCGCCTGTTACCCAAAAATAAGCTACTTTTGAGATCATTTAATGCAATCTCGTAATTTTTATTATCGGAGCTATAATAAAAATCACCCTGATCAAAACGGAATTTCAAATAAGGCCACTCTTTAAGTGAAAAAGAGAACCTATCCGTAGTAATTTTTACTTTCTCCTGGGACTTAACCTCAGAATCATCGTTATCAATTAACACTTCAAGTGCTCCATTAAAAGCTGAATCCTTGATAGTACCAGCAAGGGAAGAATTGATATTTTTACTGGAAAAATAAAGCTGCATTGAAGGCTGAGGAATTAACCAAATGCTTCCGTTTGATTGAACCGGGATATTATTCAAAGAAAAATTAAGCTGCCTTATTTTGACTTCCGGGAAACTTAAGCGGATTTTAGCGTTGATATCAAATATATTCAAATCATCCTTAGAGAGCTCTATTAGCGACGGAGACACGGGTTTGCTCCGCCACATCAGCCCGATCCGGGAGAATAAGTTAGCCGGAGGCTCTTTTTTTTCGGGAGTATTTTTTAAAGGAGCAAAGAAATCATTAAGAAAAGAAAAACCCTGTAAAGAGAGCTCCTGGGCGCTCCAATCTCCCCATAGTTTAAGATAAGCATTTTCCTGAAAAAGCTCAAAACTCTCGATAGCCATACCCGATTGGATAAATCTCCCCTGCCCTATAAACTCAGTAGGCTGATTAATAAACAGCAGGCCATCACTCTGAAATTTACCTTCCCCGCGGACTAAATCTCCGTCAATCCAAAACTTAAAATTAGCGTTCAGGTTATTGTTGCCTGAAAATTTATCAAATCGTATCTTAGGAAATTCGAAAATAGCCTTTTCCACTTTAGGTAAAAGGCTTATAAAATCCAGTGATTGGCGGTAATTATCCTTAAGGAATTTACGCAAACGCGGGAAATCCAGATTTAACTCTGAAGCGCGGATTTTAAGTAAAGTCAATTTACGCTTAATAAAAAGATCTTTTAAAGAAAACCTGGCAGTGATAATTCCGGCCTTAAGAAACGGATATGGCCCGTCTTTTTCTATTACTATCAGCCCCTGTAAGCTTAAAAAGTACGGCGGGATATACCAAATGTTTTTGGCATTGATAACAGACCCCGATTCATTATTAAGTTTAAGGATTTCCTCGCGATTAGAGAACAGAATGAAATTAGTAACTAACGTTACTATTACAGCAAGGAGTAATAAAACTAAGAAAAACTGGAGGAATAATTTAGTAGGAGACTTCGACCAAAAGCGCGCCATCTGCGTAAAATTGGGCCTTATTAATATACAAAAGCGCTCGGTACTTTTTAGAAGCTACGGAGCGATAACGTTTCTCTTTTCGGTCGCGGAAAATTAAACTAAGCTGCTGGCTGGAAACTAATTCTTTCTCAAGTTCCTGTGATACAGCCAGATTGCTATTTTTTCGGGCAAGAGAAATCAGATATGCATACGCAAAAGGCCTTGCCGGAGAAGACGGATATTTTTTTAAAAATTCTTCAAAAGCCTTTCGGGCATCGCCGGGATTATTAACTTTAAAATTATACTCACCAATCCCAAATAATACCGGTTCAGCAAACCGCGATTCAGGATGTTCCTCTAACAACAAAGTTAGCTGTAAATAACCAAAATCATCTTCTCCGGAAGAAAAAAAACTGCGCGCCTGAGAATATAATTCGCTATCATCAGCTGCTGGCAGCAATGCCGTGCCCAAAGAAATAACGCCTACAGCAATTAATAGCGTTAATAATATTTTTTTTCTTTTTTGCATATAAAATACCACCCTTATTAGTAAGTATACTACTACTGCACCTATCAACGCAAGTATTATATATCCCAGAATAACAGGAAGTAAAATTTTTAAAATTGAGCTCTCAAAAAGTTTAAAAAATTGAAAATGCTTCAAAAAAAATTTCCACTCGCTATAAATTTGATTCCAGTCATTGCCTAAAACAAACGCGCCGATTTTTATTGAAGCTACCAAGGTAATCAGGGTAAACCAAGTATTAGTAAACAGGCTGACCATTAATGCGGCAGCGCGATTTGCGCGCAGAAGAAATGCCAGAGCCAAGGCAGCCAGGGGGCCTACTCCGGGAAGAACTCCGGTAAAAATCCCGATTCCTGCGCCCAATGCAATCCGGTGCGGCGTATCATCGACCAATACAAGTTTACGGTAAAGAAAATAAAAAGGAGTAAAAAACTTACGCATTAACTGCCTCCTCGTCGCCGGATAAAGCGCGCTTAAGGATCTTGCCGGTTGCGCTTTTTGGCAAAAGCTGACGGAACTCCACATATTTGGGGATTTTATAGGAAGCCAGGTGATTTTTTAAGTAAGCGGTAACATCGCGTTCTGTCAGCTTGCTTTTTTCTTTTAAAACCAGGTAACATTTAGGAACTTCGCCTTTATGTGCATCTGCAATCCCCACAACCGCTGCTTCTTTTATTTCCGGATGCCGGCAAAGCACCTCTTCAATTTCGCGAGGATAAACATTTAAGCCGCGCACATTGACCATGTCTTTCTTACGGTCAACGATATAAATATAACCTTCGCTATCAAACTTTGCCATATCGCCGGTATAAAGCCAGCCATCGCGTAAAGTCTGCCTGTTTGCTTCTTCCTGAAGATAATACCCCCGCATAACATTGGGGCCGCTGACAATAAGTTCACCAACATCCCCCGGCGGAAGATCTTTACCGTTTTCATCAACTATACGCACTTTTATCCGCGAACTGACAGGAAGGCCTATTGAAGAAGCTTTTCTAATTCCTCTTAAAGGATTAAGCGTTACTACCGGAGAAGCTTCAGTTAAACCATAACCTTCAAGCAGCGGCAGTTTAAACTTATTTTCAAAATCGCGAAAAGTTTGCGCTGGTAATGCCGCAGCACCTGAAATACACACACGCACAGGATTAACTAATTTGATAAACGGAGTTGATAAGATCCAGGGCAGCTTTGTATCTTTAAGTATGCTATAAACTGACGGAATAGCCGTAAATATACTGACTCGGTGACGGCGGATCAAGCGGATTACCCTGCGGAAAGGCCTTACTGACTTCATCAAAACAATCTTTGCTCCAATTAGAAGCGGGATATTCATACAAACAGTAGCAGCAAATGAATGAAACAAAGGAAGGATACAAATAAATGTATCTTTCCTGCCTACCCGGATAGCGCGGGAAGAATCTACGGCGTTAGAAATCAGGTTTTCATGTGACAGCATAGCGCCTTTTGGTTTCCCGGTTGTGCCCGAAGTATAAAGTATTACTGCTAAATCTTCTTTTTGCATGACGACAGTTTGTTCTGGCAGGCTCAAATCACCGGAAACAGAAAGAAAATCCGGGATCTCCTGGTATACTTTTTGCGCGCTGACGATAAATTTTAAAGTTTTAATCCTCTTTTTTAATGAAATGATGAAATCTAAATATGCCCGGCTTGTTAAAACCGCAACTACACTACTATCGTTTAATATGTGCTCTGTCTCTTCAGACTTAAACATATAATTAATCGGAACAACTACTGCCCCGGCTTTAAGAATTGCATAGTATCCGATTACAAACTCCGGGCAATTATCAAGATATAACGCTACTCTATCCCCTTTATCTATCCCCATCTTTCTAAGCCCTGCCGCTAAATAAAGAGCTGCACTTTCAAGCTGCGCATAAGTTATTTTTTTACTGCCAAAAATTAAAGCGGTTTTTTTTGGAAACCGCTTTGCGCTAAAATTTAAAAGTTCGCCTAAGTTATTTAATTCCATAATGTTACCTGTAGGGGACGTTTAAACGTCCCCTACCCTGTGGATAACTATTGGTTTAATGTTAGTTCCGGCAAAACGCGCTAACCCTCCTGACTCTTGAATCCAACCATTATACAATTGCCTTTGCGACATAAATTGTTGAGCTTTTTCATACTCCTCTATGGTGATGCGCCGCGCAATCTCCGAAAAATTATCTGCCTTATAGCAGGGAAAATATTGGCTCATCAAGGATATATAAGCATCCAAAGAAATTTCTTCTGCCAAAAAACGCATAACCTCATCGGTACCTGAAATATTCTTCGGTAAAACTAGGTGCCTCACGATCATCCCCTGTTTTATCACCTCAACGCCGTCAACTTCCTCCATCTGCGCAATACCTACTTGCCGGTGCATTTCTAAAACCGCCTTCCGGTTAAACTCAGGATATCCCGGAGCGCAGGAGTATTTTTTTGCCATCTCCTCGTTTGAATAACGCATATCAGGAAGATAAACATCTATAACCCCATCAAGTAACCGGATAACTTCAGAAAGATCGTAACCGCTGGTATTGTATACTAAAGGTATTTTTAATCCATCCGGAATTGCAAGAAGCAAACTCTCAATAATTTGAGGAAGGACATGGGTTGGCGTAACAAAATTAATATTGTGACAACCCATTTTCTGTAACCGGAGCATTATCTTGGCAAGTTCTCCGGGAGCTGCATCGTTACCTTCCCCTTTTTGACTAAATTCATAATTTTGACAATATAAACAACCCATATTACAGTGTGAAAAAAATATCGTACCTGAACCGCGAGATCCTGAAACCGGGGGCTCTTCGCCATGATGCGCCATATAGCTATAAACTTGCGCAAGTGAGCCTGTCTTACAAAATCCAACCTCTTCTTTTAACCGGTTAACCCTACATTTACGCGGACAGATATCGCAATTATTAAGCCTGTCTTTTAAGGCACTGGAAAGTTTAAGTAAACTGCCGTCACTAAAAGCTGTCAGATATCTAGGTGGCATTTTTTTGCTTACGGTAAAGCTCCCTAATATGGTTAAAATATCCTAAATATTCGCTACTCGTATAATCAGGATAACTCCACTCCCAACCGCGAAAATTCCTGCCTCTATAAAAAAGCGTAATTTCCGCGTATATCCCTTTATTAATATAAATACGGTGGTAAAAATCTTTAGAAGAAGCAAGCACAAGCTTAGCCTCATCTAAATAACCCGGATCAATATTAATCTTTCTTTTGTTTGCGGAGGAAAACTTTAATTCTAATTTATTGGTATATAACTTTATATCGGCAAGAGTTTGCGCAGGGATATTTTTTTTAAAACTTAATATTTTTCTTTTGAGCCCAACGCCAAATTCTTCGGCGTAATAATCAGTATGGGTAAATTCAAGAAACGGGCTTTCAAAATCAACCTTCCCGAAACGGCGCATAAGTAAAGGTTTTATCTTAAGAAAAGTATCCTCTTCCTTAAAAATAAAGGTTATGATTAATTTTACCGGTTTAGGAATAGTAACGTTTCCCACGGCATTAATTTAAATTTTTACTGCGGCTTCTTTAGGAAGGAACTGGCTAATATATTGATTTATCTTATTACGATCCGGCTCTTTGATTTCATTAAAAAATACCGCGACATTAAAACCTCCGGCAGGATCATCTTCTGTGCGCACAATCACACCCTTACACTCAACTATAGATATGTGATTTGATGTTTCTTTCGCAGCTAAAGGTAAGTCAAGGCGCACGGAAATCTTCGTAAAAGGCGGAACATATTTATTCACGTTACAATAAGCCCCTAAACAGCTGATATTATGGGTACTGGTTACAAAATCATAACCATTAGCAACGATCTTAACCGGCAGCTTATGCTCAAGACGCGGGTGTAAACGGCGTTCCCTTGATGAAGTTTTTTTCATGCCTATTCCTTGGCTTTCTCCTCTTTCGGGGTTTTAGCAACCTTGATCCAGCATCTCTTAGCGCAATAAAGTTTACCATTACGATAATAACGGCGAATTTTCTTTAACAGTTTATTACAAGATGGACAATTTGTCTGTTTTTCCTTCACTTCTTCCTTTTTTACTTCATCTGCCATTTGTTATTTTCCTTTCTTATTGCTCTTTTAATGAAAGATAATCTTTCAGATAATGCTTTTCTGCGGGATCCATTTCCATAAATTCAACCCCTATCCTGTAACGATCAGAATGCACCATCGAAGCTGACCATGCAATCCTGCCTACAGGATGTATTACTTTCGCCAATACCGGAACCTCAAGCATAATGAGGGTATTATTGGGGATAAAAGCGTCGGAATCAAAACCTAAGCCGTTATTGCTGATATCCGAGGTTAGGGTCGTTACAAACTCAGGCCTTCCCCGGACTTGAAAACTAACCGGTGTTTCCAATTTAAAACGTGTCTGCCTGCGCTGATCCGGCTCAAAATTTCTCATCGACACGAATTCTAGCACAGTAATTCCACCCTGTCAATATCTTTAGTATACAGCTTGCCCCATAAATTACTAAATTAGGGACAGACACCTATTTTTTACTACTTAGCTTCTTTGGCCTGCCAACCGGCAACGCATGTAATATTTGACCGGATATCTTCTCGAGTTTTTGTACAAATATATTATTTCCTAATGGCCTACCGCTTGCTGTGCATTTACGAATAACCGATACTTCATCCGGATCATCGCTTTGATTAATGAAATCTTTCCATTTGTTTTGTTTGATTTCGATATAGTCAAACAAAGAATCGGTGTTTATTATATCGTGATTTGAAACAGCAGCGTGGCCTCTCGCACTTGACCATATATAACCTGTGGGATCTTTAACCGTCTTGACCCTTACAGGATTGCGCTCTACGTATCTGGCCGCTGCCAAGAGATGCCGCTCATCCAACACACAAGAATAGTACCTACCTTGCAAAAGATGGCCTGTAACGCTATTTTTCTTATTGAAGTACTGCGAATATACGGTATGCACAATATGAAATGTATCTGCAATAGATTCTTCGCTATCCGGCATAACAATAAAATGAACGTGGTTATCCATGAGGCAATAGGCCAACAGCTTGAGGCGGAATTTCTGGCTATAATCAGCTACAAGATTGAGGTAACGCCTTCTATCGGTATCATCACTAAATATATTCTGACGATAGTTACCTCGCTGAGTAATATGGTGGGGATATCCTGGAACAACTAATCTGGCTATACGTGGCATGAAACAATGCTATCATGAAGAAAGCAGCATGTCAATAAAATAGGTGTCTGTCCCTAATTTACCTAATTTATTAGAAATGAGAGCAGGGATTGGATTATGTTTGTCGGGCTTGGGGGACAACCGGGGATATGAAGCACTACGGGGATTATATCTTTAACTTTCTTCTCAACATAATAAGAATCTTTGAACGGGCCTCCGTCTAAAGCGCAATCTCCGCAGGTAATGACAAATTTTGGCTCAGGCATTGCATCATAGGTTTTCTTTAAAGCAATCAACATATTTTTAGATACCGGGCCAGTGACCAAAAGCGCATCGGCATGCCGGGGTGAAGCGACAAAATTTATCCCAAACCGCTGCAAATCATATATCGGGTTATTTGCCGAAATTATCTCCGATTCGCAAGCGCCGCATGATCCGGTGTCAACTTCTCGGATATTTAAAGACCTGCCAAATCTTTTCTGAATTAAAATTTTTAATTCAGAACCTGCGGCATTTATTTCTATCGGTAATCCCAGATCTATATGCCTGGTTACGATTCCTTTTAATATTCTGTTTTTTAATATATGGATCATAAATCGTTCCCCGAATAGGATAAATCAAAACTTTTATTACAAAGCGGAAAATCAGGGATAATATTGCCTAATACTGCATAAGACAGCCCCTGCCAATTATTAAAAGAAGGATCTACAATTTTACATCTTTGGATCAAACCTGCGGAATCAATTTTCAGCCAATATAAAACAGGCCCTCTCCACCCTTCTTGATAACCTAAGGCAACACCTTCCTTAAGTTCCGGAGTAACGCTGATTTTTTGGCCTTCGCTTAACTTTTGCGTAAACTCATCAATCAAGCGGCAAGATTCAGTAAATTCAAAGATCCTGATGCGCAACCTTGCCAAAACATCACCTGATTCCTGTATTGCCATTTTAAATTTGGCTTCTTTATATACACTGGGAAAATATTTTCTTAAATCGAGAGGGATTCCTGAAGCGCGGCCTGCGATACCAACTACCCCTAAATCTTCCGCGGTTTTTTTACGCAAAACTCCCGTGCTATCAACTCTATCCATAAAAGAAACACTTGAGTAAAGCATTTTAACCAGTTCATTAAAATCCTGCTTTATATTCTCAAGAGATTTAAGCAACAGCTGTTTTTTTGCATCATCTATATCTATTAAAATCCCGCCAACTACATTAATCTTCTTAAGATACCTGCTTCCGGTAAGATTATAGTTTAATTGCAGGATTGCTTCTTTTAATACCGAAGCATAGGCAGCAGGAAAGCTAAAACCTACATCAACAGCCATTCCTCCGATATCGTTTACATGATTATATAAACGTTCAAGCTCTAAAAAGATAGCTCTTATATAAACTGCTTGTGCGGGAATTACAGAGCCGCAAATCTTTTCTATTGCCTGAACAAAAGACAAACTGTGCGCAAAACTCGAATCTCCTGAAATACATTCTGACAAACGCATAGCTACAAAACAGTTTTTATCTTCAAAAAGTTTTTCTACTCCTCGATGGGTAAAACCCAGCCTGATTTCTAAATTTACAATCGGCTCCCCTGCAACGCTAAATCTAAAATGCCCCGGCCCGATAATTCCGGCATGCACCGGCCCAACCGAAACTTCAAATATTCCATCTCCTTCTACTCTGTTAAACTTATATTCATTTAAATTTCCTTCGCAGGCTTGCTTAAAATCCTTGCGCAAAGGATAATTTCCTTGAGGCCAAACCTCATCATGAAGCCTTAACCTTCTTAGATCAGGATGCCCTTTGGGCTCTATACCAAACATCTCATAAATTTCTCTTTCAAATAAACCGGCAGAATGTATAGTTTTTGCTAATGAATCAAAAGAAGGATTTTCCTGCGGCAGGTCCATACTTACAGTAACCCATTGCCCGCTTTTTAAACTGACAAAAACAGAGTTGATCACGAATTTAGAGGCAGTTTTACGCTCATCGCAAGCAAAAAGCATCATCACAGGTGATAAAAGTATTTTATGTAAAACATAGCAGGTATCCTTAAAAATCTGTGGGCTTATTTTAATACAGATCTCATCAGGATAATTTTGCGCAATTGATAACGCATCAAAACCCGGTAATTTATTTTTTATCCTTGTAATAATCTCTGTGCTATCCACAATAAATCCTCTTTTATAAACGGAACTGCTACTCCTAATATAGTTATCGGGAGTAGTAAAAATAAAAATACGATTTTCCCGCTTAAAGGCTCTCCTATCCGCGTCATACCTTTAGGAAGATTGCCAAAAAGCATTTTTCCAAAATGATAAATAAATGCGCCAAAAATAATCGAAAGGAATAATAACAATAAGGCTGCAATTAAATACGAATCACTGGTAAACGCCGCGGCGATAATTAGAATCTCACTTAAAAATATGGCAAACGGCGGAAACCCCGTAAGCGCAAATACACCTATAAGAACCATGATCCCCGTAAAAGGCAACACTTTAATCACTCCTCTGATAGCGTTAATATTATGCTTTTTATAAACACTGACGATATTGCCTGCCCCAAAAAACATAAACGATTTAGTTACAGCGTGATTAAAAATATGGAATATTGCTCCGGCAATAGCTAATGGAGAACCTAATCCAAAACCAATAGCAATTATACCGACATGCTCGATACTGCTATAAGCAAGCAGGCGTTTTAAATCTTTTTGCACTAAAATAAAAGCGCAGGATATCCCCAAAGAAACTAAACCCAGGAGGATCATTAGGTGAGAAAAATAAGCTATTCCTACTGCCTTAATTATAATAATCCCAAACCTTAAAATGGCATATATTGCCGTCTTTAACAGCACTCCGGAGAGTAACGCGCTAATCGGAGCAACTGCCTGGCTATGGGCATCTGGCAGCCATGTATGCATCGGCGCAAGCCCTGCTTTAGTTCCGTATCCGACTAATATAAAAATAAACGCTACTTTTAGGATATTCTTGTCCAAATTTGCAGCATTGGCTACTATTTCTGACCAATTAAGCGTCTTTGCCCCGCCAAGTAAAGAAAAGGCATAAGAAAAAAGAATAGTGCCTAATAGCGCAAAGATTATACCTACTGAACAAATAATAATATATTTCCATGCAGCCTCAACCGATTCTTTAGAATTATAGAATCCCACAAGAAACGCAGAAATTAGCGTAGTCATTTCAATAGCAACCCAAAGAATGCCTAAGTTATTTACTGCCGGAGCAAATAACATAGAACAACAAAATAAGTTAAACAGCAGGTAATAAATCTTGGCTTTTCTATCGGAAATTATCCCCTTCTCTATATCCCTCTCGATATAACCCACTGAATAAAACGAAGACGCAAAAGCTACAATTGCTATTACAAAAATAAAAAATGCGCTCAACGCGTCAATATATATAAAATCTGCGTATAATTTAATGTTCCCTGATATCAATACCCTTCTAAAAAGCAAAATACTATCAAACAACACAGCCAGGTATCCGATACTAGTAAGTATTCCAAGAATCCTTTGCTTTTTAATTAACAAAGTTAATATTGCAAGTAAAACCGGAATACCTAAAATAATATTTATCATTTGTAAAGTTTCATCCTCTTAACCGCGAAAGCTTATTCACATCAATATGCGTAAAGAGTTTATTGATCCTGTAAACAAAAAGCCCCATAATAATTACGCTGACAAACACGTCTAAAAATATGGCGATCTCCACAAAAAACGGCATTCCCCCTGATAAAAATGAAGCAAAAAGAAAGATCCCGTTTTCCATGATCAAAAGCCCCAACACCTGAGTAAAGGCTTTCATGCGGGATATCATAAGGAACCCTCCGATAAAAATAACCGAGAAAGCCACCGTAATGGCTATTGATATGTGGCCATTATTAAATCCAAGCATCCCGGAAAAAACCCAGGAAAAATAAGTAAGCAAAAGTGCTACGACGAGGGAAAGTTGCGCATTAATAAGAAGGCCAAGATTCTCATCAACGCTTATTTTTTTAGCGATCGAATTTAAAACAAACGGTATGATAAAAACTTTTAGCGCAAGGATAAGTAAGGCAACGATCAATAAACCAGGCTGATTTTCTGTTAGTCCTGCAATCAAAGTGATCAAAAAAATAAAAAAAGATTGGTATCGAAATCCCTGGATCAATGCGGGCATTCTTTTAACAATAACAAGCAGATACGTAGCAGCAAGAATCCCGAATAAAATTAACTCTATCATAACAGATTAAACTCCTAATATAGCGCAAACTACCGCAATAATTCCCAAGACGAAAGCCACTCCCAAAAAATCCGCTACCCTGAATAAGCGCATTTTTGCTACCGAAACTTCCAGCAAAGCAACAACTGCTGCTACTATAATTATTCCAGCGAATACCGGCATAGTGACAGGAAAAATAATCCGAGCAACAAGAATTACTAAAATCATCTGCTTAATATAAGAAGCCAACTCAAGTAAGGCAAGCGATCTTCCCGAATATTCTAACACCATTGCTTCATGCACCATAGTCAGCTCAAGATGCGTCTCCTGGTTATCTACCGGGACACGGGAAGTTTCTGCAACTGTAATAAGAAACAACGCAATTCCCGATACTATAGAAGCGACGGTAAGATTCGTTGAGCCAGATTGCAAGAATAAGGAAAATATCACTAAACAAAATGCCGGCTCAACCAGGCTTGAAATAAACATCTCTCTTGATGCACCCATGCCTCCGAAAGAACTCCCGGCATCAAGCGCAGCAAGCGCTAAAAAGAATCGGCCTAAAGCAAATACAAAAATAAGCAGTAAAAGGCCGCTTATACTATTAATGAACAACGCTGCCGTAAGCGCTGAAGAGATCACGATAAACGGAGTAACCCCGAATATCCATGAAGCATGCTCTGAAACCACCTCTGCCTTTGAGAACAGCTTAGCTAAATTATAATATGGCTGAAAAATGCTTTGACCCTTACGCAACCTAAGATTATTCTTAATTTTTGAAATCAGGCCGCTTAAAAACGGAGCTAAAACGATAAATAAAATTATTTTCAAAATAATTGTCATAATCTTAGAATTTCCGCATAAATACGATTAATAATAACAACGTAATAAAAATATATCCTAAATAAAGATGAATACTTCCCGGCTGCATTCTTCTCATAGCCTTAGCTGATTTTAAGACTAACGCAAGTACTGGGTCGTATATATATTTTTTAAATACCTGGGTAGTATGCGTTTCGTAAGTAAATGATTTGACATGATAAAACGACTCCCTGATTTTTTGCGTCTTACGATATGGCTGTAAGAAGAAACTAAAAGCAATCCTGAAAGGTTTTGAAAATGCCGTAGAGGTATATTCATTACGCGCGTCTAATTTATAATAACCGCAATCCCATGTTTTATAAACTACTGCCTTTTGCCTGCCAAATGACATATATACAGCGTAAGCCACAATTGCAAAAATAATTAGTATTGCCGCTAGTAATGGCGCGGAAAGATAAACATTATTTGCTATTTGCGGAGTTAAAATAAAATTATTTAGAGAAAAACTCATGTTACCGATGTCAATTCCGGTAGATACGCTTGCAACCTTCGCTAATAATTTTATGATTTTTAAAGCATTTAAAGCTAATATTACCACAAGTGCTGACAAAAAGAACATACCTGCTTTCATAGAAAAAGAAACTTCTTTTGCCTCTTTAGCGTAATGGCTTCTGGGTTGGGCTAAGAATGTTATTCCAAAAGCTTTAACAAAACAAGCAGCAGCTAATCCTCCTGTTAAGGCAAGCATCGCTGCGCAAAGGCCTAAAAAAAGCTTAGTTCCTCCTGTAACATCAAGCGCCCCTAAAAAAAATGCCTGCAAAGTCAACCATTCGCTTATAAAACCATTAAGCGGAGGCAGCGCAGAAATCGCCATTGCGCCTAATAAAAAATAGGCCGCAGTCTGTGGCATTTTTTTGATCAAACCTCCTAATTTTTCAATATCACGCGTTCCTGTAGCTTTATAAACGCTTCCTGCGCATAAAAACAATAACCCTTTAAAAACTGCGTGGTTTATAAGGTGATATAATCCGGCAATTAACGAAAATACGGCTAAATAAGGTTTATTTATGCTAATAAAAAACATAGACAATCCAACGCCTAGCAAAATTATCCCGATATTTTCCACGCTAGAATAGGCAAGCAAACGCTTAAGATCGCGTTCCATAAGCGCATAGATGATCCCGGCTAAGCAAGTAATGGTTGCTAAAACAAGCACCAGGCTTCCCCACCAGGTTTGATTTACCCCGAGAATAAATATCACAAACCGGATCAAACCGTATATGGCAGTTTTGATCATTACCCCTGACATGATACTTGAAATATGGCTGGGCGCCTGCGGATGAGCATACGGAAGCCAAATATGTAACGGCACAATGCCTGCTTTAGTACCAAAACCGACTAACAACAATAAAAATATAATGTTTTTGGTTTGGAAAGGGATAGTCTGGCAAATGTTCTTTATTGTGAAAAAATCAAGGCAATTTGCATGTTTATATAAAATCATGAATCCGCCGATTAAAAATGCAGTTCCAATATGGGTCATTACGATATAAATAAGGCCGGCTTGAACAGATTTAACATGTTTTGTATCAAATATAACCAGAAAATACGAAACTAAAGACATAATCTCCCAGAACACCAGAAAAGAAAAAATATTTCCCGCAGTCACCACCATGCACATAGAGAAAACAAAAACTATTAACAGCGCGGCAGCTAATATGCATTTTCCTCTCTTATATTCCCCGCGCATATAACCAATCGAGTATATTGCAGAAGGTAAAGACACGATCCCGATAACAATAAGAAAAAATATTGATAGCGGGTCAAATAAAAAAAGTTGTTTTAACAAGAGATTTGCCATATAATAAGTTTTGTGAAAATCATTCCAAAAATTGGACAGACATTATTTTTTGTAATATTAGCTGCCTGCGGCTTCGCTTTAGCTCAACAGGGATTTAACCGAGTTAAATCTAATTTAAAAACTCCTGCGCCGGTAATCAAACAAAATAATATTTTAAAGAAAGAAACGCCGGAATTACCCGTAGAACAGAACATTCCTATTCAAGCTCCTCCTATTGCTCCAGAAAATCTTACGCCGCCTTCTCTTACTTTAAGCGGAATTTTCTTTTCTAATGATGAAGGCCTTGCCCTGATTAATAATCGCGTATTAAAAGAAGGTGATAAAATTGACGGCGCAGTAATTAAAAGGATTACCCCCGAAACAGTAGAACTTTCCTGGCAGGACCAAAACATACGTCTATCATTAAATATTCCCCGCTAAAAACGTTCTTTAAGCGCAGAACAAATTATTGCCTTATCAATACCTACTTTTACTTCAGCCCTACCTATACCCTTAAGTAACACAAATTTGTTTAATTCTGCGCGAAACTTCTTATCACGGTAATGCGCCTTGAAAACTTTTTCAAAAGATACTCCTTCAATTCGCGAAGGCAGGCCAAATAACTTAATAATATTTTCTACCCGCAAGAGCTCTTCTCTATTTAGCCATCCGATTCTCTGGCTAATACCAGAAGCTACGAGCATACCTAAACTAATAGCCTCACCATGTTGATATAAAGCATACCCTAAAGCTACCTCAATAGCATGGCCAATTGTGTGGCCGAAATTAAGCATAGCCCGGATATCTTTCTTATCAAACTCATCGTTTGCTACTACGGATGCCTTTATAGCCGCGCAACGGTTAATAATGCACTCCAGCGCCTGTGGATTTAATTTCAGGATTTTCTGATAATTATTCTCAAGAAAAACAAAGAGTTCCTTATCCCTTATTAAACCGTATTTAATCACTTCAGCTACTCCATTACGCACCTGCCTCAAGCTAAGGGTAGAAAGCGTATCCACATCGCTTAAAACAACTCTTGGCTGATAAAATGTACCAACCAAATTTTTACCTTCCGGAAGGTCTACTGCAGTTTTTCCTCCGATTGCAGAATCTACCTGAGAAAGTAAGGTCGTAGGAATTTGTACATAATTAATTCCTCGTTTATAAATTGAAGCCACAAACCCGGCTAAATCTCCTACTACCCCGCCGCCTAAGGCAATAATAAAAATATCTTTTTTGTGGTCGAAAACGGCTAATTGCTTAAGTATGGCGATAACAGATGCTACGGATTTAGATTTTTCCGTATCAGCAATTAAGAAAAAGCGGCTTTCCCCTCCTAATTTATTGATTGCTTTATTTAATACTTTGCCATACTTCTGTTTTATTAATGAATTAGTGATAATAACGGCATCTTTACCGCAATCAAGTGGGGAAATAAATTTATCTGCCTGAGATAAAATTCCAGAGCCGATCTTAATATCATAGCTACGATTTCCTAGATCTACTTTTATTGATTTCATATTTAAAATGGGCTGACCAAAAGTTTAAACGCCGCATCAGCTACCGACCAGATAACCCGGTTCACCGGCCCAAACTGCAGAAGAATTAAAAGAATAATAAAACCAAAAGGTTCAATACGCATATACTTACTGGCAAGCTGCGGAGGAAGAATTCCCGCTACAATACGCGATCCATCAAGCGGAGGAAGCGGGATAAGATTAAAAATCCCTAAAGACAGGCTTATTCCTATGAATATAATCAGTACCGGAGCTTTTGTAATATGGAATAAAACAGCGGCTAATACTGCAGATAAAATATTAGCAAGCGGCCCGCTAAAGCCGACCAACATTATATCCCTACGAGGATTTTTTAAAGCAAGGAAATTAATCGGCACTGGTTTTGCCGCGCCAAAAACAAACCGCCCGGAAGTCAAAAAATAAAGAATAATCGGCAATGCTACTGTACCAATAGGATCAATATGCGCCAAAGGGTTAAGTGTGAGCCTGCCCATCCTTTTTGCAGTATCATCACCCAGGCGGTTTGCAGTCCAGCCATGAGCAAACTCATGCAATGCCATACATATTGCTAAAATTCCTAAATTAATTAAAAGATTAACGATTGCGCTCAATCCAGCGCCTCGATTTTAGAAACTTCAATAATGGGGAGTTTTTGATCGGGAGCGCTAATAATGGTGCCGCTTATTTTTACATGGCGATAGACAAGGTCATCTAAGCTTTTCTTATTTCCTTTTAATAGGTAGGTTTTTTCATCTAAGGTGAGCAGTTTATGAGTAGCAACACGCTTAAAAACTCTTCCATAAGACTGAATTATGCCTTCAATTATAACTTCTTCTTTTGCGGGGAGAATAATCTCTTCTTCAGTGGTTTTATTTTCTATCGTTTTTACGGGTTTTCTTTTTTCTTTTTTCTTAGGCTCAACTTTTTTATCTTTTTCTACAACCGCAGAAGCTTCGCGGACCGCAATACGTTCAATAAACTTCTTATTAACCCAGCCAAAACTGTTAGCTGTTGGTTCAATCGCATACCAACCCTGTTTCTCACTAAGAATAATTACTACCTCATCACGCCCGGCTTTTCCTAAGATTATCGAACTTTCATCAGAACTTAGGCGGACATTAATTACATCTTTTACTACTTTTGCAGTCTGGTCATCAATAATCTCTACCAGATCTTTACGTATATAAGCAGGAGCCTCTTTAGGCAGGCGTATGCGGCACCAATCATACTTTTCAACTACTACCTCAACAACCTCTCCCTTGGGAAGTGTAGTTATTTTATCAGCAGTAACAGTAGAATCTGCGCGCACATTAATATCATCAGATAAAACCTTCGCTTCATAAAGAGTCGGTATATCTTCAGCAAAAACTCTTGAAGCTGCTATCAGTATAATTATCCCTATTACTAATATTATTTTTTTCATTCGACTATTTCTTCGCAGCAGCCTTCCCCGCCGGTGCTTTCGCAGCAGCAGCCTTTGCAGCAGGAGCAGCAGCTGGAGCAGCGCCTTCAGCAGCAGCGCCTTCAGCTGGTTTCTCGGCAGTCTTTTCTTTCTTAATCCTAATCCGCACTGTTTTTATTTTAGGCAAACCAAAAACCGAATCTCCATCTTTCCACTGGTTTTTGTCAAGCATCATACGTAAACGTTCATTACGCTTCATAACCGAACGCTGCTTTTTATTACTATCCGAAGAACTTAACGATGGATGAATAGACATATCTTTTACAACCTCCTCAAAATGCACCCTTTGTAGCGTTTCTGTAACCGAGTAAGCGCTACGCGCGCTTTTTCTTCGCTTGAGAAACCAACCACTAAGAGTATAGTTTTACCTTTTTGTTTTAACATTGCCGTTTGATAACCATATTTATTTAAAAATCTGGCTTCTTCTTCGGCGTTAGCCTTCACACTATAAGCAGCAACTTGAATCAAAAATTTTGAAGAAACTTGGTTTGAGCTTTTACCTTTATCAAAACCAAACGCATAACAAATAATACCGGTTATCCCTAAAAGCAAAACTAGAATTATGGCTTTCTCAAAAGCCTTTATCCGCTTTAAAACTACCTTAGAAAAACGCTCCGGAGCCTGAGCCGCTACTCCGTCGGCTGTAAAAAGTTCTAATTGCCCGTAATTATCTTTTTCCATCTATAATATCTCTTATTCTGAAACTTTCAAGTAATTTTTTGCATTGATCTTTTTGGAAATTTTAAGGAAGGCTTCTACAACCTTAGGATCAAATTGGCTGCCGCTTTTCTTACGAATTTCTTTTACTGCGGAAGCTATATCTTTGCGCTCTCGGTATGGCCTGCCATAAACCATGGCTTCAAAAGCATCGGCTACTGCCATTATCCTGGCACCGAGAGGAATCTGGCGTTTCTTTAATCTTGAAGGATAGCCGGTTCCGTCGTATTTTTCATGATGATACATAATAATCGGAATTGCCGGTTTAAGGATCAGTAAGGGCTGCAAGATCTGCGCACTTTTTAAAGGATGCCGCTTAATGATCGTATACTCCTTTGCCGTAAGCTTCGTAGTCTTAGTAAGAATCTCCATAGGTATATCAATTTTTCCGGCATCATGAAGCAGGCTTGCGTATTTAATACTTTCAACCTGTTTTTCGTCTAACCGCATCTGCTGGGCGATACTTACTACAAGACGGCTAAAATACGGAGAATGTGTATATTCCTGAGGAACGCGAGTATCAAGAAGTTTGACTAACGACTTAATGCTGCCTAAAACAATGCGCCCTTGTTCTTCATAAAGCTGTAAATTTTTAATCCCGATAATCACCTGTTCAACCATGGTCATTATTATCTCCTGGTCAAAACGGTCAAAAGGTAATTTACCGGATAATCGTTTTAATATAATTAAACCAATAATATCTTCGCAAACAAGCGGCACTCCGATAAGATAATCTTTGCGCGTCGCGGAAATCCTCTGCACGATCCTTTTTTCAAGGTTGCCTTGTAATTTCAATTTTTTATCGGAGAGATATTTTTTACGGGAGCTTGTTACGCAACGTAATATCGAATATTTTTTACTGGGATCAAGCAGGATAATCTGGCAATACTGCGCATCAAAGACCTGATTCATCAGCCTGCTTAAACGCGAAATTAAATCTTTCAACTCAAAAGTAGAGCTCACCAGGCGATATACACTATGTATCGCAGAAACTAGCGTTTTATACTTTTTCGTAGGGGTCAAATAACTTTTTGTATTCATCTAAGGCGTACCTATCTGTCATTCCGGCAATATAATCACATACTGCCCGGCGTACTCCATCCTGTGGAATGCGCTTTTGCACATGCGCCGGAAGCGCATTGGGTATTTTTATATATACTTCAAAAAGCTCTTTGATAAACCTCTTGGCTTTATAGCTCATCCTGACTACGCGATAATGCCGGTAAAGCTTTTCTTTAAGATATTCTCTTAGAGGCAGGCGCAATGCCTTCATTTCTTCACTAAAACTTATAATTTTTTTTCCTAGTTTACGCACCTTAAGTGATGAATCTATCTTGGCAGAACTGATAATTTTTTCCGTGTGTTGTATTAGATCCGTAACTTGCATATCGATCAAAGAGCGGATAATCAGGTATTTTTTTCTCTCCTGGTCAAGAGATGAATAATTGGCTTTGAGCCTTTTAATCAACTTTTCCCAGATAGGAAGCCGCGCCAAGTCTTCTTCTTTTAATAACCCGGATGTGATACCGTCATCTAAGTCATGATTATCATAAGCAATTTCATCGGCAATATCCACAAGCTGGGTCTCAAGCGTCGGCATCTGATCGGGCTTAAAACTTTTAAGAACTACTGCCTGGTCAAACTCAGAAGAATGTTTGACTATCCCCTCCCGCACCTCCCAACTCAAATTTAAACCCGGAAAGTTCGGGTATCGCTCTTCAAGCAAATCTACCACCCTTAATCCCTGGAGATTATGGTTAAACCCTCCTTCAGAGCGCATTAATTCATCAAGCGCATCTTCTCCGGCATGGCCAAAAGGCGTATGGCCAAGGTCATGCGCCAAAGATACTGCCTCTGTTAAATCAATATTTAAACGTAGGGCGGCTGCGACAGTACGCGCAATTTGCGCAACTTCGAGAGTATGCGTAAGCCGGGTGCGGTAATAATCTCCCTCGTGATTTACAAAAACCTGGGTCTTATATTCAAGCCTTCTAAATGCCGCACTATGGATTATCCGGTCACGGTCGCGCTGATACACCGATCGATACGGATGCTCTTCTTCTTTATGAGCCCTGCCTGCGGTATCCTGGCTTTTCATTGCATACGAAGCCAGAAATTTTTCCTCAAATTTATGAATTTGATTTTGCGTAAGCATATCTTAATTTTTTCTTTAAATCTTCAAGTGATTGCGAAATCACTTTATTTGCCGCTAAAACCGGCATAAAATTTGTATCGCCTTTCCATCGCGGCACAATATGAATATGCAGATGCCCTGTTATCCCGGCGCCTGCAACATCTCCTAAATTAATCCCGATATTATAACCCTGCGGTTTTAATAGTTTATCTAGAATCCTTTTGGCTGATTTTAATGCTTTCCAAAGATCCGTAATTTCTTCTTGAGTTAAACTAGCGATATCGCTTGTATGGCGAAGTGGCGAAACCATCAGATGGCCATTATTATAAGGGAACTTATTCAATATAACAAGTGAATGCGCGGTTGTAAAAATTAACGAATCACTGGATTTTTTATTACACGCGGCAATGCAAAAAATACATCCTTTCGGTTTAGTTTTAGCTTGGATATATTTTGTCCTCCAGGGCGCCCAAAGCTGGTTCATAACTTTACAATCTTAGCTTCAATCTTATCATTAATCTCAATAATTCCGTACGATTTATACGGAGCAAAAATCGTATCTGTTGGGCTGCCGGGATTAAAATAAATTACCCCGTTTCTTTCTTCATTGACCGGCAAATGCGAATGCCCAAAAATAACCATATCTACTTTATCTTGTTTAAATAATTTTTCTGCCGCAAGAATTAACCTATCCGGATGCCCCTGGCCGTGCATTACGCCGATACGGAATTTGCCGACTTTTATAATTTCTTTTTCCGGTAAGATCTTACGTATATCCTCGGGATCCATATTGCCGCAGACAGCCTTTAAATTAGGACATACCGCTTTAAGCTGATCAAGCACGCCTACCTCAACCAAATCTCCTGCATGAATGATCATATCAACTTTTTTAAAGGCATATAAAATTTCATCCGGGATCCCTGCAGCGCGTTCCGGAATATGCGTATCAGATATTACCCCGATTTTCATGTAACTATCCTTGGCTTTGCGTATAAATCCATTAGTTCATTTACCTGGCTTAATCCCCAAGTTAAAATTTTTTCATCTAAAGCCCGCAACCTGGCATTAATATCTATCTCATCAAGAGAAATAATGATTTTCTGCTGAAGTTTATTACGGTATTTTTTGCATTCCCTAGCAAACTCTGTAACATCTTCTTCTGTTAATTTCTTATTTTTAAAAGCCATGATCCAGACGCTATCTTCGGAACGGCCTAACACACCTTCCCCTAATCCCCGGCTATTAAACTCAAGCTGTTTTAATTCCCTAAAATGGTTTAGCCTGAATTTCTTTTCTTCAACTTGAATTATATCGTCTTCAAAAAGCCTTAAAAGTTCAATCATTCTCTCGGGTATCGGCTTAGCAGAAGACACTATAAATTCTTTAATCACAACATCGAGATAAGACGTAAAATGCTGTTTTTGATTTTTAGCATCAAAGGTCAGGGCATTTGCCTTTTTTTGATAAACAAACTTTAGCCAAAAACCAAAAAGACGGTCGTTAATCTTAAAAAAATCACCGCTTCTTGTAACTACATCCAGTTCCAATAAATAATTAAGCCGGACGTTTATCTCTTTTGCGGTTTTATGGCTTATGTGCATAATATCTTTAAGGCGATTATGGCCGCTGGCAATAGAGTACAAGAGCGACAAATAATCCTGGCTATTTGGCAAAGAAACCAAACGTTTTAAATAATTATTAAAACGCTGATTTAAAATTCCCGTTGAACTAAACAACAACTCAACAAGTACCTGCGTAAGCGGCATTTTTTCATGCTTTAACATCCCTTCGCTTAACAGATTAAGATAAAATGGATAACCTCCGCTAAAATGTACTAAAAAGTTCCGCAGGCCCTTATCTAAATGATTACCTTCAAATTTAATATCTAAATACACCTCGCTGGTATGCACATCAAAAGGTTCTAAGCTGATCGACTGAAAATTCCCGAATAAAAGCGACAGGTTATGCGCAAGAATCTTTTTTGCTTTAGATGGCAGGGAACTGGTGATGATAAACATCGTATTTTTATGGGTAATAAGGGCCTTTGACCATTCGGCGTATAAAGTTTTAATACCCATATATTCAAGATTGTGGAATTCATCCCAGATGACAACACAGCGCTTTCCACTTTCCTGATAAATCAGGTCGCAGACTTCAAGCAGCTCAAAAAAATTATCCGCTTTCTTCTTACTAACAGGATTTCTTAATAAGTCGGTTATTTTATCGGCGGTTTTAGGTATAAAATTACGGGATTTTTCAATAAGAAAATCAAGATTTTCCTGGAGGCTTATACTGCTGTTATCTAAGAATGCATATAAAAGCACGCCCATAAAGCGGCGCTTAAAATCTTTAAACGGCTCGGGCCTAACTTCAAGATAGAGGGGTAAAATATGAGGATCGGAGAAGTTGCGGATAAAATTAAAAATAAGCGAAGTTTTACCAACCAGCTCATCGCCGATAATCGCGATATTCTGACGATAACCGTTTTTTAAATCAATAATTCGTTTTTCAATAAGCTCGCGCTGAAGGCTTCGGCCTAAGAATATCTCTTTTACCATAATGTTTACCGCGGCAGAAAAAAAGTTGGATTCTGCGGAATATGCCCTTTACGGAGTTCAAAATATAGTTGTCTTTGACCCGCTAACCTTGCAATAGAAGCACCCTGCAAAACAGAGTCTCCTGCTTTAACAAGCAATTCCGCTTTAAACGCATAAACAGTCAAAAAACCATCGCCATGATCAATTATTACCGTAGAACCGTAACTCTTAAAACTTGGAGCGCAAAAAACTACTTTTCCGCTTCTTGCAGCAAATACAATTGTGTTTGCTCCGGATGAAACAATATTGATCCCTTTATTAACCCGGCCGTTAATTACTTCTCCAAAATTACCTAATTGCCTCCCCTTTAACGGCCAAATAAAATTATCTTCTGCCTTTATAAGGTTTAGATTAATTTTCTTAACTTCTTCCTGCAATACAGATGATATAAAAACCATCTGCCCTACTTCAAGCGCAGTCTTATCAGTAATACGATTTATCTCTACTAACTGATCTAAATCAATATTATATTGTTTAGATATTCCCCAAAGGGTCTGGCCCTTTTCTACTCTATGATAAAAACCATTCAAACCGCTAGGCGGTTTAGGTAATGACGCTGTTTTGGGTACTGTCGCGCAACCCGCTAAAATAAATAAACAAATAGCTAAAGCGAGAGAGGGGAATCGAACCCCCATATCCAGCTTGGGAAGCTGGTGTTCTGCCACTGAACTACTCTCGCAGAACACAAAAGGCTGCCATTCTACCATTGTCCCGTCGCCTCTTCTTTTTTCCTGCGTCGGGATTCCGCCTTGTATTTAATTATACGGCGGAAAATTACACCCGCATTGCAGGAACTGCCTGTTGGCTACCTGCAAAACATTCTTCGTTGATTTTTATAGAACAGAACTCCCCGCACATCGTACAGATATCTCCTGCTTTTGCGTGTTTAAGCCCATGATACCGGGCTGCTTTTTCCGGATCTATGCTTAAGCTTATTTGAGTTTTCCAATCACGCAATCGCCTGGCATGCGACATTTTATTATCCCACTGCCTTGCCCCGGGTACATTTTTAGCAATATCCGCGGCATGAGCAGCAATCCGGCAAGCAATTACCCCTTCGTAGACATCTTTATAATCAGGAAGCCGCAGATGTTCAGAAGCTGTAACATAGCATAAGAAATCTGCCCCTTTCCAGGCTGCCAATGCTCCACCGATTGCGCAACTGATATGGTCATAACCAGAGGCAATATCCGTTACCAGCGGCCCAAGCACATAAAAAGGCGCGCCCTTACACCATTTTTTCTCAAGAGCAATGTTTTTTTCAATCTGAGGAAGCGGAATATGCCCAGGCCCTTCAACCATCACCTGGACACCTGCTTTACGCGCCTGATCTACAAGCTCTCCAAGGATCTTTAACTCCGTGAGCTGTGGTTTATCCGTAGAATCTGCAATTGCGCCAGGCCTTAAACCATCTCCCAAGCTTATAGTTATATCATAATCTTTGGCAATATGCAAAACTTTATCGAAATACTCGTAAAATGGATTCTCTTTCTTATTGCGCAACATCCAACTCGCTAAAATTGCCCCTCCGCGCGAGACTATCCCCATCAACCGCGGATGCTTTTTTAACGCCAAAATACTCTTTCGGGTAACTCCGGCATGAATGGTAAAAAAATCAACCCCTTCTCTGGCCTGCCGCTCCAGAACCTCAAAGATATCTTCAGCAGTAAAAGAAAGGAAATCCTTATTTCTACTTCTTTTTTTAGCATTAATTGCTATCTCATATATTGGCACGGTCCCTACAGGAACAGTGGAATGGCTTATAATCTCCTGCCGCACCTTGACTATATCTCCCCCGGTACTTAAATCCATTACCGCGTCTGCTCCGGCTTTTTGGGCAGCATCCAATTTTTTAAGCTCATCTTTAATACTTATTTTTTCTGCTGAAGTACCGATATTGGCATTAACTTTAGTCCTTAGGCCGCTACCTACAGCACAAGGCTTCTTAAGTTTATGCTTACGGTTACAAAGCACCACCACAGTACCTTTTTTTATCTCTTCTTTTGCTATCTTATTAATCATTTATCCTTTCCCTAAAACCTGGCTGAGTTTTTTTAAAGTTGTATTTTGATAGGAAGCCCGGCATACTGCCACGCCTGTCGCGCCGGCATCCATAACTAATTTTACATTATCCGCATTAATTCCCCCGATTGCAAAAATAGGTAGGTTAATTTTTTCTTTAACTTTATTAATTAAACCTAAACCGACCGGTTGATATTCAGGCTTAGTAGGAGTAGAAAAAATAGGGCCTATACCAAGATAATCTGCGCCTTCTTTTTGCGCAGATAGCGCTTGCTTTAAGCTATGGCAAGATTTACCGATCAGCTTATCCGGAGAAAGAATCTTTCGCGCAACACTAATCGAAATATCATCTTGTCCAAGATGCAGACCATCAGCATCGGTTATTACGGCAATTTCAGGATAATCATTCACGATAAAAAACGCTTTTTGTGCATGGGCAAGGCGTTTTATTAAAAGGCAATCTTTTAACATATCATAAGGCAAGCCGTCTTTGTTGCGGTATTGGATAATCCCGGGTTTTACTTTCTTAATAAGCCTTAAAACCCTGATGATATTTTCAAAAGTCCCGAGTATGCCCTTATCTAGAATGACGTAAAGGCCTGAGTAGAATAGTTGCCTGTTTTTCAATCTCATAAGCAGTATAACGTAATTGTTTGAATTTTATAGAAGCGCTGGATTTATCCAACTTACTAAATTCTTCAAGAACCCTAAGAGACTCCTTGGCGCGGCTTAAATTAGCAAAAAAAATATCATTGATATCCTTGCGTAAAAATTCCGTTTCAGCTTGACTGCGGCCCAAATCTTTTACGCTATCTCTTGCTTTTAAACGTAAATTTTCATTAGCTAATAAAATAACCGTGCTATCTACCTCATGACGCATGCGTTTTAGCTGGCCTGTAAGCTTTTGGTTACCAAGAAAAAAACGCATTACTTCTTCGCAAACGCGCAAACCTTCTTTTAAGCGGTTGGCATTTGCATCAATAATGCGCAAAATAGCCTTATCTTTTGTATAAGCGGACAATTTTTTTAATCAGGTTTGAGGTAGATCGGCCGTAAGCAAGAGGAATAGTTTCTACTTTTCCTCCGTATCCATAAACTTCATTTGCGCCGATAATTTCTTTATCTTTCCAATCAGCGCCTTTTATTAACAAGTCGGGCTTAAGCAAACGGATAAGCTTGAGGGGATTATCTTCTGAGAAAAAAACTATAAAATCTACGCTTTCAAGCCCCGCTAACACTCCTGCCCGGTCTAATTCATTATTAATCGGCCTATCTTTACCTTTAATCCGGCGTACTGATATATCGCGATTTAAGCCCACAATCAAAATGTCTCCTTTATTACGGGCATCCTGAAGATATTTTACATGGCCGTAATGCAGGATATCAAAACATCCGTTAGTAAAAACTATCTTTTTACCTTCTACGCGCAATTTTCTTAAAATAGAAAGTAAAACAACAGACGTTTTTATCTTTTTATCTAAACAAAGGCTTCTTCGATGAGCTCGCATATAATATGTGCGACTGTAATATGTGTTTCCTGGATACGCGCTGTAATAGTTGACGGAGCAGTAAACACCAGGTCAGCGGTTTTAGCAGCCTCGCCACCGTCACCGCCGGTAAAAAGCACGGTTTTAATCCCCATTTTTTTTGCCTGCTTAAAAGCACTAACCACATTTTTTGCTTTTCCGCTGGTTGAAATACCTAAAACTAGATCATTTTTCTGCCCTAAAGCTTCAACCTGACGGGAAAAAACAATCTCATATGAATAATCGTTTGCAAGCGCTGTAATTATTGAACTGTTGGTAGTAAGCGCAATCGCAGGTAATGCCGGGCGCTCTTTTTTAAAACGGCCGACAAGTTCAGCCACAATATGCTGGCTATCACTTGCAGACCCTCCATTACCAAAAACAATTAACTTGCCGCCTTTTTTAAGGCAGTCTATAGCCATATTGGTAATATCTAATATTACATCCACACCTTTATTGCGCAGAAGCTCTTCTTTTACCTGAATGCTCTCAAGAATTATTTCTTTTACTCGTTCACGCATATGATTTACCCGAAGAATTCTTTGGCAATACCATAAAGTTCCATATCTACAGTTTTTAAAGCTTTAACGGCATCTTCCAAAGACACGTCTACGATTTTATTTCCGGCAAGCGCAACCATGCGCCCGAACTTTTTAGCTATAACTAATTCTACTGCTTTTACTCCGAAACGAATCCCTAACACCCGGTCAAATGCCGAAGGAGATCCTCCACGCTGAATATGGCCCAAAACACTCACCCGCGTTTCATACCCGGTTCTCTTTTCAATTTCTTTACCTAAGATTTCGCCGATTCCGCCTAAACGCACATGCCCGAATTCATCAAGCTTTTCTTCCCGAGTAACCATCATTCCTTTTTTAAATTCAGCTCCTTCGGCAACTACTACGATACTAAAAGTCTTACCTCTACTATGACGGCGATTTATTAAAGCACATACTTCGTCTATATCAATGGGAACTTCCGGAATAAGGATCACATCCGCTCCGCCAGCTAAACCTGCCTCAACCGCGATCCATCCGGCATGACGGCCCATAACTTCAACTACCATTATACGATTATGGCTCTCGGCTGTGGTATGCAAACGATCAATACATTCCATAGCAATATTAATCGTAGTATCAAAGCCAAAAGTATAATCAGTGCAAGAAAGATCATTATCAATAGTTTTAGGCACACCAACAACATTAGTAATCCCGTCTTTTATCAGCTTTGAAGCTACCCCTAATGTATCTTCACCACCAACGGCAATAAGGGCATGCAAATCAAATTTTTTAAAATTTGCCTTTACGCTTTCTAATCCGCCTTCTTTCTTGTAAGGATTGGTGCGGCTTGTACCTAGAATCGTTCCTCCCTTAGGGAGTATTCCGGCGATACTTTCAAAATTTAAAGCTGAGGCATTCCCCTCAATCAGGCCTTTCCAGCCATTTTTAAAACCGATAATTTCAAATCCGGAATTTATACCTTTACGTACTACCGCGCGAATTACCGGATTTAAACCCGGACAATCCCCTCCACCAGTTAATAATCCAATTTTTTTTGCTTCTGACATTTTTTATTCTCCCTTTTAATTTAAACTCTCGTATACCCGCCGAACGGCAAAACCGTTTCTTCTTTATCCGGCGTTTTCTTATTTTTATCCTTTTCTTCAGTAGTAACGATCTTTACGATATGGATATTAATTAAAACTTCTCCCTCAACACCCAAAACATCCTGGATTTTAGATTTAGTTATTTCCTGTAATCTACTAGTGATCTCCGGGATATTAGCTTCGGAACGTAAAACTACACGCAAATCTACTTCAATTCCCTTCTTAGTTGCCCTTACATCCGGCCGCAGTTCTTTTATTTCAGGAAGAAGGTTGGTTAAACGCCGGATAAGATCTTCTACAGCGGTCAAAGCAACCATAACCGGCCCTGACGGGGTATTAAATGCAATAGTTTTCTCTCTCTGAAAACGGCCGAGGATCAATTGAGCAAAAGAAAAACTAATTAAAATCAAGAGAAGCCCGGAAAGCCCTAAAATCAAACGGCTGCTTAAACTCGTATGAAAATAATTAAGAGAGTTTGCCAGATCCGCAGGTTGAATAACCGTAGTATCAAAAGAAAAAATAATCGCAAGGGTGATCAGGCCGATACCAATAAGTATCAAAACTGTTGCGTAAAAAACAATCCCTAAGACAGTAAAAATACGCATTTCTACCCCCTCTCTATCCCCTGCACGTTTATGCTGATATCTTTTATGTTTAAATTTGTCATCTTCTCAAGCGCCTGGCGCACATTTTCCTGAACCTTAGCAGCAATTTCCGGTATATTAAATCCATATTTGATTACTAAAGGTATCTCGACAAATACTTCTTCGTTTTTATCAATCTCCACCTTGATACAGGGGAAAGTCCTGCCGATAATCCTGCCTAAATAATCTCCTTTACAATTACTTCCTACTTTGTGCACGCCTTCAATTTCCTGCGCAGCTATGGAAGCAATCGAAGAAATAACATTATTATGTATCTTTATCATTCTACCTTTTGTTTCTTAAGCATATCTTCTGCAAAGTGCGTAGAGATATCGCCTTTCAAAAATAACGGATTCTCAAGCAAGGCCAGATGAAATGGTATCGTAGTCTTAATTGGGAAAATATAGAACTCGCTTAGCGCCCTGCGCATAATTTTTATTGCCTCTTCGCGGGTTTTGCCAAAAGTAATGACTTTAGCTATCAGTGAATCATAAAAAGGAGGAATTTCATACCCCTGATAAATATGCGTATCAAGGCGCACGCCAGGCCCGCCCGGAAGAGCCAAAGATTCAATTTTACCGGGTGAAGGCATAAAGTTATTATCAGGATCTTCGGCATTGATCCGGCATTCAATAGCTGCTCCGCGAACCTGAATTTGATCTTGTTGAAATTTAATTTTTTCACCGCTTGCGATACGGATCTGCTCTTTAATCAGGTCAATACCTGTTACCATCTCTGTAACCGGATGCTCTACCTGAATGCGGGTATTCATCTCCATAAAGTAAAAATTATTTTTTGAATCAAGGAGGAATTCCATTGTTCCGGCATTAACATAGTTAACTGATTTTGCCCCTTTTGCCGCAAGCTCACCGATTTTTTTACGTAGTTTTACATCCAAGGCAGGAGAAGGAGATTCTTCAAGTAATTTTTGATGGCGGCGCTGAATACTACAATCACGCTCGCCAAGATAAACAATATGCCCATATTTATCTCCAAGAAGCTGAATCTCAATATGGCGGGGTTTCTCGATATATTTTTCAATATATACTTCAGGATTACCAAAATTAGCTTCTGCTTCCTGCTGTGCTACTATAAGATTACTTGCCAGGCTTATATCATTATGTGAGATACGCATCCCTTTTCCGCCGCCACCTGCTGCAGCTTTAATAATCACAGGATAACCGATCTTTTTGGCAATCTTAATTGCTTCTTCTTTGGTTTTAATAGCACCGGTGCTTCCGGAAACTATAGGTAGGCCTGCCTTTAACATACTGGCGCGGGCAGCCATTTTATCGCCCATCATTCGCATATTATCTGCAGTAGGCCCAATAAAAGTAATATGACAGGATTCACAAATTTCGGCAAAATGAGGATTTTCTGCTAAAAAGCCATATCCGGGATGGATCGCTTCTACATCGGTAATTTCTGCTGCGCTGATAATGGCAGGAATATTTAAATAACTTAAGCTACTTTTTGCCTGGCCAATACAAACCGCTTCATCGGCAAAACGCACATGCAGGCTATTTCGATCAGCCTCTGAATATACCGCAACTGTGCGAATATTCATATCTTTGCAGGCACGAATTATTCGCAGGGCTATTTCCCCGCGGTTAGCGATCAGGATCTTCGAGAACATGTGCGGATAATTTATAATTTACAGCGGTTCGATTAAAAATAACGACTGTCCAAATTCAACAGGCTCGGTGTTTTCTGATAACACCTCAAGTACCTTACCTTTTATCTCTGATTTTATTTCATTCATCAGTTTCATTGCTTCAATAATACAAATCACCTGGCCGGGCTCAACAATCTGGCCTACATCTATATACGGAGGAGAATCCGGTGATGGAGCACGATAAAAAGTTCCAACCATCGGCGCCTTAATTTCAATCCCTTTGGGTATAGGTTTAGCTGCCGAAGTTTGCCCTGCATCCAGAGGCATAGGTGAATTAGGCATTACCTGCTGCTTGTGTTCATAAATTATCGGAGTTGCCTGTTCAGAATTAGCCTTCTTCAAGCGGATGGTACTGCCATCTTTTTCAATCTCAAGCTCAACAAGGCTATTCTCATTCATCAGATTGATCATTTCCTTGATTTCTTTAAGATTCATAATTTTCCTTTGTCAGTTAGACAACACCGGCGCACATTCCGCTTGCGCCGGGTGCTCAAATAGATAACTTTACTTCGCCACTCTCTCCACATAAGTACCGCTACGAGTATCTATTTTAATCCTGTCCCCCACATTGATGAATAACGGGACTTGTATTGATGCTCCGGTTTCTATCTCCGCTGGTTTTGTGCCGCTTTTAGCGGTATCTCCCTTAATCCCCGGCTCGGTATGCGTAATTTCAAATTCAATAAAATTAGGTAAACTAACGCTCAATACATCTTCTTTATAAAAATAAGCAGCTACCTCAGCATTATCCTTAAGAAATTTTTTCTTGTCCGAAAGAACTTCTTCCGGAATAGCTACCTCATCGTAATTTTCCTGATCCATAAAATGATACATATTTCCGGAATTATACTGATATTGCATCTTTTTTTCTTCGACATAAGCTTCTTCTATCTTTTCTTCACCGCGAAAGGTCATTTCCTGAATATTATTAGTCTTCATGTTGCGTAATTTTGCCCTGACAAATGCCGCTCCCTTACCGGGCTTGACATGCTGGGCGTCAGTACACTGCCAAACTATACCTTCAACATAGATCGTAACCCCGTTTTTTATTTCATTTATTGAGAGTGCCACTTAAAACCTCCGCTCCTTTAGGGGTAACTAACACCATATCCTCTAATCTAATCCCAAATTTATTGGGGATGTAAATTGCCGGTTCAATGGTAAAAACCATCCCTGATTTTAACTTTTCCTTAACATTACCTGAAACACTAGGGCCTTCGTGCACCTCAAGGCCTAAACCATGACCAAGACTATGGCCAAAAAAAGAGCCAAATCCTCTTTTACTTATATATTGGCGGCTAGCTTCGTCTACCCGGCGAATCTCAACTCCGGGCTTAATCATTTTTATCGCCATCTCCTGCGCCTGCTTGACTATATTATAAATCTTACGCGCAAGAACCGGTATTTTACCTAAAAAGAATACCCTTGTCAAGTCGGATTTATAACCCTGGTAATCCACTCCCATATCTATCAGAACAGGTTCATCCTCCACCAGCTTACGCTTACCGCTTAAATAATGGGGAAATGCGGAATTCGCTCCAGAAGCAACAATAGTGTCAAAAGATGCCGCATACGCTCCTTTATAACGAATAAAACGCTCAATTTCCGCAGCCACCTCAAGCTCTCGTATCCCTGGCTTAAGTATTTTAGGCAGGTACCTCAAAGTATCGGAAGCTATCTGCGTTGCTTTACGAATTTTAGCCAGCTCATCCTTATCTTTAATCTGCCTAAGGCTTTCTACCAAGTTATGCGTTGGAATTAACTCAGCACTTCTGCCTAAATCCTCGCAGATTTTCTTATGTTCTGCAAAAGGCAAATTTCGCTCCTCAAAACCAACTTTGTCTAACTTCAAAGCGGATATTTCCTGAGCTATGATTTTAAATACCGAGCCATTTACTTCACGAAAACTAAAATCTTTGGCTAAAAATTCTTTGGCTTCCTGTCGGTAGCGAAAATCAGAGATATAAATATTACCTTTTCTTGAAACCAATAAATACGCATCACGGCTTCTAAAACAACAAAGATAGCTGATATTGGCAGGATTACTTAAAAGCAGTCCGTCAAGGCAGGAGTTATCAAGTAATTTATAAAGCCCGGATAACCGGTTCATTTAGAAATTAGATCTATAAGCGCTTCAAGGCCTAAAAAATAACTTTTTACTCCAAAGCCAAGGACTGTTCCTTTTGCTACCGGGCTTATTAGAGAAGTATGCCGGAAATCTTCACGGCTATAGATGTTTGAAAGGTGTACTTCCACTGCAGGAATATTACTAGCAGAAATAGCATCCCGTATAGCTACACTTGTATGGGTATAGGCAGCAGGATTAATCAGTAAACCTTGATATTTTAGCTTTGTTTTAGTGATAAAATCAACAATCTCTCCTTCATGGTTTGATTGCTTTATAACCAAAATCACCTTGCGATTTTTGGCGATTTTTTTTAATTCCAAATTTATCTGCTTAAGAGTGGTTTTCCCATAAATACCCGGCTCTCTCGTACCTAACAAATTCAGATTTGGGCCATGAATAACTAAAATTCTTGTGCTCACGCTTCTAATCCTTTGCTTCATCAATTAGCATTACCGGGATTCCATCACGAACAGGGTATTTCTTCCCGCATTTTTTGCAGGCTATTAAATCATTTTTAAGCTCAACATCGCCTTTACAGGCAGGACAGGCCAAAATTTCAAGCAATTCTTTGTCGATCATATTTTCCCTCTCTTTTTAGGGACACTTTTACTTTAGGGACATCTCTTGACAGGCAAATTACTTGTTAAGAGATGTCCCTAACGTTAAAAAATGTCACTAATTTATAACTTGGTTACTTTAGAATCCTTAACATTCTTATACACATTACGCGTATCAAAAATAAGCTTAGAATGTTTGCGTAAAAGCTCATAATCAACCGAACTATGATCCGTGGCAATAACTACACAATCAAATTTTTTTAAAGTTTCCGCGTTCAAAGAAACAGATTTTAAATTTATACCGCTAAATTTTAAATACGGTATAATCGGGTCATAATAGGAAACGTTGACTTTTTTATCCTGTAATATTTTTATTATATCTAACGGTGGAGATTGGCGCAAATCCATAATATCTTTTTTATAAGTTACCCCCATTACAAGAACTCTAGATTTTACCAGATCAGTTTTTCTTTCGGCTAAAAGCTCTTTGACGCGATCTACCACATATCCTGGCATATGCGTAATGATATCAGAGGCTAACTTAATAAAGCGGGAATGAAAACCGAATTTCTTGGCTTTCCAAAATAAATATAACGGATCTTTAGGTATACAATGCCCGCCTACTCCAGGCCCCGGGTAAAATGGCATAAAACCAAAAGGTTTAGTTTTAGCAGCTTCCACAATCTCCCAGATATCCACTTTCATCTTATGCGCCATCATCGCAATCTCATCGATCAGGCCGATATTTACGATGCGAAAGGTATTCTCAAGAAGCTTGACGGTTTCAGCTACTCTTGAAGAAGAAACAGGAATTACTTTATCAATAATTATACTATAAACTAACCGCGAGCGCTCTGTTGCATCTGCGTTTATCCCGCCGACAACTTTAGGAATTTTATTTACCGGAAACGCTGCATTACCTGGATCAATACGTTCAGGTGAAAAACTTAAATAAAAATCCTCTCCGTGAATTCTACCTTTAGTTTCTAAAAGCGGCAGGATAACTTCATTGGTCGTGCCCGGAAAAGTGGTACTTTCTAAGATTACAAGAGCCCCCTTAGCCATATGCTTTGAAATCTCTTTTACAGCGCTTTTAATAAATGAAATATCCGGGGTATATTTTTTCTTTAACGGGGTAGGCACGCAGATGATTATAACTTGAGCCTTTTTTAACGCGATAAAATCGGATTCAGCATGAAATTTTCCACTGCGGATTACTTCTTTTAACTCCTGAGTGCTGATATCTGTAATATAAGATTCTTCTTTCTTTATTTTTTCAATACGGCCCTTATCTATTTCAATACCTAAAACATCAATACCTTTACGGGCAAACTCGACCGCAAGCGGGAGGCCGACATAGCCTAAACCTACAACTGCAATCGTAATCTCCTTATTTCTAATTTTTTTCTCAAATTCTTGTAAAGTAAATTTCATAATTATTTCCTTAAAAGGCCGCCTCTTCCAACACTGATATAAGTAAAACCTATTTTTTCCAGCCGCCTTGAATCATAAATATTACGGCCATCAATAATTATCGGGCGTCGCATTAATTTTTTTATCTTTAAAAAATCCAGCTCTTTAAATTCATCCCATTCTGTAAGAATCAACAAACACTCCGCCCCTTTACACACAGCATAAGGATCCTTACAATAATTAACAGTCTTAAATATACCCTTAGTTTTATCCATTGCTTGAGGGTCGTAGACTTTTACTTTTGCCCCTTCAGCCTCCAGCGATTTAATGATATCTATGGCAGGAGCACTGCGGATATCATCGGTATCAGGCTTAAAAGAAATACCCAGGACTCCGATATTTTTATCCTTGATTATCCAGAGCGAGTTCTTTATTTTTTGCACAAACTCATCTTTTTGGTTTTCATTTATTTCTTTTACGGCTTTAAGCAATTTAAAATTATAACCTAATTTTTCAGAGATTTTAACAAAAGCCTCTAAATCTTTAGGAAAACATGATCCTCCGTAACCGATCCCTGCGCTTAAAAAACCCGGGCCGATCCTCTTATCTAAACCCATCCCTCTTGCAACTTCTGTAACATCAGCCCCGACTTTATCGCAAATACAGGAAACCGCGTTAATAAATGAAATCTTCGTGGCGAGAAAAGAATTTGAGGCATGCTTAATTAATTCCGCGGATTTTATGTCGGTAAAAACAATCGGGGCATTAAGCGGCTTATACAACAGCTCCATCTTCTGGCGTGCGGTTTGAGACTCCAGCCCCACAACAATCCGATCCGGATGCATAAAATCGTCAATTGCCTGGCCTTCGCGCAAAAATTCCGGGTTTGAAGCCACATCAAATTTAACATCTTTTTTTATATATGATTTGATCGTATGTTTTACCCACTCGCCGGTCTCAACAGGAACAGTAGATTTTTCTACTATTAAACGGTAACTCTTCATATTTTTAGCGATATTAGCAGCTACATTTTCAATTCCGGTAAGGTCTGCTTCGCCGTTTTCAGAAGGCGGAGTACCTACGGCGATAAAAATTATTTCGGAATTTTCTACACCTTCGCGGATACTGTCAGTAAAGTGCAGCCGTTTTTTTAAAACATTGCTTTTTATCAGTTCACTAAGGCCTGGCTCATATATCGGTATATGCCCCTTTTTAAGCGCAGCTACCTTTTTTTTATTATTATCTACACAAATAACTTTATTTCCGAGTTGCGCAAAACAGGCGCCGCTAACTAAGCCGACATAACCTGAACCGACAATTGAAATTTTCATTAATTTCCTCTTTTACGAATTCGATTGCGACCCTGCTTTTGGGCCATGGTATGATTGATCAAGCACAAATTCCATTTCCGGAAACGCTTTTAAACGAAAGATTAACCAAATTGTTTCTCCCTCTCCCCGCTTAACATTATAACTAAAATCCATCTGCCAGCAATGTAAGTCGCGGGAGATCGTATACTCCTGCTCGCGTAAACCTTTTTTTACCGAAGGGTCATGCCCGATATTTCTGCGTTGATAAAGCGCCAAACGCCATTTCGGAGTAAAACGCCAGTCAAAACTATTGGTAATTTCATTACCGCCTTTTCTCTGATAACGCTGACCTAATCCAATAGTCTTGTTAGAAGCTAAGTTAAAGTTAACATCATAATTGGCATTGGTAAAATAATCGTTGCGATGATCATAGGTAGCATCGGTATCAAAACGCATCCATGAATATGGCAAAACTGTCAGGTCAAAAAGGAAATTTCCTAAATTGCCGCCGTTATTACCTTCTGTCTTAAAAGTATAGGCATTAGTAATATTAAAATCCGCAAAATCAACACTCTTATTATCACGCTTGGTTTGTAATTTGTTAGAAAGCCCCAAAGAGGCACTATTTGAGCGGCTTAAAGAATCAATACCATCAATTTGCCGGATATGGTTTGAGGAAACAGTCGGATCATGCTGATAAGTATAACCGATTGTAGGCGTAATAACATGGCGTAAACCATTAAACTGCATCTTTAAAAATTCCGACTTGAGATTAAATACCCGGTAAAACTTCGTACTCACATCTGCTCCGGCTAAAAACATTGTCCGAGGCGCAATCGATTCTCCGTCTGCACCTTTATCATAAAAAGTTTCTTGGGTCCCGGCAAAAGGCCTAAACTGCAGAAATGACACCTTAGTAGGAAGTGATATTTTATTCGTGGTATCAAATCGGGTCAAATTTACTCCTTCAGGAGAAGAATGCACTGCATTTTTTTGATTTAAATTCGCAAGAGAAGAATTATGCTCAAAATAAAACGGGGTTTCTCCAACTTGTACAGAAGAAAGATTGTATTTTATTTCAGGCAATTTCTCGGTATAAGAGGAATACCACCTATTAACTCGCTTTTGTACCATCACATCTATCCCGCTATAATCAAAAGCGTGATGATATAAAGCATAGCTAGACGGTTGGGTATCTTTTTCGTATTCGCGATAAAAATAATCTTTTAGAATACTGTATTCGCCTCCGTAAATAACGCGTTTTGAATCGGTAATCTTATAATATTCACTTACTAAATTAGTACGCTCGTCAATATCCCACTTATGGCGCGAACGCACCAAGTAACGCTCAAACTCCGCAGGATCTCCTTCATTAAAATTCTTCGGGCGCTCTTGGGTATAATAAAATTTGAAATCACCGCGGCCAAAATTATCCGTATCATAATTTGCGCCAAAACCTTCGGCTGACCCTAGTTTTTCACGGTAATCAGCATAAATCCTGCCTTGCACATGATCGGTAACTTGATAACGCCAGGCACTTAATAGAAATGCGCCCCAATCTTTGCTCTTTCCTGGCATAAACTGCACATGCATCATCGGCTCTTTTAAACTATGGGAATATTTTTTTAAATAAGCAAGCGGCAAGTCCTGAACATAAAAAACAGCGTTCTTTGTTATAACTTTATCTTCCTGGAAAAAATCAATAGTTTTTGCCTTAATGCGATAATGAGGCTTCTGGTAATCGCAACTGGTAAAATAACCTCTATTTGCGATAAATTCAGCATCGCTTATTTTTTGTACGTTTTTGGCTTTGCCAAAGTAAGGAGATGAACGAAATTCAGCATTTTCAACTGATCCGGATTTAGCGTTAAAATTATATTTCCCACGCTCTCCTTCCATCACACCCTTAGCATCCTCTATCCTTACATGCCCCTCTGCCTGGCTATCTTTAGTAGTAGTATTAACGGTTAATTTGTCACAGGTAAGCTTTGAGCCTTTATATTGGACACTGACATTCCCTATCGCAACGACGTCTTTGCCGCTTGCGTCATACTCAACCGTATCTCCGTTTACGGTTACCGGAGCTTCCATTTTCTCCTGTGCTGCGCAGTTGCAAGGAAAGGAATATAAAACAAATACAAAAATTAAAAATTTTAACGCAGATTCCCGCAGATTGCACGCAGATGGTCGCAGATATTTACTTTGAAAATCTGCGTTTATCTGCGTTTGATTTGCGTTAATCTGCGTTAAAAGAAGCTCTTTCATATTTACTTTGGTATCTTTTTATAATCCTCTATAAACCTCTGCACTCCGATGTCAGTAAGCGGATGCTTGATTAACTGTTCGATAACTGAAAAAGGAATAGTGGCAATATCAGCTCCGATTTTAGCAGCTTCCAGGACATGCACGGGATTACGTATAGAAGCAACGATGATCTGGGTTTTAAATTTGTAATTTAAAAAAATCTGACGGATGTCGCGAATTAATGCCATACCTTCCTGACTGATATCGTCAAGCCTGCCGATAAACGGAGAAACATAATCTGCCCCTGCCTTAGCAGCAAGCAAAGCCTGGTTTGCGGAAAAACATAAAGTTACATTTGTTTTTATATTCTCTTTAGCTAATATCGCGGCAGCCTTTAAACCTTCTTTGATCAAAGGAACCTTGACCACAATATTCTTAGCAATACGCGAAAGCTCTCTGGCTTCAGCTACCATACCACTAGACTCAAGACTGATAACTTCTGCGCTTACCGGCCCTGGCAGGAGCGCGCAAATCTCTTCTAATAGTTGTTTAGCCGGCCTCGATTCTTTGGCTACAAGAGTAGGATTAGTAGTTACACCGTCTACTACCCCGAGGCTAACCGCTTCTTTGATCTCTTTTATATTAGCGCTATCTATAAATATCTTCATACTAAACCTTGCCTTTCTCTCTGGCTAAAATCCCTGCGCCAATCATTCCGGCGTCTCTGCCTAATTTCGCTTTTACAACCCGCAGATTCTCTGATTGAACAGGCATGGCGCGTTGACGAATAGTATTTTTTACTGAATCAAATAATATTTTCCCAGCATTTGCCACTCCGCCGCCAAGCACTATAATACCAGGATTTAGAAGATTAACAACTCCGGATAAAACTACTCCTAAATAAACACCTGTTTCCTGCCAAAAGGCAATTGCTTTTTTATTTCTTTTTATAGATAACTGGCTTAATTCTTCAAGGCTGATATTTTTGCCGAAAGATTTCTTTGCTTTTTCAAGAAGACGGTTATTGCCGATATATCTTTCAAGACAGGCACGGCCTCCACAATTACATTGCTCTCCACTAATACCTAACGGAATATGTCCAATTTCACCTGCGGCAAAATCAGTTCCTCTAAAAAGTTTGCCCTCTAAAATCAGTCCTCCGCCAACTCCTGTCCCCAAAGTCAGGCAAACAGCATTAGCAAAACCCTTAGCAGCACCTTCTCGCTGTTCAGCAAGCGCCATAAGGTTAGCATCATTATCTAAATAGATGTCGTTCTTTAAACGCGTTTTAAGAATCTTTCCTAAATAAACTTCTTTCCATCCGGGAATATTCGGGAAAAAATGGACTAAACCTTTTTTTGAATTAATTGGGCCGGGAAGGCCCAGACCTATGGCAGAAATTTGATTTTTATTAAGTTTATTTTTGGCGATGATATTTTGACAGGCAGTTGTAATCGCGTTGATTAAACTTTCCTTATTTCGGTAGGAACGCGTATCATATACCTGCTTGTCTTTAATACGGTTAGACGCCTCAACCAAAGCAATTTTGAGATTTGTTCCACCTAAATCTATCCCTATGGTATACGTGGAGCTCATAATGTTTGTTATTCTATCGTAAAGATTTTATATTTGCAAGATAAAAAACTAGGGGACGCTTCGGTAGTTTTTTCTTCAAAACCCCAGAAGCGTCCCCTAGTTTCTATTAATTCTTAACTCTTCACTCTGTTTTAATATCCGCCCATTCCTCCCATGCCACCCATACCACCCATGCCGCCTGGAGGCATTCCACCCATCTTGTCTTCTTTTTCAGGCTTATCCGCAATCAGGGTTTCGGTAGTAAGCATTAAGGAAGCAATGCTTGCTGCATTCTGCAATGCAGAGCGAGTAACCTTTGTCGGATCAATTACACCAGCGTCAATCATATCCACAAAACTATCCTGATTAACGTCATAACCAACATTGGTCTTCTCTGTCTTTACGCGATGCACGATAATAGAACCTTCCAAACCGGCATTTTGCGCGATCTGGCGAATAGGCTCCTCAAGCGCACGCTTTATAATTTCTACGCCGATCTTCTCATCCCCTTCAAGCTTAAGTTTATCAAGGGCAGGAATCGCGCGGACTAATCCTACTCCGCCGCCAGGAATAATACCTTCTTCTACTGCTGCGCGGGTAGCATGCAAAGCATCTTCAACGCGGGCTTTCTTTTCTTTCATTTCAGTTTCAGTACTTGCTCCGACGTTAATTACTGCTACTCCACCGGCAAGCTTAGCTAATCTTTCCTGGAGCTTCTCGCGGTCATAATCAGAATCATTATCTTCAATCTGCTTACGCAGCTGTGCTACTCTTCCGTTAATGGCAGCAGATTTTCCTGCGCCTTCAACGATAGTAGTATTTTCTTTGTCAATCTTTACTCTTTTTGCGCGGCCTAAATCCTCAAGATCCACATTTTCAAGTTTAATTCCAAGATCTTCGGTAACAGCCTTGCCACCGGTAATTGTTGCGATATCCTCAAGCATTGCTTTACGACGATCGCCATAACCAGGAGCTTTTACTGCGCAAACTGTAAGGGTACCACGAAGTTTATTGACAACTAAAGTTGCCAATGCCTCGCCTTCTACTTCTTCGGCAATTATAAGAAGAGGTTTTCCGGTGCGGGCAACCTTTTCAAGTAAAGGCAAAAGGTCCTTTAACGCGGAAATCTTCTTTTCAAAAATTAAAATATACGGTTCTTCAAGAAGGCATTCCATTCTCTCGGCATCAGTAGAAAAGTAAGGAGAAAGATATCCTTGGTCAAACTGCATACCTTCTACTACTTCCAAGGTAGTAACTATGGATTTTGCTTCTTCAACGGTAATTACTCCGTCTTTTCCTACTTTATCCATTGCTTCGGCAATTAAGTCACCGATAGTCCTATCACAGTTGGCTGCGATTGTAGCAACCTGTGCAACTTCTTTCTTATCTTTAATTGGAGTAGAAAGTTTCTTCAACTCTTCGATTACTTTCTCAACTGCTTTCTCAATCCCGCGCTTTAAAGCCATGGGATTTGCACCGGCAGTAACGTTCTTTAAACCTTCGCGATAGATTGCTTCTGCTAAAACTGTGGCGGTTGTGGTTCCGTCTCCTGCGATATCTGAAGTTTTTTCTGCGACTTCCTTAACTAACTGCGCGCCTAAATTTTCATAAGCATCTTCGAGCTCTACTTCTTTTGCTACGGTTACCCCGTCTTTAGTGATTGTGGGTGAACCGAATTTCTTATCGATAACCACATTACGGCCTTTAGGCCCCAAGGTTACCTTTACCGCTGCCGCAAGCTTTTCAACTCCAGCTAAAATCTTACGACGGGCATCATCACCATAAATCAGCTGCTTTGCCATAATTTTTTCCTTTCTTAATTATTTCATCACCGCTAAAATATCTTCCTCGCGCATAATCAACAGTTCCTGGCCGTCTTTGGTAGTAATTTCTGACCCGGAATATTTTCCGTAAAGCACGCGATCGCCTGCTTTAACTTCAAGAGCTTGAATGGCGCCGCTATCAAGAACCTTACCTTTACCTACGGCAATGACTTCACCCTCTTGAGGCTTTTCTTTAACCGTATCAGGTAAAACAATCCCGCCCTTGGTCTTGCTCTCTGGTTCCAAGGGTTTTACTACTACTCTGTCACCTAATGGTTGAATCTTCATTCCCCACACCTCCTTAAATAGGTTGTATCTTAGCACTCTCACCCGCAGAGTGCCAATTATAAACAAATCCCGAAACTTGTCAAGATTTTTTTTAAAAAAATTGGTGAGCGCTTACTGATTGGTATTTGGTATGGTGATGTTAAATTAGGGACAGACACCTATTTTCTATTTTACAATTTTCTATTTTTGAGTTCTTTTCAAAAAAATAGGTGTCTGTCCCTAATTTATTCTAATCTATTTAAAGCGCGAGGCGGGCGATACTAAAGGAGCCTTCAAGCATGGGCGAGCCGGGTTTGGTGGTAAGTTGGATTTTCTTTATTTTAAATAAAGTGAGCGAGCGCTCGACTTTATAGATAAAACGGATAAAACCTTCCATATTAGCTGCGGCCTTAAGCTCAATCCCCGTCTCTTTAATAGAGCTGTCTTTTTTTAAAAGTTGCGGACGGATATCTAAAATTCTAATCCCGCTTTCTCTTGCCAATGACTCAAGCTCACTTAAGCCCTCAACAATTGTTTCCTGGGCTCCGGATGAATTTTTTAAAACAAAGGAAATCGCCTGGTATTTCTTTTGCAAGGCATCTTTACGCTGTATCAGGCGTTCATATTTATTCGCTTTAATTTGAGCAGCAAGGATTTTTTTATCAAGATCGCGGTGGCTTTCAAGAAGCGGAAAAACTAATATCTGCGCCGGAAGGCCGACTGCCAATAAACCTACTACCACCCAAAGAATCCGTTTTTCTCTTAGGCTTAGAATCTTCATCTTTTTTTATGATTTGAGGCAGGAAATCTCAAAATCAATTGCCTCATTTTTAGCTGCGCCTCTTTGTGTGGCAAATTTTATTTTTATCTCATACCCCTTAAACACGGAAGATTTTTCAAGCGCTTTTACAAACTCCAAAACCTGACTGATTATTTTAGCTTGGCCGCGTAAACTTATCTCCTCCTGGGCATAAATAAAATTAGAAAGAAAAACCTCCTGCGGAATTAAATCCCCCAATGCGCCTAATATTTCAAGGCTGACACTTTTTTTATCAGTATACCGATTAAGATTCTCAAACCTCTTTTCCATCTCCTCAAGCGGCATGGCTTCTTTTGCGGTTTCTGCAATACGCGCCTGGATCTTCTTAAGATAATCTCCCTTAGCCTGAACGCCGCGATTTAAAATCACCGCCCACAAAACAAAGGATAAGAACAGAAAAGATAATATTAAAACCGCATCTTTTAGTGAGGTTAGTTTTTTTTGTTTTTCTTTAAGCTCTAAAGGCAGCAAATTAAGAGATTTTTCAGGAAGGCCCAAGCTAAAACCAAATAGCGCTGCCCATCCATTAAAAATAAATGCGGGATCTTTTTTAAATTCATCCGGCAACTTTAAAGAGACGGTATAATCAAAAGTTTCTACGGAAATTCCCGAAAGGCTTGCAAATTTTTCTTTATCTAAAACTGCCCCCTGCGGATAAAAAAGAACGAGCTTTTCTAAAGGCAGGCCTTGAGTTTCCTTAAGATAAGCTTCTTTTGTTTTTAATAACTCTTCGCAAAAAATCTTTTCCCAGCTAGGCGCCGTGCGGTCAAGCCGAAAAGAGCGGCCAAAAAGAATTTTATTTTTCTGCACAATTGCTACTTCAGCCTGATTATCGTTAAATTCAGAAAGCATGACAGGATTCTGGCTTTCTTGCTTTATAAAACGCGCAAAATTACCTAAACCATAGGAGCTTAATAATACTGAAACCTTACGCGGTTTAAATTCTAAAACCGGATCAAGAATTTTTAAAATCAGTTCCTTATGCACAATCACTAAATCCGCATGCGTGAAATTACTTTTATCAGTTTGGATAATTTGATACCCACAGACCAGCTTATCCTGTGGGTAAGGCAACAATACCGCTGCCTGCATAGTAAGCATGCGCTCTATTTCCTGAATTTTTGTGCCGGGGATTTTAAGATAACGGCATGTTGCCTGACTGCGCGCAAGCACAACTACGCATGGATGATTATGAAATTTAAGTTTTTTAAAACAATCGGCCAGCTGTTCCTTCAGAGTCTCTTTATTCAAGCTGCGCGATTCTACCTGTAAATCGCCGTTATTATTTACTCGCACCACTTTTAAAGAATCCTGCGCGAACTGTAATATAAAATAAGGATTGTTCATAAATTTATTTGACCAGCATATTAATTTGAAAAATCGGAAGCAGCATCGAAAAAACGATAAAACTCACCACCAACCCCATTATCAGGATTATCGAAGGCTCAAGTAAACGCACCACAGTTTTTAGCAAAACATCCACATCCCGCTCATAATTTAACGCCACGCGAAGCAACGCTTTATCAAGAGCGCCCGTCTCTTCGCCTACTGCAATAATACTGATTACCAGATCCGGGAAAAATTTCGTTTCTTTTAAAGAACCGGATAAATTTGCGCCTTTTGAAATCTGCTCTCTTACTTTTTGCATATGTAAACTTATGGCAGCGTTATCTGTAACTAAAGAGGCAATTTCAAGGCTGGGAGTAATCGGCATTCCGCTTGAAAGTAACAACGACAATGTGCGCATTAGGCGGCTGATTTCAGTTTTTAGCACAACTTCCCCTGACAGAAAAATTTTTATTTTCAGGGTATCGATAACAGCTCTTCCACGGCTTGTTCTGCGAAGCCTCTGCCATAAAATTATTACTACTACAAATAATGCCGCAACAATTATACCAAATTTTCCTATCCCTTGCGAAAATGAAATAACTACCCGGGTAGGAAATGGCAAACTTTCCCCCATATCCGTAAACATACTGGCCAGTCTCGGCACTACAAAACCGATCAATACCGTAACACTTGCTATTCCGGCAATAAGCACAAATAACGGATAAGTTAGCGCTGCCCAGACAGCATTCTTGAACTCTTCCTCTTTTTCAAGATAATCCGACAACTCCCTGAGCACAGGTTCAATTTTTCCTCCTGATTCACCGGAATGGATCATTGCCGTATAAAGCCGCGGAAAAGCTTGAGGATAAAAACTTAGGCTCTCTGCCAAGGAACTACCGTCTTTGATCTTATCAATAATTTCGCCAAGCAGCGCCTGCATTCCTTTATTCGGCATCTGCTTAGCAACCATAATAAGCCCGTTGATAATATTGATACCGGATTCAGTAAGGCTTGAAAGCTGACGGGTAAATAACGCCAGTTCCCGCCTGCTTATTTTTGTTTTAAGCATACTTTGACGATTATTTAAATGCGAAGAATCTGCCGCATCCACAGTTAAAGGAAAATAACCTGTGCGCGTAAGTTGCAAGATTGCGTCTTGGGTAGTTTCAGCGTCAATTAAGCCTTGCACTGTTTCTTGGCTTGAGCTTTTTGCGCTATAGCGGTATCGCGGCATCAAACTATATCCTGCTGTGTTACGCGCTTGACTTCTGCAAACGTAGTAAGTCCCATTCCGACTTTACGTAACCCGTCATAAAGCAGCGTGCGCATACCTTGCGAAAGCGCGAGTTGTTTAATCTGCTGGCTTGAAGCGCGGGTAATAATCAACTCCCGAAGCTGGTCACTTAATGGCAATATCTCATAAATTCCCGTACGGCCGCGGTAACCGGTAAAACGGCATTCCTGGCACCCCTTACCCTCAACCAATTCGGTTTTCCGCGAATCAAAAGGCAAATCTTTTATAGAAGAAAACAATT
>ERZ1292633.318-Hain-H41-02um-R1-318-length-60953-cov-8_pt1 | contig 60953 bp, 66 predicted proteins | sample MGYA00564406_ERZ1292633 | MGnify/ENA primary metagenome ERZ1292633 (study PRJEB36523, sample SAMEA6512639) | groundwater metagenome | collected 2019-01-08 | study: AquaDiva: Metagenomics assemblies of 32 groundwater samples | reverse complement strand
ACGACCCGGTGTTCGGCGCGGTGAGCGTGCTCGGCCTGGGCGGCGGCACGGTCGAGCTGCATGCACGCACCGCCGTGCTGACCGCCCCCACAAGCGCCGCCCGCGTGCACGCCTGCCTGACGGCGCTGGGCGTGCTCAAGCTGCTGGGCGGCTGGCGCGGCCGGCCCGCGGTCGATGCACAGCCGCTGGTCGACACGGTGCTGCGTTTTGCCGACTTGGCCGCCGCCCTCGGCCCGCGCCTGGGCACGCTGGAAATCAACCCCCTGATGGTGACCACCGAGGGCGTGGCCGCAGCCGATGCCGTGGTGAGTTTCGTGGCCGCCTGAACCCAAACCGTGGAGACAAGCATGAGCGTCCCTTTCCTGAACCTGGACTTCGCCACGCCTCAAGCCGCGTGGGCCGCGCACAGCGCCGTGCCGGCCATCGTTGCCGGCTACCCGCTGCTGGAATCGGTGCGCACCTGCCATGTGCAGACCACGCCCGGCACCAGCGCCTACGGCCGCGCGCCTTTCAACAGTTTCGGCCACAGCCGCGAGCGCTGGACCGACCGCGACCGCGACATCGTCACGCCCGCCAACGATTTGCTCTACAGCAACGCCTGGATCGACCTGCGCCAAGGGCCCGTCGTCATCAGCGTGCCGGCGCAGACCGGGCGCTATTTCGTGCTCGAACTGCTCGATGTCTACACCAACAATTTCCACAACATCGGCACGCGCAACACGGCCAGCGATGGTCAGCGCTTCGCGCTGATCGGCCCCGGCAGCGATGCCGCCACACCGGCCGGCACCACGCCCATCCACTGCCCGAGCGCGCTGGTGTGGGTGCTGGGCCGCGTGCTGGTGGACGGCGATGACGATGTGCCCGCCGCACGCGACTGGCAGGCCGGCTTCGGCATCGACGGCCCACAGAGCCCGGCGCCACCGGCCAGCGTCGCGCAATGGCAGTCCGGCGGCGAACCGGTGCTCGATTTCCTCGCCAACCTGGCGCGCGCGCTGCACGACTTCCCGCCGCCGCCGGCGCAGCGCGGCGTGTTCGAACTGCTGCGCGGCGCCCATGTGCCACTGAAGCCCGACGGCGCGCTCGGCGAACTGCGCCCCGCCACGCTGGAGGGCCTGCGCAGCGCCTACGGCGCGGCGATGCAAATCATCGACGGTGCCTCGCGCGCCGCCTCCAAAGCACCCTGGCGCTTCTCGACACGGCTGGGCCGCTACGGCGACGATCTGTTGCTGCGCGCCGCCACCGCCTGGAAGGGCCTGGGCGCGCTGGCCGCCGACGAAGCCATCTATGCCACCACCGACTACGACGACCGGGGCGACTTGCTCGACGGCTCACGGCTGTACCGCCTGCATTTCGAGGACGGCGGCCAAGTGCCAGCATCGGCCTTTTGGTCGGTGACGCTCTACGGCGAGGACCGCTACCTCGCGCCGAACGCCATCGGCCGCCATGCGCTGGGCAACCGCAGCCCGCTGCAGCACAACGCCGACGGCAGCCTGACCCTGCACATCTCGCACCAGCCGCCGCCCGGCCCGCGCGAAAACTGGCTGCCGGCGCCTCCCGGGCGCTTTTACCTGATCCTGCGCCTGTACCACCCGCAGCCGTCCTTTCTGAACGGGCAGTACCGCCTGCCACCGCTGGAGAACATGGCATGACGCACACCACCATGCCGCCTGCGCAGCAGGCCGTCATCCACACCCTGCCCCTGTTCGAGATGGCGCGCATGCGCGCCGCCACCGCACCGCGCAGGCATCCGCAGCACGGCTTCGCGGCGGCCGACGCCGGATCGACGCTGCGCTGGGCGAACACCTTCACCCACTCCAGGCGCCTGCTCACACCGGCCGACCGCGAAGTCGTCACGCCCAACAACGACACGCTCTACACCAATGCCTGGCTCGACTTGGCCGATGGCCCGCTGCTCATCGAGGTGCCCGACATGGGCGAGCGCTACTGGACCTTGGGCTTTCTTGACCTCTGGACCAATCCCTTCGCCTACGCTGGCCGCCGCACCACCGGCAACCGTGCGCAGCGGCTCTTCGTGCACGGGCCGCAGTGGTCGGGTCAGGTACCGGCGGGCATGGTTGAGGTGGCGGCACCGGGCGCGGACGTGTGGATCATCGGCCGCATCCTGGTCGACAACGAGGCCGAGGACCTGGCCCGCGTGGCCGCGCTGCAGCAGCAGTTCACCATCCTGCGCGCCAGCGACGCTCAGCCGGCCGCGCGCGTCATCGACACAGCCATGAACGGCCGCCAAACCGCCACGCCGGACGCCGCCGAATACCGCGCCATCGTCGAGGCCGCCTGGCAGCGCAACCCGGCGGCGCGCGACGATGCCACGGCCCTGCCACTTTGGCACCGCGCCACAGAGGGCGGAGCCGCAGACCTGCAGCAGGCGCTCGCCCACGTGTGCGATGCGCTGCGCCACGGCACCCAGGCCTCTGACCTGGGCGGCGGCTGGAGTGTGCCCGTGACCATCCGCACCGACTGGGGCGCGCAGTTCGAGCAGCGCGCGCGCGTGGCCCGCAATCTGATTGGCGCGCTCGGCATCGAAGAGGCCATGTACCCGCTCGCCGAGGTCGACGCGCAAGGCCAGGCGCTGCACGGCGCGCACTGCTACGCCTTGTACTTTGCGCCCGGCGCCGCGCCCCAGGTCGACGCCTTCTGGTCGCTCACGATGTACCGCAAGTCCGATTGCCTGTTAGTGAACAACCCGATCCAGCGCTATTCGATCGGCGACCGCACGCGTGGGCTGCGCTGGGATGCCGACGGCGGTCTGCGCATCGCCATCCAGCACGACGCACCGGCCGACCCCGATGCCAACTGGCTGCCCGCGCCGTGCGAACCTTTTTACCTGACGCTGCGCCTGTACCAGCCACGCCAGGCGCACCTCGATTTCAGCTTCGCCTATCCACCGCTCGTGCGCATGGACTGATTTGATTTTCACAAGGAGACAACACCATGACCAGCAGAAGAACCTTCATCACCCAAGCGAGCGCCCTGTCGTGCGCCATGGCCTGGGGCCGCAGCGCGCAAGCGCAGGCGGCGAGCACGTGGCCCGAGAAAACCGTCCGGCTGATCTCGCCCTATGGCGCGGGCGGCTCCAACGACGCCTCGGCGCGCATCATCGCGGAGCAGCTGGGCAAGCGCCTGGGCCAACAGTTTGTCGTCGAGAACAAACCCGGCGCGGGCACGCGCCTGAGCAACGAATTGGTGGCGCGCGCACCGGCCGACGGTTACACCCTGCTGTACGCCGCTGCGCCCTTTGCCACGGTCGAGAGCCTCTACGGCAAGCTCAGCTACGACCCGCGCAAGGACTTTCGCGCCGTCAGCCTGACCGCGACCGCGCCGATTTTCCTGATCGTCAACGCCAGCTCACCGTTCAAGACCGTGGCCGACCTGGTCGCACACGGCAAGGCCGACAAGACCCGTGGCCTGACTTTCGCATCGCCCGGCAGCGGCTCCGGGCCGCACCTGACGGCGGAGCTGTTCTTCAAGGAGGCCGGCGTCACGGGGCTGAACGTGCATTTCCGTGGCGATGCCACCGCCTACACCGAGCTGCTGGCCGGGCGCGTGGACGCGACCCTGACCGCCATCACCACCGCCCTGCCACACATCCAGGCCGGCAAGCTGCGCGTGCTGGGCGTCGCCTCGGAGCAGCGCTCGCCGATCTACCCCTCGGCGCCGACCCTGGTGGAGCAGGGCTACGCGAACGTGGTCGGCTACGGCTGGTTCGGCTTCATGGTGCCGGCGGCAACACCGCAACCCATCGTCGAGCGCCTGGCCAGCGAGGTCAAGGCCATCCTGAGCGACGCCGCAGTCAAGCAAAAGCTGGCCGGGATGGGATTGCAGACCGTTGGTAACAACCCGGCCGAATTCAGCGCCTTCGTGGAAAAAGAAATGGGCCACTGGAGCCGTGTCATCCAGCAGGCGGGGATCAAGGGGGAATAAAGCGAAGGGGGCGGCTTTGATCGCGCCAGCGACGGCGACACCATGGCGCCGCCCGGCAAAACTGCTTACTGTAAAAGAACCGCCTTCGGCTACAGGGCGCCCCCCCACAAACCAGCGAACCCCGCGAGGAACCTGAACTTTGTGGGGCCGCGCCCCTGCGCGCGAATGCTTCGGCCGCAGGGGCGGCCTCCCACAAAAACCTGAGTCTGATGAAAACGGCTTCGGCCATAGGCACGTCTGCCAACCGAGGGAAACAGATTCAACAAATGGCTTGACCTGGAAGCCGTCCTGAAGTTCAGGAGCCGCGGTACGTGGAATAACTCCACGGGCTGGCCAGCAGGGGCACGTGGTAGTGCTGGTCTTCATGGGCCACGCCGAAGTCAAGGCTCACTTTGTTCAGAAAGTTGGGCTCGGGCAGTTCCACGCCCTTGGCCTTGAAGTAGCCCGCCACGTCAAACACCAGGCGGTAAGTGCCTTGGCGCAGGCTGGCATGGTCATAGAGCAGGCCATCGGGGTTGCGGCCATCGCTGTTGAGCGTGAAGCTTTTGACCAAAGTGGCCTGCTCGCCCTGCGTGGTGTAAAGGCAGACCTGCATGCCTGCAGCGGGGCAGCCGTGCATCGTGTCCAGAACGTGTGTGCTCAATCCCATGGTGTTGCTCGCTGGTGTAAAGGGGCCAAAGGGGTGGTTTTTGAACGGCTTGAGAACGCCGCAAAAACCGGTCGACTAAAGTGTATACAATTTTGCTTTTAATGGCTATGATTTCCGCTACAGGCATCAAAACAAGCTCCAAAGGGTCCGCGAGACATGGAAACCTCCACCACGCACCACATCGTTGAATCGCTGACACGGGCGATTGTGGAACACCGTCTGCTGCCCGGCTCCAAGCTGGCTGAGCAAAAACTGGCCGACCACTTTGGCGTATCGCGCACTTTGGTCAGGCAGGCCTTGTTCCAGTTGTCGCAAAACCGGCTGATCAAGCTCGAGCCGGCACGCGGCGCTTTTGTGGCCGCCCCCTCGGTCGAAGAAGCCCAGCAGGTGTTTGCCGTGCGCCGCATGCTCGAAGCCGAAATGGCCCGCGCCTTTGTGCAGCAGGTCACCCCGGAACAGATCACCACCTTGCAAGCACACGTGACACAAGAGCGAGAAGCCGTGACCCGGGGTGACGTGACGGGCCGCACCGAGTTGTTGGGTGATTTTCATGTGCGCATGGCCGAGTTGATGCACAACGATGTGTTGGCCCAGGTGCTGGGTGAGTTGATCTCGCGCTGCGCCCTGATCACGCTGATGTACCAGTCACGCAACGAAGCCGAACACTCCACCGATGAGCACGCAGGCATCGTGGCTGCCCTGGCCGCCAAAGACGCTGCCCTGGCCGTGCGCTTGATGCACGAACACCTGTTGCATGTCGAAGCCAGTCTGACGTTCGACCGCAAAGTCCCCACGCACGACATTTCTCTGGCCCTGTCCTGATCTTTGCACCCAACTTGCAACCCACACCACCATGAGCACTTACGACGCCACCCTGCCCTATCCACGCGACCTCCAAGGCTATGGCCGCAACCCGCCCCACGCCCAGTGGCCAGGCGGCGCACGCGTGGCCGTGCAATTTGTACTGAACTACGAAGAAGGCGGTGAAAACTCGGTGCTGCACGGCGACGCAGGCTCAGAGCAGTTCCTGTCCGAAATGTTCAACCCCGCGTCCTTCCCAGAGCGGCACATCAGCATGGAAGGCATCTACGAATACGGATCGCGTGCGGGCGTGTGGCGCATCCTGCGCGAGTTTGAAAAACGCGGCCTGCCTCTCACCGTGTTTGGCGTGGCCACCGCACTGCAAAAGCACCCCGAGTTAACAGCCGCGTTCAAGGAACTGGGCTACGACATCGCCTGCCACGGCTTGAAGTGGATTCATTATCAAAACATCGACGAAGCCACCGAGCGCGCCCACATGGCTGAAGCCATGGACATCCTGCAAAAGCTCACAGGTGAGCGCCCCCTGGGCTGGTACACCGGGCGCGACAGCCCCAATACGCGGCGCCTGGTGGCCGACTTTGGCGGCTTTGAATACGACAGCGACTACTACGGCGACGACCTGCCCTTCTGGATGAAGGTGCGTAAAAGCGATGGCAGCGACGCCCACCAACTGATCGTGCCCTACACGCTGGACTGCAACGACATGCGCTTTGCGCTGCCGCAAGGCTATTCGCACGCCGACCCGTTCTTCCAGTACATGAAGGACACCTTTGACGCGCTGTATGCCGAGGGTGATCCGAATGGCGACAACGCCCCCAAGATGATGAGCATCGGCATGCATTGCCGCTTGTTGGGCCGCCCTGGGCGCATCACCGCACTGCAACGCTTTTTGGACCACATCCAGACGCACGACAAGGTCTGGGTGGCGCGCCGCATCGACATTGCGCGGCACTGGAAAGCCACGCACCCTTATGTCAGTAAATAAACCATGGATGGGGGACTTGTGGGCGCTGGCCCCTGCCAGCGAATGCCTACCCCATACATTCGGCCGCAGGGGCGACCTCCCACAAGAAACACGATTTCAACCGCAGAGGACACCATGCCCTTGACACTTGAACAACTGAACAGCGCCAGTCGCACAGAGGCTGCGCACATGCTCGACGGCCTGTACGAGCATTCCCCCTGGATCGCCGAGCAGGCCCTGAACGAGCGGCCCTTCAACTCGCTGGCCCACCTCAAGCACGCCATGTGCGAGGTGCTGCAGCACGCAGGGCGCGAAGCGCAGCTGGGCCTGATCCGTGCCCACCCGGAGTTGGCGGGCAAAGCCATGGTGAGCCAAACGCTCACAGCCGAATCCACGAACGAACAAACCAAGGCAGGCCTGACCAACTGCACGCCCGACGAATTCGCCAAGATCCAAAAGCTCAACGCCGACTACAACGCCAAGTTCGGCTGGCCCTTCATCCTGGCGGTGCGCGGACCACGCGGCCTGGGCCTGAACAAACAGCAGATCATGGAAGCCTTCGAGCGCCGCCTGCAGGGTCACCCCGACTTTGAACTGGCCGAGTGCCTGCGCAACATCCACCGCATCGTTGAAATCCGGCTGAACGACAAGTTCGGTGTGGAGCCCACACAGGGCCACCAGGTCTGGGACTGGCAAGAAAAACTGGCCCAGCACAGCGACCCCGGTTTTGCCGAGTTGGGCCAACTCACAGTCACGTACCTCACCGACGCACACCGCGCCTGCGCCCAACGCATCACGCAGAACATGCGCGACTGCGGCTTTGACGAGGTGCACACCGACGCCGTGGGCAATGTGGTGGGCCGCTACCACCCTGCCACGCCCGGCAAAAAATACCTGTTGACCGGCAGCCACTACGACACCGTGCGCAACGGGGGCAAGTACGACGGGCGCCTGGGCATCTTCGTGCCCATGGCCTGTGTGCAGCAGCTGCACCAACAGGGCCAGCGTCTGCCCTTTGGCATCGAGGTGGTGGCCTTTGCCGAAGAAGAAGGCCAGCGCTACAAGGCCACCTTCCTCGGTTCGGGCGCGTTGATCGGCGACTTCAAGCCCGAGTGGCTGGACCAGCAAGACGCCGACGGCATCACCCTGCGCGCGGCCATGCAGCACGCCGGCCTGTGCACCGACGACATCGCCAAAATCCGGCGTGACCCGGCCCAATACCTGGGCTTTGTCGAAGTGCACATCGAACAAGGGCCGGTGCTCAACGAACTCAACATCCCGCTGGGCGTGGTCACCTCCATCAACGGCAGCGTGCGCTACCTGTGCGAAATCATCGGCACCGCCAGCCACGCGGGCACCACCCCCATGGACCGCCGCCGCGACGCGGTCTGCGCCGTGGCCGAACTGGCGCTCTACATGGAACAACGCGCCGCCAAGGACGGCGACAGCGTGGCCACCATCGGCCAGCTGAACGTGCCCAACGGCTCGATCAACGTGGTACCGGGCCGCTGCCTGTTCAGCCTGGACATGCGCGCCCCGACCGACGCGCAGCGCGACGCACTGGTGGCCGACGTGATGGCGCAGCTGGGCCACATGGCCGAGCGCCGGGGCGTGCGCGTGCAAACCGAATTGGCCATGAGCGCCGCCGCCGCGCCCAGCGCACCCGAGTGGCAAGACCGCTGGGAAAAGGCCGTCACGACCCTGGGCGTGCCGCTGCTCAAGCTGCCCAGTGGCGCAGGCCACGACGCGATGAAGCTGCACGAAGTCATGCCACAAGCCATGCTGTTTGTGCGCGGCGAAAACGCGGGCATCAGCCACAACCCGCTTGAATCCACCACCAGCGACGACATGCAACTGTGTGTGGACGCCTTCACCCATGTTTTGAACCAACTTGCATCGGAACTGTCATGACCGCCACCGCCCAACAATACGAACAACTCGACGCTTGGATCGACGCGCACTTTGACGAGCAAATCAAGTTTTTGCAGGCGCTGGTGCAAGTGCCCACCGACACGCCACCGGGCAACAACGCACCGCACGCCGAGCGCACCGCCGAGTTGCTGCAGCCCATGGGCTTTATGGCCGAAAAGCACGCCGTGCCCGAAGCCGAAGTGAAGGCCTACGGCCTGGAGTCGATCACCAACCTGATCGTGCGCAGAAAATACGGCGAAGGCAAAACCATCGCGCTCAACGCCCACGGTGATGTGGTGCCCCCTGGCGAAGGCTGGACGCACGCGCCCTATGGCGGTGAGATCGACAACGGCGCGATGTATGGCCGCGCCACCGCCGTGAGCAAAAGCGACTTTTCCACCTTCACTTTTGCCACGCGTGCGCTCGAATCGCTGGGCGCCCCCCTGCACGGAGGCGTGGAACTGCACTTCACCTACGACGAAGAGTTTGGCGGCGAAATGGGCCCTGGCTGGTTGCTGGCCCAAGGCCTGACCAAGCCCGACCTGATGATCGCCGCCGGCTTCAGCTACGAAGTGGTCACCGCGCACAACGGCTGCCTGCAAATGGAAGTGACAGTGCAAGGCGAGATGGCGCACGCGGCCATCCCCGACAGCGGCACCGACGCGCTGCAAGGCGCGGTGCACATCCTGAACGCACTGCACGCGCTGAACGCGCAGTATTTGAAAGTCACTTCGCAGGTCAAAGGCATCACCCACCCGTATCTGAACGTGGGCCAGATCAGCGGTGGCACCAACACCAACGTGGTGCCCGGCAAGGTCGTCTTCAAACTGGATCGCCGCATGATCCCCGAAGAGAACCCGGCCGAAGTCGAAGCCAGCATCCGTCAGACCATCGCTGACGCAGCGGCCAGCTTCAACCCACCCCGCGGCGGCAAGCAGCTCAAGGTGGATATCAAACGCCTGCTGTTGGCGAACGCCATGAAACCGCTGGACGGCAACCGGCCTTTGGTTGACGCCATCCAGAAACACGGCCAGACCGTGTTCGGCCACGCCATCCCTGCCGTGGGTACGCCGCTCTACACCGACGTGCGCCTGTACGTGGCACGCGGCATCCCGGGTGTGATCTACGGCGCCGGCCCGCGCACCGTGCGCGAATCCAACGCCAAACGCTCGGACGAGCATGTGCAGCTCGATGACGTGCGCCGCGCCACCAAGGTGGTGGCACGGACGCTGCTGGATTTGCTGGGCTGAAAAGCTGGGCCGTGCTGGCCACTTAAACCCTGCGCCAGCGCGCAACAGCACAGGGTTTTCACGCATCCCATCTCGCCATGTTTTGTATACAGTTCAGCACACAAAGCGGCGCACATCTAACCGCTTTGGGATGTTCCCCCTCCACGTTTATTTCCAAGGAGCCCCCTCCATGAGTTCAACCATCCACCCCGTGGACGAGCGATTGCCCAATGGCAAGCTCGCCGCTTTGGGCCTGCAACATGTGCTGGTGATGTATGCCGGCGCAGTGGCTGTGCCGCTGATCGTGGGCCGCGCCCTCAAACTCAGTCCACAAGACGTGGCCTATTTGATTTCGGCCGATCTGTTTTGCTGCGGCCTGGTCACCCTGATCCAGTCACTGGGCGCCACCCAGTGGTTTGGCATTCGCCTGCCAGTCATGATGGGCGTGACATTTGCATCGGTCGCCCCCATGGTGGCCATGGCCAACGCCAACTCCGGCGAGTTGGGTGCAAAACTGATCTTTGGCTCCATCATCGGCGCGGGCATCATCTCGATCCTGATCGCCCCGCTGGTCAGCCGCATGCTGCGGTTCTTCCCGCCGGTGGTCACCGGCACCATCATTGCCGTGATCGGCATCAGCCTGATGCGCATCGGCATCAACTGGATTTTTGGCAACCCGTTTGGCCCCACGGCGCCCAGTATCGTGACGCCCGAGCACAAGCAATGGCTGGACGCGGCGGCAGCGGCCGCCAGCGCACCGGGCTCCACCTTGCCGGCCATCCCCAAAGACCTGGCGCTCATGCCCAAGATGCCCAACCCCAAATACGCCGACCTGACCGGCGTGGGCATTGCCGCGCTGGTGTTGGTGTCCATCATGCTGATTGCCCGTTTTGCCAAAGGCTTCTTGGCCAACATTTCGGTGCTGTTGGGCATTGTGATTGGCGGCGTGGTGGCCACAACCATGGGCCTGATGAACTTCGACAAGGTGGGCAAAGCCGCCTGGTTTGACGTGGTCTTGCCTTTCCACTTTGGCATGCCGGTGTTTGACCCGGTGCTGATCCTGACCATGACCTTGGTGATGATCGTGGTGATGATCGAATCGACCGGCATGTTTTTGGCCCTGGGCGAGATGACCGACAAAAAGGTCGATCAGGCCGCGCTCACACGCGGCTTGCGCACCGACGGTCTGGGCACCCTGATCGGCGGCATTTTCAACACCTTCCCCTACACCAGTTTCTCGCAAAACGTGGGGCTGGTGGCCGTCACCGGCGTCAAGAGCCGCTTTGTGTGCGTGGCCGGTGGCCTGATCCTCGTGGCGTTGGGCTTGTTGCCCAAGATGGCCGCCCTGATCGAGTCGCTGCCCACCGTGGTACTGGGTGGCGCAGGTCTGGTGATGTTCGGCATGGTGGCCGCCACCGGCATCCGCATCCTGGGTGGCGTGGACTTCAAGAACAACCGCTTCAACGCCCTGATCGTGGCGATCTCGGTCGGCATTGGCATGATCCCGCTGATCGCCCCCAACTTCAAACAATGGATGCCGCACGGCTTGCACCCACTGATCGAGTCGGGCATCTTGCTGGCCTCCATCAGTGCCGTGGCTCTGAACCTGTTCTTCAACGGCGCCAGCGGTGACAACCGCGATGCGATCGAAGCAGCCAAGCAGAGCGAGGCGCACTGAGACCGCCAAAACGTTTGGCAGGCCGACGCCTGCCAAATAGCCGGTCCGCCGGTCAAGGATCTCCATCCCCAAAGCCAAGCCAAGTGCTTGGCTTTTTGCTTGGATGCAGGTCATCCACACCGCAAACCCGTGGACAAATGGGTTACGCTTTCAGAATCTGCCTGTTTTCCTTGACCCACCGAGACAACAACAATGAACACCCCACTCTCCCCCGCCGAACAAGCCCTGCGCGATGCCGCCCGCGATTACCACCGCTTTCCGACACGCGGCAAGATTGCCGTCAACGCGACCAAACCCCTGTCCAACCAGCGCGATCTGTCGCTGGCCTATTCGCCCGGCGTGGCTTACCCCTGCCTGGACATCGAGGCCGATCCGTCCAAAGCGCACGAGTACACCTCGCGCGGCAACCTGGTGGCCGTGATCACCAACGGCACGGCCGTGTTGGGCCTGGGCGACATCGGTCCGCTGGCGGCCAAGCCAGTGATGGAGGGCAAAGGCTGCCTGTTCAAGAAATTTGCCGGCATCGACGTGTTCGACATCGAGCTGGCCGAGCGCGATCCAGACAAGCTGGTCGATATCATCGCCGCCATGGAGCCGACATTGGGTGGCGTCAACCTCGAAGACATCAAGGCACCCGAGTGCTTCTACATCGAGAAGAAGCTGCGCGAGCGCATGAATATTCCCGTCTTCCACGACGACCAGCACGGCACCGCCATCATCTCGGCGGCCGCCATGCTGAACGGTCTGGAGCTGGTGGGCAAGGACATCGGCAGCATCAAGCTGGCCGTGTCGGGCGCGGGCGCTGCCGCCCTCGCCTGCCTGGACGTGATGGTGGGCCTGGGCGTGAAGACCAGCAACATTTTTGTCTGCGACTCCAAGGGCGTGATTTACGAAGGCCGCCCCGGTGGCTATGACGAATCCAAAGCGCGCTACGCCCAAAAGACGGACGCCCGCACGCTGGCCGATGCGGTCAACGGGGCCGACGTGTTCCTGGGCTGTTCGGCACCTGGCGTGATGACGGTGGACATGATCAAAACCATGGCCCGCGACCCGGTCATCCTGGCGCTGGCCAACCCCGAGCCCGAAATCCGCCCCGAACTTGCCAAGGCCGCCCGTCCAGACTGCATCATTGCCACCGGCCGCTCGGACTATCCCAACCAGGTCAACAACGTGCTGTGCTTCCCCTACATTTTCAGGGGCGCATTGGACTGCGGCGCAACCAAGATCACCGAAGCCATGAAGCTGGCCTGCGTGCGCCAGATCGCCGACCTGGCCAAGGCCGACATCAGCGAAGAAGTGGCCAGCGCCTACGCGGGCAAAGAGCTGTCTTTTGGCCGCGACTACCTGATCCCCACCCCGTTTGACTCGCGCCTGATCCTGCGCATCGCCCCCGCCGTGGCGCAAGCCGCTGCCGACTCGGGCGTGGCCACCCGTCCCATCACCGACATGGACGCGTACCGGCAGCAGCTGCAAAGCTTTGTCACGCAAACCGGCATCCTGATGCGTCCGATCTTCAACGCCGCCAAAGCCGTTCCCCAGGGCGCCAAGCGCGTGGCCTATGCCGATGGCGAAGACGAACGTGCGCTGCGTGCCGCCCAGATGGCCATTGACGAGAAACTGGCCCACCCGATCCTGATCGGCCGTCCCGGTGTGATTGCCGCCCGCATCGAAAAAGCCGGTCTGCGCATGCGCCTGGGGGTCGACGTGGACAACGTGAACCCCGAAGACGACCCGCGCTTTCGCCAGTACTGGGAGCATTACCACCTGTTGATGAAACGCCACGGCGCCACGCCTGCGGTGGCCAAGGCGGCCGTGCGCCGCTCCAACACCATCATCGGCTCGCTCATGGTGTCGTTGGGCGATGCAGACGCCTTGATTTGCGGCCTGGCCGGCACGTACATGACGCATCTGGAGCGCATCGACAGCATCCTGGGCAAGCGCGCTGGCGTGGGCAACTACGCCGCCGTGAACGCGCTCATGACCAACCAGGGCCCGCTGTTCATCACCGACACCTATGTGCAGGAAGACCCAACGGCCGAGCAACTGGCGGAAATCGCCTACATGGCGGCCCAAGAAGTCCAGCGCTTTGGCCTTGTGCCCAAGGTGGCCTTCTTGTCGCACTCCAGCTACGGTTCATCCAAGCGCGCCTCGGCGCGCAAGATGCGTCTGGCGCGCGACCTGTTCGTGGCCCAGCACCCCGACATCGAGTGCGATGGCGAGTTGCACGGCGATGCGGCCTTGCAGCCCGAAATCCGCAGCGCTTATCTGGAAGACAGCACGCTGAGCGGTTCGGCCAACCTGCTGGTGTGCCCGAACCTGGACGCGGCCAACATCCTCTACAACGTCTTGAAAACCACCACCAGCGGTGGCGTCACCGTGGGCCCCATCTTGATGGGCACCGCCAACACGGCGCACATCCTGACCCCGGCGGCCACTGTGCGCCGGGTGCTGAACATGACCGCCCTGGCAATCGCACAAGCCCACCACTGAAACGGCACATGGCCACCCTGCCCACGGGTGGCCATGCAGTGCGCCCCACGGGCTACTGTCTTAGCCCAATTTTGGTGCAAGCAGCGGGTGTCAGATGCACCAAAAACAAGCACCCCTAGGGGATGAACCTGACACGGGCCAGCCGAACCATGGTCGATAATGGCACCGATTTTGCTAGACAAGATTCACCGTTTAATTGACCCTGGAGCCCTCTTCATGAACAAGCGTTTCTTACTCAAGGCCACCGCTGCGCTGGCCGCTGTTGCCGCTTTCGGTACCGTACAAGCCCAAACCACCCCCATCAAATTCCAGCTGGACTGGCGCTTTGAAGGCCCAGCTGCTTTCTTTCTGGTCCCTGGTGCCAAAGGTTATTTCAAGGACGCCAAGCTCGACGTGACCGTCGACTCGGGCAACGGTTCGGGCGGCGCGGTCACCCGTGTGGCTTCGGGCACCTATGACATGGGTTTTGCCGACCTGGCGGCACTCATGGAATTCCACGCCAACAACCCCGACGCACCCAACAAGCCCGTGGCCATCATGATGGTCTACAACAACACGCCCGCATCGGTGATGGCCCTGAAGAAATCCGGCATCAAGACGCCCGCCGACCTGTCGGGCAAAAAACTGGGGGCTCCGGTGTTTGACGCGGGTCGCCGTGCTTTCCCGATTTTCCAGAAAGCCAACAACGTGCAGAACGTGGCCTGGACCGCGATGGACCCACCTTTGCGCGAAACCATGCTGGTGCGCGGCGACGTCGATGCCATCACCGGTTTCACCTTCACCTCGCTGCTCAACATCGAAGCGCGTGGCGTGAAAGCCGCCGACGTGGTGGTCATGCAGTACCCCGACTTTGGCGTCAAGCTCTATGGCAACGCCATCATCGCCTCGCCCAAGATCCTGAAAGAAAACCCTGCCGCCGTGAAAGCCTTCCTGAGCGCGTTCACCAAAGGTGCCAAGGACGTGATGGCCGCACCGGCCAAAGCCATTGAAACCGTCAAGGCCCGCGACGGCATCATCAACACCGAACTCGAAACACGCCGCCTGCAGCTGGCCATTGACACCGTGATCAACAGCCCATCGGCCCGTGCCGAAGGTTTTGGCCAGGTCAACGGCCCCCGCTTGACGCTGATGGCTTCGCAAGTGTCGGACGCCTTCAACACCAAGTCGCGCGTGAAAGTCAATGACATCTGGAACGGCTCGTTCCTGCCTACAGCCAAAGAGCTGGACATCCTGCCCGCAGCCAAAAAATAAGACACAGAAGTGGCCGACCTGCCCCGTGGCAGGCCGCCCACCTGCCTGCGCCGCAGTACAGGCAAGCGGTACCTGGGCCCACGGCTGCGCCACGCACCCGTGGGCTTTTGCAAAGTGTGATCTGCAAGCACTTTCGAACACCATTTCAAAATTCACACCATGACCCCACAAGCATTCGTTGATTTCCAGGATGTCTGGCTGGCCTACAACGACGAGTTGCTGGCGCAAAACCACTTTGCGGTAGAAGACATCAACCTGCAGGTCAAGCAAGGCGAGTTCATCGCCATCGTTGGCCCCTCAGGTTGCGGCAAATCGACCTTCATGAAGCTGACCACCGGCCTGAAGATGCCCAGCAAAGGCCGCATCCTGGTGGATGGCCAGCCGGTCACCGGGCCGCTCAAAATCAGCGGCATGGCGTTTCAGGCGTCCTCACTGCTGCCTTGGCGCACCACGCTCGACAACGTGCTCTTGCCACTCGAAATCGTGGAACCTTACCGCTCCAACTTCAAGCAAAAGAAGGCCGAATATGCAGAGCGCGCCAGCAAACTGCTGAACACCGTGGGCTTGGGCGGCTACGAAAACAAATTCCCTTGGCAACTCTCGGGCGGCATGCAGCAACGCGCCAGCATCTGCCGCGCCCTGATCCACGAGCCCAAGATGCTGCTGCTTGACGAGCCCTTTGGCGCACTCGACGCATTCACACGTGAAGAACTCTGGTGCATCTTGCGCGACCTGTGGACCGAGCAAAAATTCAACGTAATCCTGGTCACACACGACCTGCGCGAATCGGTGTTCCTGGCCGACACCGTCTATGTGATGAGCAAGAGCCCGGGCCGTTTTGTGGTGAAAAAAGAGATCGACCTGCCGCGCCCGCGCGATCTGGAAATCACCTACACGCCTGAATTCACCGACATCGTGCACGAGCTGCGCGGCCACATTGGTGCAATGCGCCAGACCGGTGCCACCATCAACCAATGAGCGGGAATAAAAACATGAAACAAAAAACCCTCGAACGCTGGGCCCCCTGGGCCTTGCTGGTGCTGAGCATCCTGATCTGGGAAGTGCTGTGCCGCGCCTTCAACGTGTCGGAATTCGTCTTCCCCAGCCCATCGCGCATCGCGCAACAAACCATCGAATTCAAGGAGGTGATCGCCGGTCACGCCTGGCGCACGTTCTGGGTGACGATGGTGGGCTTTGGCATCGCCATCGTGGTGGGCGTTTTGCTCGGCTTTGTGATCGGCAGCTCACGCCTGGCCTATGCCGCCGTGTACCCATTGATGACCGCCTTCAACGCCCTGCCCAAAGCCGCCTTTGTGCCGATTTTGGTGGTGTGGTTTGGCATCGGCATTGGCCCCGCCATCCTCACGGCGTTCCTGATCAGCTTCTTCCCCATCATGGTGAACATCGCCACCGGTCTGGCCACGCTGGAGCCCGAGCTGGAAGACGTGTTGCGCGTGCTGGGTGCCAAACGCTGGGACGTTTTGATCAAGGTCGGCCTGCCGCGCTCCATGCCGTACTTTTACGGTTCGCTCAAAGTCGCCATCACACTGGCTTTTGTGGGCACCACCGTGTCCGAGATGACGGCCTCCAACGAGGGCATCGGCTACCTGCTGATTTCTGCCGGTTCGGCCATGCAGATGGGCCTGGCATTTTCGGGTCTGGTGGTGGTTGGGGCCATGGCCATGATCATGTACGAGCTGTTCAGCGCGATCGAAAAGCACACGACCGGCTGGGCACACCGCGGCTCGCAGGGTGAGTGAAGCACATGCCGTGCGCAGCGTGCTGCCATCGGCCAGGCCAAGGGGTTCAAAGACATGACTTGGCTGGCCCGACTGGATTTGGACTACACGCTGGAGTCCGAGCGCAGTGTGGCCCGTTATCTGCACCAAGGCCCACTGCGCATTTTGCAAAGCCTTTACCCTGAAGGCGATGCAATTTGCCACAACGTGCTGGTGCACCCGCCCAACGGCTTGGTGGGTGGCGACACACTGGACATGCATGTCACAGTGGGCCCCGGCGCACATGGCCTGGTGACCACCCCTGGCGCCACACGTTTTTACCGTTCCGATGCGGGCTTGGCCACACAACAAGTGCATGCCCGTGTTGCGGCTGGCGCCCGGCTGGAGTGGCTGCCTTTGGAGGCGATTGCCTACAACCACTGCGACGCGCTCAACCGCGCCGTGTTCGAGCTGGCTCCCGGCGCAGAAATGATGACTTGGGACACCACCGCACTGGGTCTGCCTGCAGCCGACCTGCCTTTTGCACAAGGCACCTTCCGCCAGCACCTGGAAATCCCCGGCGTGTGGCTGGAGCGTGGCTGCATCGACGCGCAAGACGAACGCCTGATGAACAGCCCACTGGGCCTGGCAGGTCAGCGCTGCATGGCCACACTGGTCTTTGCCGCGGGCAACGCCATCACGGCCGAGCGCACCGAACGCGCATTGGCCAGCGCCCGCGAGCTGCTGGAAGCCTCACCACTGCGTTTGCAAGCGGGGGCCACCTCGCCGCACAAGCAAATCATCGTGCTGCGGGTGCTTGCACCGATGACCGAGCACGCCATGCAATTGCTGCGGCAGGTGTGGGCCGCGTGGCGGCATGAGATGTGGGACTTGCCGGGCCATGCGCCCAGACTTTGGAACCTGTGAAACCCGTCACCGGGGTCTCGGCGATGGACATGGCCACCGGGTAATACACCCTGCAGCGCAACCACCGGTCAAATCGACACCAACTGCTGGATGTTTTTTTCTTCCATCTCGCTGCCTGGTCCACGCGCAATCACCTCGCCACGCTCCATCACCAAATACTGATCGGCCAGTTCCTCGGCAAAGTCGTAGTACTGCTCGCACAGCAACACCGCCATGCGCTGGCCCTGCAGCCCCACATCTGCCAGTTGGCGGATCACACGGCCAATGTCCTTGATGACGCTGGGCTGGATGCCTTCGGTGGGTTCGTCCAGGATCAGCAAACGCGGCTTGGCCGCCAATGCGCGGGCAATGGCCAGCTGCTGCTGCTGTCCGCCTGACAAGTCACCGCCACGGCGGTGCAGCATCTGCTTGAGCACCGGAAACAACGCGAACAGCTCGGGCGGAATCGGCGTGCCTCCCGGCTGTGTAGCCAGGCCCATGCGCAGGTTGTCTTCGACCGTGAGCCGGGCAAAGATTTCTCGGCCTTGTGGCACATAGCCCATACCGGCAGCAGCCCGCTCGTAGGGCTTGGCGCGGGTCAGGTCTTGCCCGGCCAGAGCGATGCTGCCACTCTGGATGGGCACCAACCCCATCAACGATTTGAGCAAGGTGGTTTTGCCCACTCCATTGCGCCCCAGCAGCACAGTCACCTGGCCTGGCATGGCGCTCAAGCTCACATCGCGCAGGATGTGGGAGCCGCCGTAATACTGGTGAATGTTTTTAACTTCAAGCATCTCTGAAATTTCCGTTCTGTCGGATCCCTTGTGGGAGCGAGCCCCTGCTCGCGCATGTGTGCTGTAGAAATCCAATCATTCGGCCGCAGGGGCGGCCTCCCACACGGGTGCGTCGCATCATCAACGCCCCAAATAAACTTCGATCACCCGCTCATCGGCTTGCACCTGATCGAGCGTGCCCTGCGCCAGCACCGCGCCATCGCACAGCACGGTGACGATGTCCGAGATGGTGCGGATGAAGCCCATGTCGTGCTCCACCACCATCAGCGAGTGCTTGCCTTTGAGCGTGAGGAACAACTCGGCCGTGCGCTCGGTCTCGTGGTCGGTCATGCCCGCCACAGGCTCGTCCAGCAGCAACAATTTGGGGTCTTGCATGAGCAACATGCCGATTTCGAGCCACTGCTTTTGACCATGGCTGAGGGTGCCCGCCTGCACCCGCACGCTGTCTGCCAGGTGGATGGTGTGCAGCACTTCGGCCAGCCGGTCACCCTGGACAGAGTTCAGCTTGAAAAACATCGAGGCCTTCACGCCCTTGTGGGTCTTCAAGGCCAGCTCCAGGTTTTCAAACACTGTCAGGTGTTCAAACACCGTCGGTTTCTGGAACTTGCGGCCAATGCCCAGCTGGGCAATCTGCGGCTCGTTGTGGCGCAGCAAATCAATCGTGCTGCCAAAGAATACAGTGCCTTCGTCTGGGCGCGTCTTGCCCGTGATGATGTCCATCATGGTGGTCTTGCCCGCGCCATTGGGGCCGATGATGCAGCGCAGCTCGCCCGGGGCGATGTCCAGCGACAGCTTGTTGATGGCCTTGAAACCGTCAAAGCTCACACTCACGTCCTCCAGGTACAAGATGCGGCCATGGGTCACGTCGACCGCATCGGCGTCTTGCAGAACGCGGCCATAACCCGCACTGCGGCCACCCGACTCGGTGGCTTGCACACGCTGCTGTGCAGACTGGGCCACGCGCTGCGCGCCTTGCTTCAACAGATCGGGGGTCATGCGGCACCACCTTGCTTGTTCTTGAGTTTGGCCACCAGGCCCACCACGCCTTGCGGCAGGTACAGCGTCACCGCGATGAACAAGGCACCCAGAAAATACAACCAGAACTCAGGCGCGGTCACCGTCAGCCAGCTCTTGGCGCCGTTGACCAAAAACGCGCCCGCGATCGGTCCGATTAGCGTGCCTCGCCCACCCACTGCGGCCCATACCGCCATTTCGATCGAGTTGGCAGCGCTCATCTCACCGGGGTTGATGATGCCCACTTGCGGCACATACAAAGCGCCCGCGATGCCGCACATCACGGCCGAGATGACCCAGATGCTCAGCTTGTAGGGCAGCGGCGAATAGCCTGAGAACATGACCCGTGTTTCGGCATCGCGAATCGCCATCAACACGCGGCCGTACTTGCTGCCCACCAACCAGCGCGAGAACAAGAAGAAACCCAGCAGCGTCACGCCCGTCAGCACAAACAGCGTCATGCGCATGTTGGGTGTGGCAATGGGAAAATCCAAAATGCGCTTGAAATCGGTGAAGCCGTTGTTGCCGCCAAAGCCGGTTTCGTTGCGGAAGAACAAAAGCATGGCCGCATAGGTCATGGCCTGGGTGATGATGGACAAATACACCCCTTTGATGCGTGAGCGGAAGGCAAAGTAACCAAACACACCGGCCACCACACCGGGCACCAGCACCACCAGCATCAAGGTGGCAGCAAAACTGTCCGACAGCGTCCAGTGCCAGGGCAACTCTTTCCAGTCCAAGAACACCATGAAGTCGGGCAAGTCGCTTTTGTAGTTGCCGTCTTGCCCGATTTGGCGCATGAGGTACATGCCCATCACGTAGCCACCCAGCGCAAAAAACAAACCGTGGCCTAACGACAAGATGCCGGTGTAGCCCCAGATCAAGTCCATGGCCAGCGCACAAATGGCATAGCACATGATCTTGCCAACCAGCGAGACCGCAAAATCACTCAGGTGCAAGGGACTGCCCGCAGGCACCACCAGGTTGAGCACAGGGGCCAGCAAGCCCACCGCGATCAGCGCCAGCAAGAAGGCCGTCCAGGCTTTGCGCCCCAACAAGGGTGCGTGTGAAGGTAATTGGAATTTTTTCATGGTCACGCTCATAGTCAGGCTTCAGCGCTGCGCCCCTTCATCGCGAAGATGCCTTGCGGGCGCTTCTGGATGAAGACGATGATGAACACCAACACGGCGATCTTGGCCAGCACCGCACCGGTCCAGCCTTCGAGCAATTTGTTGGCCAGGCCCAGACCCAAAGCCGCGTACACCGTGCCCGCCAACTGGCCCACGCCACCCAGCACCACCACCATGAACGAGTCCACGATGTAACTCTGCCCCAGATCAGGGCCGACGTTGCCCACCTGGCTTAGTGCACAACCGGCCAAGCCCGCAATGCCCGAACCCAGCGCAAACGCGTAGGTGTCGATGCGCCCGGTGTTCACGCCCATGCACGAAGCCATGGGGCGGTTTTGTGTCACGCCACGCACGAACAAACCGAGCCGGGTTTTGCCAATCAAGAGCGCCATGCCCACCAGCACGGCGGCAGCAAAAACAATGATCAACACGCGGTTCCAAGGCAGTTGCAAGTTGGGCAGCAGCTGCAGCGAGCCACTCATCCACGCGGGGTTTTCCACGCCGACGTTTTGCGCGCCAAACAGGCTGCGCACGCCTTGCATGAGCACCAGGCTGATGCCCCAGGTGGCCAGCAAAGTCTCCAGCGGCCGACCATACAAGTGCTTGAGCACGGTGCGCTCCATCACCGCACCCACCAGCGCCGAAGTGAGGAAGGCCACCGGAATGGCCACCAACAGGTAAGCATCAAACGCCTGCGGCAGGTGTTCACGAAACAAGATTTGCACCACATACGTGGCGTAGGCACCGATCATCATCAACTCGCCGTGCGCCATGTTGATGACACCCATCAGGCCATAGGTGATGGCCAGGCCCAGCGCCACCAGCAGCAAGATGGAGCCCAGACTGGCCCCGGTGAACAAGGTGCCCAAGCGTTCACCCCAGCGCAAGCCATCTTGCACATCCTGGGTGGCTTTGCGCAGCACGCCTTGCACAGCGGTATCGGTTTCCGCCGTCAGTTGCTGGTTGAGCAAGAGCAGCACTTCGGGCTGCGCGCTGGTGGCCAACTCACGGGCAGCCAGCAAGCGGTCATTGGCCGCCGCGCTGCGCAACATGGCCGCAGCACGGGCCTGACGCACCAGCAACAGGACCTGTGGGTCTTTCTCAGAAGCCAGCGCCTTGTCGAGCAAGGGCTTGCGGCGGGCATCGGGCTCTTTGAGCAGCGACAAGGCCGCCTGCCTGCGCACCTTCACCTCGGGGCTGAACAACTTCAGGGCCGCCAGGGCCGTGTCGATCTCGCCACGCAAACGGTTGTTCAGCATCACGTCCTCGGCGTCAAGCGGCACCGCCATGGCCTGACCGCTCACCGGGTCCTGGCCTTTGCCGTCGCGCACCACCAGCACCTGGCCGGCCGCGAGCTTGACCGCGTCGTCGGCCAAGGCCTGCAAATAAGCGGCGGTTTTGTCATCGCCCTGGGCCAGGGCCTGGCCCAAAGCCTCGCTGCGCGCGTCACTTTCGCCGCTGGCGATCGCCAGGGCTTCTTGCGCGGTCAGCGCGTGGGCAGTGCAGGCCAGCAGCATGCCAGCCAGGACAGCCCACCTTGTGATCCATCGTCTCATCGTTGTCATCCGGTTATGGCCCTGTGAATAACAGCCTTCGGCCGCAGGGACGGCCTCCTGCAAAAACCTCGCGCCCTGTGGGAGCGCGCCCCCGCGCGCGAATGCTTCGACCGCCAAGGCGGCCTCCTCTTGGCTCGCCCCTGCAGATGTCGTTACTTCTTGGCAGGCTCGTCAGGCTTGACGTCGTTGCCAGGAATGAAGGGGCTCCATGGCTTGGCTTTCACCGGGCCAGGTGTCTTCCACACGACGTTGAACTGACCGTCGGCCTTGATCTCGCCGATGAACACCGACTTGTGCAGGTGGTGGTTTTTCTCGTCCATCTTGCTGGTGATACCGCTCGGGGCCTTGAAAGTCTGGCCAGCCATGGCGGCGATCACTTTGTCTGTCTCGGTGGACTTGGCTTTTTCCACCGCTTGTTTCCACATGTTGATGCCGATGTAAGTGGCTTCCATCGGGTCGTTGGTCAACGGCTTGTCTTTGTGGCCAGCGATGTTTTTGGCCTTGGCATAAGCGGCCCATTTTTTGGTGAACTCGTCGTTGGCAGGGTTCTTGATGGACATGAAGTAGTTCCATGCCGCCAGGTGACCGACCAGCGGCTTGGTGTCCACGCCGCGCAGCTCTTCTTCACCCACCGAGAAGGCCACCACGGGCACGTCTTTGGCTTTCAAGCCTGCATTGCCCAACTCCTTGTAGAAAGGCACATTGGAGTCGCCGTTGATGGTGGAGACCACAGCGGTCTTGCCACCCGCAGAGAACTTCTTCACATCGGCCACGATGGTTTGGTAATCGGAATGGCCAAAGGGTGTGTACTTCTCGTCGATATCTTTGTCAGCCACGCCTTTGCTTTTCAGGTAAGCGCGCAAGATCTTGTTGGTGGTGCGGGGGTACACATAGTCGGTGCCCAGCAAGACCCAACGCTTGGCAGCGCCGCCTTCTTTGCTCATCAGGTAATCCACCGCAGGAATCGCTTGCTGGTTGGGCGCAGCGCCTGTGTAGAACACATTCTTGGACAACTCTTCACCCTCGTATTGCACGGGGTAGAACAACAGCCCATTCAGTTCTTCCACGACGGGCAAAACCGACTTGCGCGACACGGACGTCCAGCAACCGAAGATCACGGAAACTTTGTCCTGACCCAGCAATTGCTTGGTTTTTTCTGCGAACAAAGGCCAGTTGGAAGCGGGGTCCACAATGACGGGCTCGAGCTTTTTGCCCAGCACGCCACCTTTGGCATTGATCTCGTCGATGGCCATGAGCACGGTGTCTTTCAACACGGTCTCGGAGATGGCCATGGTGCCTGACAAGCTGTGCAAAATGCCGACTTTGATGGTCTCAGCGGCGAAGGCCTGAACAGAAACAGTCAGGCCTCCAGCCACGATGGCGACTGCGGTTGCGAGGGCTTTGAGGTTGCCACGGCGGTTCATCATGAATTACTCCCATCAGGAATTAGGTTGTTTAAAAAAGCGGAGCGCTTGCACCGCTGGGATAGCACTTGCAATCAACGTGCCAGCCCCAACAAGTCTCCGAACAACCCGCCCGAAGGCCGTGCTTTCCCTTGGAAGTTTTCCCCGCCCCTATAAAGGGGCACGCTCTTTGCTACATCCAACGCACACCATGCACCAAACCATTCAGGACGCACCAAAATGGAACTGACCCCTCGCGAAAAAGACAAGCTGCTGATCTTCACAGCCGGTCTTTTGGCCGAACGCCGCAAAGCCCGCGGCCTGAAACTCAACTACCCCGAAGCCATCGCGCTGATCAGCGCGGCCGTCATGGAAGGCGCTCGGGACGGCAAAACCGTGGCCCAACTCATGAGCGAAGGTCGCACCGTTTTGACGCGCGCCGACGTGATGGAGGGGATCGCAGAAATGATCCCCGACATCCAGGTCGAAGCCACCTTCCCAGATGGCACCAAATTGGTCACCGTGCACCAACCCATCGTTTAAGCAAGCCACTACAGGCCATTCACGGAGAGATCACCATGAAAAAAATCGCATCGCTTTTCATCACCACCGCAGCAGTCAACGCCTTGGCGCACGATGGCCATGGCCTGAGTGGATCGCATTGGCACAGCACCGACACCTTGGGCTTTGTGGTCTTTGCCGCCATGGCGCTGGCCGCCTGGTTCATCGGGCGCAGAAAGTGAGGCCCGAATGACACCCGGCGAACTTTTGATTGACCCCGGCAGCCATGTCCTGAATGGGGGCCGCCGCACCTGCACGCTGGTGGTGCAAAACGCCAGCGACCGCCCCATTCAGGTGGGCTCGCATTACCACTTTGCAGAGACCAACGGCGGCCTGCGGTTTGACCGCGCTGCGGCGCAAGGCATGCGACTGAACATCGCTTCGGGCACGGCCGTGCGTTTTGAGCCAGGCCAACAACGCACGGTGGAGTTGGTGGACTACGCGGGTAACCGCGTGGTGTATGGCTTCCGTGGCCTCACGAATGGGCCATTGGGCCCGCTGATCGACAACGCTCAGAAAGCTTCCTGACATGGCCCACATCGACAAACGCGCTTACGCCGAAATGTTTGGCCCCACCGTGGGCGACCGCGTTCGCCTGGCCGACACGGCCTTGGTCATCGAGGTTGAAAAAGACTTCACGCTGCAAGCCGGAGGCTACGGCGAAGAAGTCAAGTTCGGCGGTGGCAAAACCATCCGCGATGGCATGTCGCAATCGCAACGCACGAACCAGGATGGCGCGATGGATTGCGTGCTGACCAACGCGCTCATCATCGACCACTGGGGCATCGTCAAAGCCGACATTGGACTCAAAGGCAACCGCATCGCAGCCATTGGCAAGGCAGGCAACCCCGACACGCAACCGGGCGTGGACATTGTCATCGGCCCGGGCACCGAGATCATCAGCTGCGAAGGCCTGATCGTCACCGCGGGCGGCATCGACAGCCACATCCACTTCATCGCGCCCCAGCAAATCGACGAGGCCTTGGCCAGCGGCGTGACCACCATGCTGGGCGGCGGCACGGGCCCTGCCACCGGCACCTTTGCCACCACCTGCACGCCCGGTCCCTTCAACATCGAACGCATGATGCAGGCGGCCGATGCCTTCCCAATGAACCTGGGTTTTCTGGGCAAGGGCAATGCCACGCTGCCTGCGGCGCTGCACGAGCAAATCAGCGCCGGTGCGATCGGTCTGAAGCTGCACGAAGACTGGGGCACCACGCCCGCGGCCATCGACAACTGCCTGAGCGTGGCCGAAGCCACCGACACGCAGGTGGCCATCCACACCGATACCCTGAACGAATCGGGCTTTGTGGAAGACACGGTGGCCGCCTTCAAGGGCCGCACCATCCACACCTTTCATACCGAAGGCGCAGGCGGCGGCCATGCCCCAGACATCCTCAAGGTGGTGGGCGAAGCCAATGTGCTGCCGTCATCCACCAACCCGACACGGCCCTACACCATCAACACGCTCGACGAGCATGTGGACATGCTGATGGTCTGCCACCATCTGGACCCGGCGATTGCCGAAGACCTGGCCTTTGCCGAAAGCCGCATCCGCAAGGAAACCATTGCGGCCGAAGACATCCTGCACGACCTGGGTGCCATTAGCATGATGAGCAGCGACAGCCAGGCCATGGGCCGGGTGGGCGAGGTCATCATCCGCACCTGGCAGACCGCGCACAAGATGAAGCAGCAGCGTGGCAGCCTGCCCGGCGACACCGACCGGCACGACAACGCCCGCGTGAAACGCTACATCGCCAAATACACCATCAACCCCGCCATCGCGCACGGCATGAGCCATGAGGTGGGCAGCATCGAAGTGGGAAAATGGGCCGATCTGGTGATCTGGAAGCCGGCCTTCTTTGGCGTCAAACCCGCACTCATTTTGAAGGGTGGCTTCATCGCATTGGCCGCCATGGGCGACCCGAATGCATCCATCCCCACACCGCAGCCGGTGCACTACCGCCCGATGTTTGGCAGCTTTGGCGGCGCGCTCACGCGCAATTCGCTGACCTTTGTCTCACAAGCCGGTTTGCAAGCGGGCATTGGCGCACGTTACGGTCTGCAAAAAACCTTGTCGGCCGTGAAAAACATCCGCAAGGTGGGCAAGCGGGACATGGTCCACAATGACTACGCGCCCCGCATGGAAGTGGATGCACAAACCTACGCGGTGCGCGCCGACGGCCTGCTTTTGACCTGCGAACCCGCGGTCAGCCTGCCGATGACGCAAAGGTATTTTTTATTTTGACAAGCCCCAGTGGGAGGCCGCCCCTGCGGCCGAATCTTCGCGCGCAGGGGCGCGCTCCCACAGCACATCCAGCCGCACTCATGATCCTCTGCTCCAAACTCATGCCCCAAGGCCAAGGCCTCGCCCGAGTGCTGGTCCAACGCGCCAGCACCATCACGCTCGATTGGGATACCCGGCAAAAAAGCCGCTTTGACGCCACCGACAGCGCGGGCCGTGCCTTGGGCGTATTTTTGCCACGCGGCACCGCGGTGCGCGGCGGCGATGTGTTGGTGGCCGAAGATGGTTCGCTGATCCGGGTAGTGGCTGCGCCACAAACCGTGCTGCGCATCACCGCGTGCAGCGAACACGGCAGCCCCTTTGACCTGACCCGCGCCGCCTACCACCTGGGCAACCGCCATGTGCCCATCGAGCTGCAGCCTGACCACCTGAAAATTGAACCCGACCATGTGCTGGCCGACATGCTGCGCGCCATGCACATGACGGTGGTGCAAGTGTCTGAGCCGTTCGAGCCTGAAAGTGGCGCCTATGGCGACCACGGCGGGCACGCCCATGGACACGCGCAAGGGGATGCACACAGCCACGATCATGCGCATGCTCCTGCGGCAACTGCCACGCGCAAAAGCATCGCCATCCCGATCCGCGCCGCCCATGCCGAACCGCATGTCCACGGCCCTGGCTGCAAGCATGACCACTGAAAATGCGCCCACGGCCCTGCTGCAACTGATCTGGCTGGCTTCTCCTGCACTGCCGATTGGCGGCTTTTCCTACTCTGAAGGTTTGGAAGCCGCCATCGAACAAGGTCTGGTGCATGACGAGCACAGCGCCACCGACTGGTTGGTTAATCAACTGCACCTGACCCAGTCACGTGGCGACATGGCGGTGTTGGCACAGGCCATCCCGGCTTGGCAAAACAGCGATGCACCCCGCCTGCAAGCCCTGAGCCGCTGGGTGATGGGCACCCGCGAAACCGCTGAGATGCGTCTGCAAACCGAGCAAATGGGCCGCTCATTGCTCGACTGGTTGCGCAATTTGCAACAAGCCCGTGATGATCAACTGGCTTGTTGCAATCAGCTGCCCCCGAGTTACCCGCTGGTCATGGCGCTGGCCTTGTCATTGGCCCATGCGCCGCTTGACCAAGCCCTGCAGGCTTACGCCTTTGGTTGGGCAGAAAACCTGAGTCAGGCCGCCCTCAAGGCCGTGCCACTGGGCCAAAGCGCCGGCCAGCGCATGCTGGCCCGCCTGGCCCGCGAAATCCCCCAGGCGGTACAAACCGCCCTGAACCTGAACGACGACGACCGTCAAGCCTTCAGCCCCATGCTGGCCATCTTGTCAGCACGCCACGAAACCCAATATTCACGCATTTTCAGATCATGAGCACACCTTTGCACCACATTCCCCACCGCACCAAAAAACTGCCACCGCTGCGCGTGGGCATCGGTGGGCCCGTTGGCTCGGGCAAAACCACCCTGCTGGAAATGCTGTGCAAAAACATGCGCGAGCGTTGGGACCTGATCGCCATCACCAACGACATTTACACCAAAGAAGACCAGCGCCTGCTCACAGTGAGCGGTGCCCTGCCTGCGGACCGCATCATGGGGGTGGAGACAGGTGGCTGCCCGCACACGGCCATCCGGGAAGATGCGTCCATCAACCTCGAAGCCATCGACCGCATGCTGCAGAAATTTCCGAACGCCGATGTGGTGTTCATTGAAAGCGGTGGCGACAACCTGGCCGCCACCTTCAGCCCCGAATTGAGCGACCTGACGATTTACGTGATCGATGTGGCCGCTGGCGAAAAAATTCCACGCAAGGGCGGCCCCGGCATCACCAAAAGCGATTTGTTTGTCATCAACAAGACCGATCTGGCACCCCATGTGGGTGCCTCTTTGGAGGTGATGAGGGCCGATACAGCCCGCATGCGCCCCAATCCGGAGACCCGCCCATGGGTCATGACCAACCTCAAGACGCTGGATGGCTTGGCCCAAGTCGTGGCCTTCATCGAAAAACGTGGCATGTTGTGTCCAGCCTGACCCCATTGAAGCGGAAACGCTGATCCGACCGCTGTTTTAAATCGTTACAATCCATGCCCAAGGAAGCGTGGCAGAGTGGTCGATTGCACCGGTCTTGAAAACCGGCGACTCGAAAGGGTCCGTGAGTTCGAATCTCACCGCTTCCGCCAGTCACTAATGTGGCAATGGCAAATGATAAAAGCTATCCCATTTCCAATTAATTCGTTAAAATTGTAAATATGGAAAAAGTTAATACCCCATTTGCCGCAGCCTACCTGCGCTTTTTGCAACTGGCCAAAGTCATCCAGGCCTTGCCCAATGGCATGGAAATGGATGCCAACGAAAAGGCCTTGTTGCAAGCCGTGGTCTTGCGCTGGTACGAAAACCAGCCCATGACCGTGCGCGAAGCCATTGCCCTGGCTGATCTGGGTTCACCCGCCACTTTGCACAAACGCATCACACGCTTGCGCGAAAAGGAAATGCTCAGCACATTGAATTTGGAAGGCGACCGCCGCGCCAAATTCCTGATTCCGACGGAGCGAACGCTGGATTACTTCAACAATTTGGGGCAATCCATGCAGCAAGCACACCAAGTTGTGCCGACATGATGTGAAGATCCGCATTCAGGCCTCCCTGGAAACCACAGCACTGACCTTGAGCAGTGCTGTTTTGTTTGTGGGCTTCTTCCATCTCAATGGATGGCTGTTTGCCGATTTGGCCTACAGCGAAGGCGTCAACTGGGTGTTTTTGCCAGCAGGATTTCGCGTCATTCTGGGCTTGATCCTGGGACTGCAGGGCGCAGCGGGCATCATGCTGGGGACTTGGTACCTCGACCACAGTTCACTGCACACCAATCTCTGGCTTGTGGTGCTCAATGGTGTGGTTTCAGGTTTCACCCCCTTGTTGGTGATGAAGGTGCTGCGCAGAGGTCAAAGTGCCGAACAGCTGCTGCAACAAATGACCCCCCAGCGCCTGCTGAATTTCATCTTGATTTTTGCGGCCGTCGGCTCGGTCGCCCATCACCTGGTCTGGTTGCTGTTGAAGCATTCCGATGTGAACATCTGGGTCGATGTCTGGCCCATGTTCGTTGGCGACGCGATCGGTGCCCTGTTGATGCTGTACCTGTTGAAACTGATGCTCACCAAGTTCAAGACGCTTTGAGGCGATTTTGATCGCGTCAGGCCGGGTCCGACTCAGACAAGAAAAGCGCCTGCAGATCGCTTAAAAAATCAAAACCTTTTTCCGTTGGCCAGACCCGGTGCAGGTCACGGCACACCAAACCCCGCTCTTCCGCTTCTTGCAAACCACGCTGAATGCTGGTCATGGCCAACCCTGTGCGGTCCACATAGTCCGCCAAGTCAAATCCACCGCGCAAGCGCAAGGCGTTGAGCATGAATTCAAACGGCAGCTCCTGGTGTGACACCTCGGTGCTTTGCGTCACAGGCTCGCCCTTCAAGGCTTGCTGCATGTACAGCGCAGGCTCGCGGTAACGCACTTGCCGCAGCACCCGGTGCGCAAAACTGAGTTTGCTGTGTGCCCCCGCGCCCAGCCCCAAGTAGTCACCAAACTGCCAATAGTTCAGGTTGTGGGCGCATGGGTGTCCTGGTTTGGCGTAGGCCGACACTTCGTAACGTGTCAAGCCCTGCGCGGCAGTGAGCTCAGTGATGCGGTCCATCATCTCGTAGGCCAGATCGTCTTCGGGCAAGCTCGGCGGGAACTTGGCAAACACGGTGTTGGGCTCGATCGTGAGGTGGTAGATCGAGATGTGCGGCGGCGCAAAGGCCAGTGCGGTCTGGATGTCTTGCGTCAGACCTTCGAGCGTCTGGCCTGGCAAGGCGTACATCAAATCCAGGTTGAAGGTATCAAACACCTGCGCCGCTTCGGTCACGGCGGCCAGCGCCTGATCGCGGTCATGCACGCGCCCCAGGGCTTTCAGGTGGGCATTGTCAAAGCTTTGCACCCCAATCGACAAGCGGGTGATGCCCGCCTGGCGGAAGGCCTTGAACCGGTCCTTTTCAAAGGTACCGGGGTTGGCTTCCATGGTCACTTCGGCATCGGGTGCCAGTCGGACACGGGCACGGATGCCCGAAATCAAACGGTCAATCGCATCGGGGGAAAACAGGCTCGGTGTGCCGCCACCCAGAAACACCGTCTGGATGCTGCGCCCCCAAATCAGCGGCAGGCTCGCCTCCAGGTCGGCAAACAGCGCGTTGATGTAGGTGTCTTGCGTCGAAACTGCGTCCACCCCCTCACGGAACTCGTGCGAGTTGAAGTCGCAATAGGGGCATTTCTTGATGCACCAGGGCAGGTGCACATACAGCGACAGGGGAGGCAACGCCGGCAACTGCAACAAGCCAGGGCGCATGGCGTGCACCGGGTCCATGTGAAGGCTCATGGGTGACTCATGCAGCGGAGGTGTCCATCCAGCGCTCGCGCATCAGCACCAGCATGGCTTGTGCGGCACGGCCTCGGTGGCTGTTGGCATTTTTGACTTCCACGGGCAGCTCGGCAAAGGTCTTGCCGAATTCGGGCAACCACATGACCGGATCAAAACCAAAACCGTTGGTGCCCCGGCGCTCCCGCGTGATCTCGCCCACCACACGGCCCACGGCGATCAAGGGTTCGGGGTCGTCTGCGCTGCGCACCGCCACCAAGGTGCTGACCATGGCCGCACGGCGCTGAGTGATGCCTTGCATCTGCTCCAGCAAGGCCGTCACGTTGTTGTCATCGCTCTTGGCATAGCCAAAGCGGGTGGCGTAATACGCCGTGTCCACACCGGGTTGACCACCAAAAGCATCCACACACAAACCAGCATCGTCGGCCAATGCGGGCAGGCCGCTCAGCTGCGCAGCATGGCGGGCTTTGGCCAGCGCGTTCTCGACAAAGGTTTTGAATGGTTCTTCGGCTTCGGGGATGTTCAGCTCGGACTGGCGCACCAGCGTCATGTGCAGCGGTGCAAACAAGGTTTGCAGCTCGGCCAGTTTGCCCGCGTTGTTGGAGGCGAGAACGATTTTCATGAAGGCACTGCCCGGCTCAGGCGCTGAATGTCAGGGTCTTGGGTTCGTCGTGCGCCTGTTTTTGCAGTTGCACCAATTGCGCAATGCCCTTTTCGGCCAAGGCCAGCATGCGGTCCATCTCGACGCGGGTGAAAGCCACACCTTCGGCTGTGCCTTGCACTTCCACGAAGTGGCCTGCACCCGTCATGACCACATTCATGTCGGTGTCGCAAGCCGAGTCTTCGGGGTAATCCAGATCCAACAAGGCATGGCCACCTTTCAGGCCCACCGAAATGGCCGCCACCCGGTCCAAAATAGGCGATTCGGTCAACTTGCCGGTAGCCATCAACCAGCTGACAGCATCTTGCGCCGCCACAAAAGCGCCTGTGATGCTGGCGGTTCGGGTTCCCCCATCGGCTTGCAGCACGTCGCAATCGAGGTGGATGGTGCGTTCACCCAGTTTCTTGAGATCAAAAACGGCGCGCAGCGATCGGCCAATCAGGCGCTGAATCTCCTGCGTGCGGCCGCTTTGCTTACCGCGCGCGGCCTCACGGTCGCCACGGGTGTGGGTGGCGCGGGGCAACATGCCGTATTCAGCCGTCACCCAGCCTTCGCCGCTGCCTTTTTTGTGGCCCGGCACTTTTTCCTCGACCGAAGCGGTGCACAACACACGGGTCTGGCCAAATTCGATCAGCACAGAGCCTTCGGCATGGACGGTGTAACCCCGGGTGATGCGCACGGGACGCAAAGCATCGGCAGCGCGGCCGGTACGGACAGTGGCAGAGGTGTTCATGTAAGCGCTCGCAAGATGGGGCACGGCAAGTCCGTGCAAAGAAGAAGGTGGGTCAGGCCAGAGAGTTTGAGATAATGCCTCGTTTCATGCTCAGCTGTTAGGCTGGGCATTTGCAGCGTGGACGTGCCAGTTGGGCAAAACGCTGTCACAAGGAACCTGATCAATGCCAGTTTACAGTATGACCGGATACGCCAGCGCGCAGCACAGCCCGCTGCCCGCAGATGGCGAAGCCCCCGCCAACGTGGCCCCAACAGCCCGGCTGGGACTTGAAATCCGCTCGGTCAACAGCCGCTTTCTGGATCTGAGTTTTCGCCTGCCGGAAGAACTGCGCCAGCTCGAGCCCGGCCTGCGCGAGTTGATCACCCGCCAGATCAAGCGCGGCAAAGTCGAAGTGCGTGCCAGTCAGGATGCCGGTGATGGCGCTGCCCTGCCCACGCCAAACCACCAGGCTTTGCAAAAAATCGCGGCCCTGCAAGACAAAATCCAGGACTGGTTGCCCGGCGCCCGGGCCTTGAGCGTGGCCGACGTGCTGCGCATGATGGCTGGCAGTTCAGGCCAGGCCGCCCCGAACGAAACGGCCTGGATGCAACTGGCCACCCAGGCGATCGACGCCCTGCGCGAAGCCCGTGCCCGCGAAGGCGCCCGACTGACCGACATGCTGCAAGGGCACATCACCCAGCTGCACAGCCTGGCCGATCTTGCCGTCCCTCTGGTGCCCCAATTGGTCGAGCAACAGCGCCAGCGCTTTTTGGAACGCTGGAAAGACGCCATGGCCCTGGCCGATGGCCGCCACCTGCCCGAAGCCGCGCAAGACCGTGCGCTGACCGAAGCCACGGCATTTGCCATTCGCATTGATGTGGCCGAAGAACTGACCCGCCTGCGCTCGCATCTGGATGAACTGTCCAGACTGTTGGACAAAGGGGGCGAGATCGGCAAGCGCCTGGATTTTTTGATCCAGGAACTGCACCGCGAAGCCAACACGCTGGGCTCCAAATCGGCGGTGCTGGAGATGACCCGCATCTCGGTGGACATGAAAGTGCTGATTGAGCAAATGCGCGAACAAGTCCAGAACATCGAATAAAAAATCAAGAAGCCGCCCATGGATTACCCCGGAAACCTCTTTGTCGTGGCCGCCCCCAGCGGGGCAGGCAAATCCAGCCTGGTCAAGGCCTTGATGGAGCTGGACTCACGCGTTCAGCCCACCGTCTCGCACACCACCCGCCCGCCCCGTGGCCAGGAAAAGCACGGGCGCGAGTACTTTTTCGCGTCGGTCCAAGAATTTGACGCCATGGTGTTGGGCGACGCCTTTGTCGAGTGGGCCCATGTGCATGGCCAGCGCTACGGCACGTCCAAAAAGATGATCGAAGACCGCATGGCCCAGGGCGCAGATGTGGTGTTGGAGATCGATTACCAGGGTGCCTTGCAGATCAAGAAGATGTACGCCAACGCGGTGCTGATCTTCATCTTGCCGCCCAGCTGGGAAGAGTTGCGCTCGCGCTTGGAACGCCGTGGCGAAGACGCCCCCGAGATCATTGAGCTGCGCCTGCAAAATGCCGCCGTGGAAATGGCCCACGCCCAAGAATTCGACTTCGTTATAATCAACGAAGTATTTGATCGTGCCCTGTTTGACCTCAAAGCGGTTGTTCACGCCCAGCGGCTCAAGTACCACGTTCAGCGCCGAGCCCGGCCTGACACTTTTCAAGCGCTCAAAATGGCTTGAATCACGCTCAGAAATTCTCAAGGAAAACATCATGGCCCGCATCACTGTTGAAGATTGCCTGGAACAAATCCCGAACCGCTTTCAGCTGGTTTTGGCAGCCACCTACCGTGCCCGCATGCTGAGCCAGGGCCACACGCCCCGCATTGAAAGCAAAAACAAGCCTGGCGTGACCGCCTTGCGCGAAATTGCAGCGGGCAAAGTCGGCATCGAAATGCTCAAGCGCGTGTCCTGAAACACCGCTGCCCGGCACACGCCGGGCCTGCCCAAGCCCCAGTGATGGGGCTTTTTTTTGTGCTCAGAAAAAGCCCCTGTTGGCTTGCGTTACATTGGAACCATGCGTCCTGCCATGCCCTCCCCCCCCAAAGCGGGTTCCAGCCGCTCCAAAGTGCTGGACCCTGCCGCAGCCAATGCGGCAGCGGCCAGCTTTGCCGTGCTGGAGGCGCAACTCGGCTACCTGACGGAAGCCGAGACCGACATGGTGCGGCGGGCTTACAAATTTGCCGACGAAGCCCACCTGGGCCAGATGCGCAAAAGTGGTGAGCCTTACATCACCCACCCGATCGCCGTGGCGGGTTTGTGCACCGAATGGAAATTGGATGCCCAGGCACTGGCTGCTGCATTGCTGCATGACGCCATGGAAGACTGCGGTGTCACCAAGATCGAGTTGATCGAGCGCTTTGGTTCCCCGGTGGCCGAACTGGTGGATGGCCTGACCAAGCTGGACAAGCTGGAATTCAACACCCGCGAAGAAAACCAGGCCGAATCGTTTCGCAAAATGCTGCTGGCCATGGCCCGCGACGTGCGCGTCATCCTGATCAAACTGGCCGATCGCACCCACAACATGCGCACCATGTCTGACATGCCGCGCAGCAAGTGGGGCCGGATTGCTTCCGAAACACTTGAAATTTACGCCCCCATCGCCCACCGCCTGGGTTTGAACCAGATTTACCGCGAACTGCAAGATCTGTCCTTCAAACACCAACTGCCCTGGCGCTACGCTGTATTGACCAAGGCGGTGTCCCGGGCGCGCAATCGCCGCCGTGACCTGATTCAAAAAGTGCAGGCCGATGTCGAGGCCGTGTTTGCGCAGGCCAAGATGGAAGTGCGCATCAGCGGACGCGAAAAAACGCTCTATTCCATCTACAAGAAAATGGATGAAAAGCACCTGAGCTTTGCCCAGGTGACCGACATTTATGGCTTTCGGGTCATCGTGCCCTCGGTGATCGATTGCTACACCGCACTGGGCTGGTTGCACCAAATCTACAAGCCGGTGCCGGGCAAGTTCAAAGACCACATCGCCATTGCCAAGGTCAACGGTTACCAATCACTGCACACCACTTTGGTGGGGCCATCGGGCGTGAACGTCGAATTCCAGATGCGGACCGAAGCCATGCATCTGGTGGCCGAGTCGGGTGTGGCGGCGCACTGGCTTTACAAAGAGCACGAATCGGCCAACGCCCAATCGGAACGACTGAGTACACAGTGGCTGCAATCGCTATTGGACATTCAGACCGAGACCCGCGATGCCGCAGAGTTCTGGGACCACGTCAAGGTCGATCTGTTTCCCGATGCGGTGTATGTTTTCACCCCCAAGAGCCAGATCATGGCCATGCCCCGGGGCGCCACGGTGGTGGACTTTGCCTATGCCATCCACAGCCGGGTGGGCGACCACGCCATGGCCGCCCGCATCAACGGCGACCAGGTGCCACTGCGTACCGAACTCAAGAACGGCGACGTGGTCGAGGTGATCACTGCGCCAGTGTCAGCCCCCAATCCGGCATGGCTGGGTTTTGTACGCACTGGACGCGCGCGCTCCAAAATTCGCCACCACCTCAAGACCATGGCCCAGACCGAATCGGTGGAATTGGGCGAGAAACTCCTGTCCCAAGCTTTGCGCGCAGAAGGCATCGACAAACTGCCTGCCGACGATGCAGGGAACCAGGCCATCTGGGAAAAACTGCTGCGCTTCACCGGCAACCGCAACCTGTCCGATTTGCTGATGGACATTGGTCTGGGCAAACGCATCGCCACCATTGTGGCCAAGCGCCTGGCCGGATTGCTGTCTGAAGGCGGCCAAAAACCCGATGCGCTGCTGATGACCCGCGAACGCTTCACGGCCCATGAATCGGTATCACAGGGTGCCATCACCCTGGATGGCAGCGAGAACGCCTCGGTGGTTTATTCCCGCTGCTGCCGACCCTTGCCAGGGGACGACATCGTGGGCTATCTCGGCCGGGGCGAAGGTCTGGCGGTGCATGCCCGGGACTGTGCCATAGCGCGCAAGCTGGAGCATAAAGACAGCGAACGCTTCATCGGCGTGGAATGGTCCGACGAATTGACCCGCAGCTTTGAAACCGCCATCAACGTCACGGTGATCAATGGCAAGGGCGTACTGGCCCGGGTGGCCGGTGCACTGGCCAGCGCCGAAACCGACATCGTGCACGTGGACATGGGCAACGAGTCCCCACAAGACATGGCCGAGTTGAAATTTGTCATCACCGTGCGTGACACGGCGCACTTGGATCAAGTGCTGCGTCACCTCAAACGCACCCCCTCGGTGGTCAAGGCCGAACGCCAAACCAACCAAGCCAACGCAGCCGGCTGAGCCCCTGCGGCACGCCCCTCCCCTACAGATCCATTGGCAGGCAGACCGGCTACCCCAGCCGCTCAGGCAGGTGCTGGATAACTGACCTGCAACACCTCGATGTCCAACACGCCGGCCGGCGTGACCAATTTGAGCGCATCGCCTTCGCGGGACTTGAGCAAAGTGCGTGCGATCGGCGAGACCCAGCTGACCTGGCCTTGCAAGCTGTCCGCTTCATCGATGCCCAAGATGGTGACCGTGCGCTCGGTGCCTGAAGCCTCTGCATAAGTCACCGTGGCACCAAAATAAATCTGTTCACTGCCATGGTGAACTGCAGGGTCCACCACTTCAGCGACTTCCAGCCGCTTGGTCAGGAAACGGATGCGCCTGTCGATTTCACGCAAGCGTTTTTTCCCGTAGATGTAATCGCCGTTTTCAGATCGGTCGCCGTTGCTGGCGGCCCAATGCACGATCTCGACCACTTTGGGCCGTTCATCATCGATCAAGGAGAACAACTCGGCCCGCATGCGGGAATAACCCAAAGGCGTCATGTAATTGCGCGCACCCGCGGGCAAGGCGGGCAAGCCCAGGTCTTCGTCGTCCTCGCCGTCAGATTCTTTGGTGAATGCTTTGCTCATGTCGAAATGTCCAAGGTCGGAATATGCAAAGTGATCACCGTTTGCAAGCCAAAATCGAAGGCCCTTGCTTTTCGTTCGCGCATAGAAAAAGCCCACAACTTTCGTTGTGGGCTTTCTAATTTTTGGTGCGGCTGGCAGGAATCGAACCCACGACCCCTTGGTTCGTAGCCAAGTACTCTATCCAGCTGAGCTACAGCCGCATCATGCATCGAATTATAGCAAGCTTTTCAGGACTCTCAGAGCCGCACTTCAATTTATTGCCAAGAAACCGACGACATGTCGTTCGCAAAAACCGGCGAGCTCGACCACAGGCCCTTCAGGCCTTTGCGGTACACCGCCGTATTGGAAGGATTGAACAAGAACACGTTCACCGCATCCTTGGCAATCAGGCGTTGCATGTCACCAAACAACTGCGTGCGCTCTTTGGCCGCCGTGGTGGCCGAATGCTTGGCCGCCAGGTCACGGAACGCCTTGCTGTCGTAACCCCAGTAATACTGCGGGTTGGCGTAGTTCATGTAGTCCAGCGGCTCCACATGGTTGATGACTGTCAAATCAAAATTACCTTTGAAAGCACCGCCCAACCATTGGGCCCATTCCACGTTTTCGATTTTGGCGATGATGCCCACCTTGGCCAGTTGTGCCGCCAAAATCTCACCGCCTTTGCGGGCGTAAGGTGGTGGCGGCAAAGTCAGCGTGACATTCAGCGGCGTTTGCACACCGGCTTCCTTGAGCAAGGCTTTGGCTTTCTCGGGGTCGTGGGCGTACAAGCCACTCAATTCCACATAGCCTGCATCGGTGGGTGCCATGTGGCTGCCAATGGGTTTGGCCAAGCCTTCAAACATGCCGTCGATGAACGCTTTTTTATCGATCGCGTGCGACAGTGCGCGGCGCACACGCACATCATCAAACGGCTTTTTGCGGTTGTTGATGGTCATGATGCCCTTGCCCGCCGTGCTGCCCACTTCGACCGCAAAGCGCTTGTCGGCCTGGAACTGTTTGAGGCTTTGCGGCGACTGGAAGCGGGGCATGCCATCGATGTCGCCAGCCAACAAGGCGGCCACTTGCGCAGCCGAATCATTGATGAAGCGGAACGTGACTTTCTTCAACTTGATGGCCTGGACATCGCGAAAACCATCCCATCGTGACAATGTCACCGCCGAGCCTTTGGCCCAGCTGTCGAGTTTGTAGGGGCCTGTGCCCACGGGCTTGGTGGCAGCGCTGGCAGCGCTGTCGGGGTGGAGGATGACCGCGGTGTTCTCACCCATGCGGAACAGGAAGTTGCCATCCGGGTTGTTCAGCACCAGCACCACGGTGTGGGCATCGGGGGTGGAGATGTGGCTGATGTTGTTGAATACAGCGCCCTTGGCCTTGTTGGTGCTCTTGGCATCTTTGGCCCGCTCAAAGCTGAACTTGACAGCGGCCGAATCAAAGTTTGCGCCGTCCTGAAACTTCACGCCCTTGCGCAGTTTGAAGGTGTAAGCCTTGCCGTCGGCGTCCATCTTCCAGCTCTCGGCCAGCAAGGGGCTGATGGAGCCATCGACGTTGATTTTGGTCAGCCCTTCGAGAATGTTGTAGTGCACCACTTCGCCAATGGCAGCGGCCGGTGCCATGGTCGGGTCCAGACTGGTGGGCTCCAGAATCATGCCCAACGTCACGGTGTCTTTGCGTGATTGGGCTTGGGCCTGCAAGGGGCCCAAAACCATGCCCGTCGCCAACAAGGCGACCGAACACCAGCCCATTGAGCGGCGTGTCATGGAAAATTGAATGCTCATGTTGTCTCTTGCTCCAAAAAATGGTTCTGGCTGCCAGGAACGGCGGCCAGCAACTTGCGTGTGTAAGGATGCTTGGCGTGCTGAAAAATCTGCTGCGCGGAACCGTGTTCTACCACACCGCCCGATTGCAAGACCAGCACGTCATCGCACATCAGGTTCACCACGGCCAGATCATGGCTGACCAACAAATAGCTCAGCCCATACCGGTCTTGCAGATCCATCATCAAGTTCAGCACCTGGGCCTGCACCGACACGTCCAGCGCGCTCACGGGTTCATCGGCCACGATCAAGGCCGGGCGGGTGATGAGGGCTCGGGCGATGGCGATGCGCTGGCGTTGCCCACCTGAAAACTCGTGCGGATATTTGTCCAGGTCTGCCGTTCTCAGGCCCACCTCGCTCAAGGCCTGCGCCGCCCGGTCACGCCACTCCGAGCGCCCATCCGCAGGCTTGGCCAAGGTCTGGATGGGTTCAGTGACGATGCTGAACACTTTTTGCCTGGGGTCAAGCGACCCGTAAGGGTCTTGAAACACCATCTGAAAACCACTGCGCAAGTGCCGCAACTGCGCAGCGTTGGCCTGATGCACGTCCACGCCCTTGAACAAGACCTGCCCCTCGGTGGGTTGGTCCAGCGCCATGACCAGACGCGCCAGCGTGGATTTGCCCGAACCCGACTCGCCCACAATGCCCAGACTTTTACCCGCCTGCAGCTGAAAGCTCACATCAGACAAAGCTTGCAGGCCGCCTACAGGCCCCCACAAGGTGGAACGTGGCATCACAAAGCGCCGCCCCAGATGCTGCACTTGCAGCAACGCGGCTTCAGTTTGCGGGGCATGTGTCATGTCAACCTCCAGCGGGGACACGTCACGGTGTGAGTCAGTTCGGACGCGGGCCTGCATTCAATGGTTTCGGCTTGAGGGGGTGTCAGGTGGCAATCGGCCACCGCCCATTCGCAGCGGTCTGCGAACGCACAGCCTGCAGGCATGTCCATCAACTCAGGCACGCTGCCCGGGATGGTGGTCAAACGTGTGCCACGCGCCAGACCCAGCCGCGGACGCGCGGCGAACAATCCCCGTGTGTACGGATGCGCCCGGTGCGCAAACAGCGCGGGCGTGGCCGAGCTCTCTACAACCGAACCACCGTACATCACCATAACGCGGTCCACCTGGTCTTGCATCAGGCCCAGGTCGTGGCTGATCAAGAGCAAGCCCATGCCGTCTTCGTTCACAAGCTGTTTGATCAGCGCCAGCACCTCTTTTTGCACGGTGACATCCAGCGCCGTGGTGGGTTCGTCGGCAATCAGCAAGTCAGGGCTACAGGCCAGCGCCATCGAGATCATGACGCGCTGACGCTGACCGCCCGACAACTGATGGGGGTAAGCCTCCAGCCGCTCACGCGCCCGAGGCAACTGCACGCGCTCGAGCAACTGCAGCGCACGCGCTTTGGCTACGGACACGCCCATGTGCTGATGCAAGCGCAAAGGCTCGGCAATTTGCTTCCAGATCGGCTGCAAGGGGTTGAGCGCTGTCATCGGCTCCTGAAAGATCATGGCCATGCGCGCACCGCGCAGCCGGCACAGTTGCGGCTCGGGCATGCCCACCAACTCCTGGCCTTGCAACACCACCGATCCGCTGACCTGCGCACGCTCGGGCAGGAGGCCCATCAGCGCCAAAGCCGTGAGCGATTTGCCGCAACCACTTTCACCGATCAAGCCGATCGTCTGCCCGCGCTCCATGCGCAAGGACACGCCGCGCAAAGCCTGCGCCCAACCACGGGCGGTGGGCAAGGTGACCCGCAAATCGGTCACTTGCAACAAGGGCGATGGCTTGGGCATATCAGTCATGTTGCCTCACCGCTGCCGGGCCCATCGGGGGTCGAGCACATCGCGCAGACCATCGCCCAACAGGTTCAGGCCCAACACCGCCAAAGCAATGGCGGCCCCCGGATACACCGCCAGCATGGGCGCCTGAAACATCTGCGACTGCGCTTCGTTGAGCATGCGGCCCCAGCTCGGCTGCGGAGGCTGCGTGCCCAAACCCAGATACGACAATGCCGCCTCGGCCAAAATCGCGATCGCAAACTGGATCGTCGCCTGCACGATCAACACACTCGCGATATTGGGCAGCACATGCACCCATGTGATGGCCAAAGGCCCTTGGCCCGCCGACCGCGCCGCCGCTGTGAAGTCCCGCGACCAGACCGCATTGGCCGCACCGCGAGAGATGCGTGCAAACACCGGAATGTTGAAAATGCCAATGGCCACGATGCTCACCACCAGGCCAGGGCCATAAATCGCGGTCAACATGATGGCCAACAACAAGGCAGGGAAAGCAAACGTGAAGTCCGAGACCCGCATGATGACTTCTTCCACCCAGCCGCGCCGCGCCGATGCCAGCAAGCCCAAAGGCACGCCCACACCCAAACCGATACCGACGGCGATGAAACCCACCAACAAGGAGTTTTGACTGCCGACCCACAACAAGGCACCAATGTCACGCCCCAGGCTGTCGGTGCCCAGCCAATGCGCGGCACTTGGCGACGCCAGTTTGTTGGGGATGTCAATGTCACCCACCGGGTAGGGCGACCAGAACTGGGACAACACCGCACAGAGCACCAACAGCAAAACCATGGCCCCACCCGCCACAAAGCTGGGGTGCCGCAAGGCGCGACGCCAGACGCTGTGCTTACCCGGCATGGTCAACTTTCAAACGCGGATCAATCCACGCATACAACACATCGATGCAGAAATTGATGAGGATCACCAAAGCCGCCAGCAACATGACCACATCACGCACCACGATCAGGTCACGGTTGGCAATGGCCTGAAAAATCAGGCGCCCAATGCCTGGCAACACAAACACGTTTTCAATCACGATGGCGCTGGTGATCAGGTTGCCAAACTGCAAACCCATCACGGTCAGCACCGGAATCATGGCGTTGCGCAACACGTGCGCCCACAGCACCTGACGGCGCGACAGCCCCTTGGCCCGTGCAGTGCGCACAAAATCTTCACGCAAAGTGTCCAACACCGCCGAGCGTGTCACCCGCGTCAAAATGGCCGTTTGCACTGCGGCCAAAGCGATGGCGGGCAGCACCAAGGCCTTGAAGGCCTCGACCACACCACCGCCATCGTCTTCCGACCAACCGGGAAAGCCCCCTGCGCTCACCCACTCCAGGTGCACCGCGAACAGCAAAATCAGCAAGATCGCCAACCAGAAATTGGGCACCGCCAGCCCCAACTGGCTGAGCGTCATGACCCCCACATCGCCCACCTTGTTTTGCTGCGAAGCGGCGTATATACCCAGGGCCAAAGCCAGCGCCACGGTCAGCCCCATGGCCATCACCGCCAGCGGCAAAGTCACTTGCATGCGCTCGGCCATCAATTGGGCGGTGGGGGTGTCGTAAGAAATGCTCAGGCCCGTCTGACCTTGCAGCATGCCGAACATCCAGTTCAGGTAACGGGTACTGGCTGGCTGGTTCAGACCCAGCTTGTCTTCCATCGCCGCAATGGATTCTGCTGTGGCGGTCTCGCCCAGAACGACCTGCGCAGCGTTGCCGGGCAGCAGCTCGAGCACGGCAAACACCACCACAGAGGTGGCCAGCAAGGTCAGAATAAAGCTCAGCAGCCGTCTCAGAACAAACAGGGGCACGCGCTATCCTCGGGTCTGTGAGCAACAATAAAAGGGTCTGAATGGTATCCGACATGATTGTAAACACCACCCCCAACAGCACCACCAACCGCGCAGTGGGCAGCCTGGTGGATGTCTCCGGCCTGCACGTCGGGCATTTCACACTCAGCGAACGCCTGACCGGCTGCTCGGTGGTATTGGCCCCTGCAGGCGCCATCGGCGCGGTGGATATTCGGGGTGCAGCGCCCGGCACGCGGGAAACCGATTTGCTCGACCCGGCCAACCTGGTGGACAAACTGCATGCCGTGGTGCTGAGCGGCGGCAGTGCCTTCGGCCTGGATGCGGCCAGCGGCGTGGTGCGCTGGCTCCACGAACGCGGCATCGGCTTCGAAACCGGCTATGGACGGGTGCCCATCGTGCCCGCAGCGGTGTTGTTTGACTTGCCCGTGGTGCGCGCGGGTGATGACCCGATCGCCCGACCGGGCGCCGATGCCGGTTATGCCGCATGCGAGGCGGCGTCCAGCCAAGCCCCCGCAGCCGGCAACGTGGGCGCAGGTGCCGGCGCCTGTGTGGGCAAATTGTTTGGCCTGGACCGCTGCATGAAAGGCGGCATTGGCAACGCCAGCGTGCGCGTAGGCCCCTGGGTGGTGGGCGCCTTGGTCGCCTGCAACGCCGTGGGCGATGTGCTTGATCCGGCCACCGGCCAAGTGCTGGCAGGCGCCCGCACAGCAGATGGCCTGAACCTGCTGGACACCCAACGCGCCCTCCTGACAGGCGAACGCGGCAACCGCCCCCTGCCCGGCACCAACACCACCATTGGCGTGGTCGCCACCAACGCCACACTCACCAAAGCCCAGGCCAAACGCCTGGCCATGAGCGCCCACGATGGCCTGGCCCGCAGCATCCGCCCGGCCCACACCACGCTGGACGGCGACACCCTGTTTGCCATCGCCACCTGCACCGAAGTCAGCCCGGCCGACTTGATGCTGCTCACAGCGATGGCCGCCGAAGCCACAGCGCTGGCCACGGTCGATGCCATCCGGCATGCGCAAGGCATTCAAACAAACTGGGGGGATGTGCCTGCGGCCAGTGCTTGGCGGTCAGCTTGATCTGGCGCGGCTTTGAACGGGAAGGATGTGGATGGTAGTGGGCGGCTGGCCACAAACCAACTATCTATTCACGCTCAATCATGCGTGGTAGCGCTAGAGAGTGAATGTGAGGGGGAATTCTACAGATCTACGCCTCGTCATGACCATACCCAGGCTTAGATACCGACGCCTCTCGACTTTTCGGGCGAAGTACGCATGAATGGGTGTCCGTCACCTTAAGGAGTACACGCAATGACCACTGTCCTGACCGAAGCCGATTTGGCGGCTAGATGGTGCATGAGCCCAAAAACGCGTAAGCGTCCGGCAAAGTCATCTTGAACCCGCCCTCTGAGTGAGAGAAAGTGTGCACGATGAAGATCGTGGACACTTTGGCCGATAGCGCCAAGACAGCAAAGAGGACGCACCGCACGTACACGGTGGAGTTCAAGGCGCAGGTGGTGCGCGAGTGCGACCAGCCTGGGGCATCCGTGGCCCGCGTGGCGATGGGGCACGGGATCAACGCGAACCTGGTGCACCGCTGGCGGCGCGAGTTGGAGTACCGCTTGGTCGGGCCGGTGCAAAGCGCATTCGTGCCAGTGACGCTGGATTCGGGCCCTGGTCTGCCGCCTGTCGCTGCGGCGAGTGCGGATATCCGTGTTCAAGTGCACAAGGGTGCTTGCAAGGTCGTCATCCACTGGCCCACACAGTCGGCGCAAGCTTGCGCAGCCTGGCTGTCTGACTGGCTCAAATGATCCGCATCGACGCCGTGTGGCTGGCGGTGGAGCCACTGGACATGCGCGCGGGCACCGATTCGGCCTTGGCACGCGTGGTGCGCGTGTTCGGGGCCGCGCAGCCCCACACCGCGTATCTGTTCGCCAACCGACGCGCGAACCGCATGAAGGTGTTGGTGCACGATGGGCTGGGCATCTGGCTGGCTGCGCGGCGACTGCATCAGGGCAAGTTCGTGTGGCCCCAGGGCGGGGTGGCTTTGACCCACACGCTGAGCCGCGCGCAGCTCGATGCGCTGGTGCTGGGCCTGCCCTGGCAGCGCTTGGAAAACGGGGGCGTGATCACCTTGGTTTGATTGCTCCTGCGGGGCAATCGGGGCATCTGCCAATGGTGTGAGGTCGGCGCAGCGGGCACACTCGCTGCCAATGATTGAAGCGGCCCAACTGCAAACCATGAGCGAGAGCGAAGTGCGTGCACTGGCTCTGCAGATGATCGAGCGCATTGAGCGCGATGGGCGCGCCATCACCTGGCGCGACGCCAAGATCGAGAAGCTCACGTTCGAGATGGCGCAGCTCAAGCGCTTGAAGTTCGGCGTCAAGAGCGAGCAGCTCGATGCGGACCAGAAGACCTTGTTCGACGAGACGGTTGACGCCGACATGGCGGCCATCGAGGCCGAGCTGGCCGAGCTCAAGGCCGCCAGCGCACCTCAGGACACCAAACCCGCATCGGTGCCCAAGCGCGCGGCCCTCCCTGAGAACTTGCCCCGCGTGGAACGCCACCACGAGCCCGAGAGCACGAGCTGCCCGTGCGGCTGCGAACTCAAGCGCATCGGGCAAGACGTCAGTGAGAAGTTGGACTACACACCGGGCGTGTTTACCGTGGAGCGCCACATCCGTGGCAAGTGGGCCTGCGTGAAGTGCCAGACGCTGATCCAGGCCCCGGTCCCTGCCGAGGTGATCGACAAGGGCATCCCGACGGCGGGCCTGCTGGCCCACGTGCTGGTGGCCAAGCATTCGGACCACTTGCCGCTGTACCGCCAAGAGGCGATCTTTGGGCGTGCTGGGCTGGCCATCCCGCGCTCGACACTGGCCACGTGGGTGGGCGTGTGCGGCGTGCGCCTGCAGCCGCTGGCCGATGCGCTCAAGCGCCACGTGCTGGCTTGCCAAGTCGCGCACGCCGACGAGACGCCGGTGGCCATGCTCAGTCCCGGCGATGGCAAAACCCACCGCGCCTACCTCTGGGCGTATGCGGCCGGTGTGTTCGAGCCGCTCAAGGCCGTGGTCTACGACTTCCAGCCCAGTCGCTCGGGTGAGCATGCGCGCAAGTTCCTCGGTGACTGGAAGGGCAGCCTGGTCTGCGACGACTACAGCGGCTACAAGGCCTGCTTTGCTGCGGGCATCACCGAGGCCGGCTGCATGGCCCACGCGCGGCGCAAGTTCATGGAGCTGCACCTGTCCAACAAGAGCGCCATCGCGCACACGGCACTCGAGCTGATCGGGCAGCTCTACGGCATCGAGCGCGAGGTCAAGGACAGCACGGCAGACGAGCGACGACGAAGGCGGCAAGAGGAGTCGGCGCCGATCGCCGCAAAGTTGCATGAATGGCTGCGCGTCCAACGGCAAAAGGTGCCCGACGGTTCAGCCACCGCCAAGGCCATCGACTACAGCCTCAAGCGCTGGAGTGCGCTCACATGCAGTGCGATACTCTGCCGAATATGCATAATTTTCTCTCAGTCTGCACTGCTATTTTCTACCGAATAAACCCACCAGCTTATCCTCAAGTTTTTTCTGCAAATCAGAATCAGACTCCCACACAATGAATTGATAATGATTCACATCAAAATGAGCACCTCCGAAGTGATCAGATCGGCAAGTCCAAATTACAGGCTTATTAAGCGCTATTGCAAAACCAGCTTCAAAATAAACACCTCCTCTATGCCCTGTAAGATCTGCAACCACAAAATCCGCATCTCTAATTGATCTTAGTATTCTGTCATCAATCTTTTCGTGGTGATGAACCTCATCAACTCTTATTGGTTCATACCCGCAATTTTTAATAACTTCTTTGATACCATTTGAATATGCAGACTGAACTTCAGAAGCAAACCACATAGCCACAAATGCAGTTTTTGCATCTGGCTTAGAAAATCTTTTGTAATTCTCTATGAATGCATATCCAGCAGGAGTAACACTTAGAGACAAACTTGATGTAGATTTATACGCCTGCACCAAACCTTCTGACTCCAAATAATCAGAAAGAAACCTAATATCATTATCCACAAGAGAGTACGTCAATCCCAGATATTTCTTGCTCAATACTTCTATTTTCGCGCCCAAATATTTTGTTTCCAAATGAACTTGCTGAAGCAAAAACTCCGCTCTTTCAGCAACCGTTGGAAATGGCGAATTTACTATCGAAGGAATATTTTCAGTAGTCAAGCAAGGTATATCTTCGGAAGCATTAAATCTATGTATATGGCCACGCAATTTCTGGATTGCTTTATCACCCTCAAGATATGTTTCCGCTGCAGATCCTGAAATTTTGAAGTGCCCACAATATTCACAAAATTGCTCATAGTAATCACCGTCAACTGGATTACTCTTAGCGCTTTTGGTACTGCAAATTTTGCAAAGCTCACTCATCGATTTCTCCAAAAAAAAGAGGACTGCTGTTACACAGTCCTCTTCCGGGTTGGTAGTGGACAGCAGCCCCCTCACTTACTCTCTATTCCCGTTGTATAGGGCTAGAGAGCAAATGAGCGGTGACTGTACGAGGCCGTGCGTTGCTCTGAGCTGGCCATTCGTAGAAATCGGATTCCCTCGACTTTCTGGCACAAGTACGCGTAAATGCACAGCTCCATGACTTCAAGGAGCACACGCGATGACCGTCACACTGATAACCGAAGCCGATCTGGCAGCCCGATGGTGCATGAGCGCCAAAACACTTCAGCGCTGGCGAATGAAACAGATCGGGCCGGAGTACCTGAAACTTGGCAAGCACGTCAGGTACCCACTGGAGGTGATTACGGAATATGAAAACCAGACCAGGACCAACGTCGCCTTCAAAGGCGCTGAGGAAATCTTGCTCTACCTTCAACAAACCGGCCAAGCCACGATAGAGCAAATCCGGGGCGCATGCCTTGGCGGCAAAAAGCCCCGCCATCAAATCCACACCCACATTTACCGCTTGATGCGTGCGACGCCACCCAAGGTCAAAGCCACCCAGGTCTGCCTTGATCCGGATTCCACGGTCATGACTACGCTCTACAGCGTTTGCCAAGACGATGAGCAATAGACTCCTGTCCACTCAAGACCTTGCCGATCGGTTGGGCGTTCCCAACGAAACCCTCAGTCAGTGGCGACGACAAGGCAAAGGCCCTTGCTTTATTCAGATCGGACGCATGATCCGCTATTCGGTTCACGAAGTGGAACTGTTTGAGCGTCAATTCAAAAGCAGTTCTGACTGGGTGGTTGGGCAACTGACGCCCGAGCCCACGAAGGGTCACAAAAAGTCTATCGGTGGCAGATTGCGACGGTCAGAGTTTTCCGAGACGCGTAGTGAGGCGATCATCACGGCTTACCTCGAACATTTGTTCAGCCCAGACAAAATTCCTCTGCCTACCGGATCCATGGAAGACTACGTTCGCCTGATGACCCTGAAGATCGCATCCAATGACCCGGCAGAAGGGCAGATCGCAATCGACAAGACGCAACTGACTCCCGAAGTCCTATTCGTCGACCTGGTGAACACGTTGGGGAAAATGACCGCCAACATCAACACGGTGCTGAGCCACGCACGCAGCAAATTGCCGACCTTCAACCCCATCGCGCTGCAGCAGGCAGTCGACCAATTCGCCGACATGGCGACCCGCAAGCACGTTCGGAAATGGGTTGGGAAACAATAATGAGCCTGGCGACGCGCTGGTGGCCCCCTCCTCGGATCAGTCGCGCACTGTTAAATCTGCAGGGCACACCGTGCAGTTCCGGCGCATGAGTCAAAGAAAGTTCGAGCTTGCTGGCAGCCCCAAAGGCAGGGTTTTGCTTGCGCTGTGGACCCAGGGAATGAAAAACCTCACGACGCTGGAGATCCAGCGTGCCACGGGTGACTGGGCCCAAGGGGAAGTCGACAGCTACGCAGCGCTGATCCCGGCGTGGCTGCGCACCGCCATCCAGCAAGCCAATGCACCCCGCAAATCCGCCAAGATCGGTTTGTCGGGTGCGTATGACTGGTCCAACCCGAACATCCGGGACGATGTGCTGATCTTGAAAGTGCTCGAGCGGCACAAGTTCGAGGATGTGGCTCGACTGTGCTTTTATTACGGCGTCCCCAAGGTCAAGCGCGTATTCAAGCGGCTGGCGTTTGAACCGATGACCAATGCCATTGTGACCAGGATGCTAAGCAACATCAGCAAAGGCCTGCGAGCCAAGCCATAAATTGCCCTCTTCAAGTCAGCCCCTCCCCCAAGGCGGCAGTTTCCTAAGGTCACTTTGATGCGCAGGACATCGACGGCCTCTTTGTCATGAAAAGCATCGCCGGCTATGGCCTCCCCGCATTGACTTGCCACGCGCATGGAAACCTCCTATAATTTCGCTACTTTTGTAGCAAACACTCTTTTGGAGGTGCTCATGGGCATGCCCGTTCGAATCGAATCTCATCTGTATGAGCTCGCTCGCGGCGAGGCTGCAGTCGAAAAACGCACCATTGCTGGCCAGATCGAGTACTGGGCCATGGTGGGGCGCGCAGCGCTGGACAACCCGGATCTGCCCGTGACCTTCGTTGCCGAGTCCTTGGCTTCCATGGCCGAGCCTCGCGAGCAGGCGACCCCGTTTATTCCTCGCAGCCGCAAACAGTGAACCTGGAAAACGCGTGACGTTTTCGGCCCTTCAGACCCGTCGATTTGCGCGGCAGTACAAAAAGCTGCACGACAACGTTGCTGCCGATGTGGATGTTGCCGTGGTCAGTGTGTGCCAAGCACCTCGTGCGAGTGAGCGCAAGAAAGGCGATCTCTCGGACTTGTGGGTTCACAAGTTCAAGAGCCATGGCCAGCTGTACCTCCTGGGCTACACGTTGGATGAGAACGTTCGGCTGGTCTATCTTGAGGCCATCGGACCGCACGAGAACTTCTATCGGGACCTCAAGCGCAGTTGATCGGTGCTGAGCCACGCACGCAGCAAATTGCCGACCTTCGACCCTATTGCGCTGCAGCAGGCCGTGACCAATTCGCCGACATGGCAATCCGCAGGCGCGTTCGCAAATGGGCTGGGAAGCAATGAATTAGATTCGCCGGGGGGCAAAGGAAGGCCCGGTGTCTTTTGGGCTGACAGCTTCGGGGGCCACATTGACGGAAACCGGATTGCCTATCGGTAGCAATGACACGATTGGAGGAACCTCATGGCGGATTTACTGTTGATTGGCGCGGGTTTCAGCCGCAACTGGGGTGGATGGCTCGCTACCGAAGCGTTCGAGCACCTCCTTGGCAGCCCCGAGGTGTCCAAGGATGCTGGCCTTCGCCGGCTGCTCTGGAAACACCAGGAGCGTGGCGGATTCGAGGAGGCGTTGGCGGAGCTGCAAACCCAGTTCGCACAAGACCCCGACACCGCGAGGGGCCCGCTAATGGCGTTGCAGGACGCGGTCAAGCGGATGTTCGATGACATGAACACAGCGTTCATGGCAACCACTGACTGGCAATTTGGCCAGCAATACATTGAGCGCCAGATCGGTACCTTCCTGACCCGGTTCGACGCTATCTTCACGCTGAACCAGGATGTGCTCTTGGAGCACCATTACGCCAACGAAAACGTCACCCTAATCAGCAACCAGAAATGGGCAGGACCTCAACTGCCGGGCATGCGGCGGATTCCTAGCCACGAACCGTTGCATGCCAACTCGTGGTCCCGCTCGACATGGAGGCCTCTACCGGACGACGGCTTCAAGGCCGATAGCCACTTCCAGCCGATCTACAAGCTGCACGGATCCTCTAACTGGATACGAGCGGATGGCCAGCCTATGTTGATCATAGGCGGAGCCAAGGTGAGGGAGATCGGGCAAACTCCGATCTTGAACTGGTATTACAAGATATTTGAGGAAAGCCTGACGAAAGGCGACGCGAAGCTCATGGTCATTGGCTACGGCTTCCGTGACGAGCACATCAACGCCGCAATCGCCAGCGGGGTCGAGAAGGGCTTGAAGCTTTTCATCGTCGCCCCCGAAGGAGCGGAACTGGGCAGGAGGCTCAATCCCAATCGCGCGCCCGGCCACATCCTGGCCCCGACTCCACTGGAAGGCATGGTCGAGGAATCCTTGATCGGGGCGTCCCGACGGGGCTTGCGCGAGACCTTCGGCTACGACGACGCCGAGTTCGCGAAAGTGATGCGGTTCTTCGCAGCCTGAGTGCGCCCAGAGCGTCGAAACATGCGGGATCCAAGAGGACGAAGGGCGCGCACCGGCGCTTGGCTGAGGTATACGATTACTTCAAGAAGCTGATCAACAACTACGAAATCAAGGCTGCCCAGCAGCTTTTCAGCGCCCCTGTAAATCGTCCCTCAGCCTATTGAGATCGAATCTCGATCGCCGCTCACCAACTCGCATTAGCTTTTATCTCACCAGCTGCCTCAACTGATGGATGGCCGTTCTTCAACGCACCCAGCGACGGGCATCCTTCAAGAGCAGGAGCAGTTGCTGCTCGCGCAACGGGGATGCGATGAAACCGAACCGGGTGTAGAACCGTGCCGCATCTTCATCAATGGGATGGGTCAGCATGGCCCGGATGCCGGCCTGTTCTGCAATCAGCAGCGTGCGGCGAATCGCATCCTGCAGCAGGCCAAAGCCTATGCCTCGCCCCTGGTCTAGGGTGGATACCGCGAGCCGCGCCAGGATCACCACAGGTAACGGGTACTGCCCCATCCCCTTGCGAATACGCTCAGGCGCTTCCAGCGTATCGACCTGGCCCACGGTCAGACTGAAATACCCCGCCACACGACTATCATCTTCAGCAACGACAAAGGTCTTGGCCGAGCCACTGCCCTGGGCTTGTCGAGCATGGCGCAAGAACCAGTCGTTCAGCGCGGGCTTGCCGCAGTCAAAACCTTCCAACCGATGCTGCGGCGCCAGAGGCTCGGGAGCGCGAAGCGTCACTTCGTGTCCCAGGGCGCCTTGCGGGCGAACAGATCACGCAAACCGTCGTTGGCCTGCTCAGGCCGTTCCAGCAAATCCATCAGAGCCTGATACTGGCTGCCCGAGACCATGAACAATCGTTGGTCTAGCAAGGTCTGTTCGGCGGCCAGGCAGGCACTGTCAAGTATGAAATCTGTCAGCGATTTGTGGGCGACCTCAGCGGCTCGGCGCAGCACCACCTCTTGTTCGGGTGTGGCACGCAGCCCGAGGCGGGCAGACCGGGCGGAAGGTAAAGATGCAGTGGCAGCCATGGCAGCACCTGTTTTGTTAGATCAATTGCCGCAATGTTAGTACAAACGACGAACGTCGTCCAGTTTTTGTGGTCGCGTGCGTTTGAGCCCAGCCGTCGTAGTATTTAAAAGCGACGTGGCTCAGTAACGCGTAAATGTTCTATTCATTCATGGGCATAGGCTGTACGTAAAATTTCAATGCGCAAGACTCTTGTGGATGAAGTTAAGAACAATAAAAAGCGCAGCAATGTCATTATCGATATTTAGTGGATCATTCTCCTCAGGCTCAACAAGAGTCGTTTGCCCATTACCTGAAAATTCAAAATCACCAATGACGACACACTCCGGCGCGGGAAGCTCGCGCTTTAAGTAGCATTTCACATTACCCATCAACATACCACTTTCATCCAGAACCGAGGTGAAAGCAAAGTGCAAAGTCCGCAAAGCAAACGCTGTGGTGAAGAACCCTTGCTCTAGATGCTTCGATACGGCAATCCCTTTAATATGAAAATTCTGCGCCATAACCTGCTGCTCAACAATATTTGCAAAATTATCAAACCTCGCAGTCAATTGGCGATGGCGATTAAACGCCCTATCTAGATCATGATTAAGCTGCTTCCATGTAAGCACAAATATTCTCCTTGCGTTTCTCCTGAATTACCACCTCAAGATGGATTACCAACACTTATAATCACTGAAATATTTCTAAACTCATTCTTAGATAACGAGTTCCCCATAACATGCAAAGCACTTTCATCCGAATATATATTCAATCCAAACTGTCTTAAGTCGAGTTTTTGTACAGACAATGTGTCATCGTTCGCTTTAAATGCACTAAGAACGGTGCTTTGTGGCGTTCTCACAATAAGTAACTTTGGACGAGCCTCCACGGTTACATCAGGATGTGATGAAAAATTATCTTTTATTAATGGATACCAGCGCGTACCTGATCGATCTGCAGGAATAGTTAACCATACACGAGGAGTCAAGCCATTTCCAATAATTAATGGTATGGCCCCTCCTATCGAAACCAATGCTCTCACACCCTCAAGTGAGTTAGAGCCAATACGCAGTTTGGCAAACGGCTCATATTGCGACGGAAGCTCAAACTCAGTCACATTGACCCCTTGTTATTTGTTAAATGAACACGACGAGGCTTGCTATTAGCAAAGTGCCCATCAATGACTGCCTCGAGTTGCAGCTTATCTTTATCATCTTTACTTTTAAAAATCTTAAATACAATTGAAACAATTGCTCCAAAGATAACCGACCACACCTCCCAAGTTTCAAATGTGGTGTTTTTCTTTTCAAGCAATGCTGAAAGTACCTTACCAATAATCGGTATAGCCACACCTGCAGTAGCACCAGCTATAAGCGTGGACCAAAATTCAGAATTGATTCGCCGACGCATGACGGAGAACTCGAACTTTGTGAGTTCATATGGCTTTTCGGCTATGTACCTTTCAGGTTCGGCGTCGATCTCACCTTGCAGAACCAGTGGTTTATCGAATTTACCGCCTTCAATGACATGTGAATCGTTTGTCATGGTGAACAAGTTGGAGCCTAGTTCAACGGCAGTTTTTGAGCCAGATTTGAAAGTAATGCAGCCTATTTGACACGCATCGGCACAAACGGTCAAGTTTCATTGGGATTCCGACTTGCATCTAGACTGTAGGTTCGTGCATAAAAACATGCTTTGTCCCAATCTTTTAGCGCTTCGCGCACACCTCCAAGTCCACCCAGTCAACACCGGGCGTCGAATTGAGCTCACTGGACCGTCTGGCGTGATCTCCGATGACATGGAAGCTCTCCATGCCGAATCGGATGGAAATGGTCGGATCTTTTTATTGTCTGGGGTTGAATTCTCAACATGCATGTACCGTGGGCAAACGCAGGATCACGGCACATGTACCCCATCGCTGGCCAGGCTGAAAACCACTGGAGAGCAACTGTTGGCACTGTGCCAGCGAATCGCGTTCGAAGATGCGATCAGGACCCATCCTCTCGTTCAAATAACTGCGCGTACTCAGTTTCTTGACGGTCATCTCTATGTCGACCATGAAGGTTTGGCCCAGCACTATGGACATGCCACCGACATGCTGGACATCACCAGCAATTTCGATGTGGCATCTTTTTTTGCAACCTGTAGCTGGACAGGGAAAAAATTTGAACCGTTTTATTCCACTGACCCGGGCGTTATCTATCGGGTCAATCCAGCCCTACTAGACATGGTCTGTCCACAAGACAGTGGCGACAACATACTGCGAATCGTGGGTTGGCAACCGTTACCCCGACCTGAACAGCAACGTGCCTATGCCGTCCAACTGCGATCAGATCAGGATTTTTGTCAGCTACCCAGCATTGAGAAATTTCGGTTTTCACACAACGCAGCCATATCGCAAAGCATCTGTGAAGCTTTTGATCGAGGCGATGCTCTGTTCCCGGCCGATGCCGCAGCAGAGTTGAGTCTTCGCGCGAAGGCTCTTATCAACTTCACGGAGGATCAAATTGCGAGGGCATGGCAGCGATTAAACTCTTGGACCGGGACACTCACTTCTTCGGAGTCGGCAGTCCAGATCGAATCGCAATGTGGCATCCAAAAGATCACGACTCCTACGCTGAACTGGAACGGCCTCATTGACGAATCCACGCCTGATCAGCTTCAAGCCCAGTTGGTGGAAGTACTGAATCGGGTCAGATATCGCAGGGCGATGTATTTATAGCTGTGATCTGCACAGCATCAGTTTGCACGTCGCTGCTGGAATTTTTCATCCACGGTCAGATGTACAACGGCCAGCACATCCTCAACACATCTCTCAAGGGTTTCGAGACTGCTCGGCGTGATATCCCACTCCAGGCTTGAGTGGACGTACTTCCCGGAGGAAATTCCAGCGCAAATTCGGCGCGGACCAGCAGAGTCTGATTGGACGGCTTTCACGCGGGCTTCTTCCGACTGCCCTGGCAATCGATCATGAAAATGTTCGAAACTGTTGCGGCCCGCAACGTAGTGCTCGAATTCCTTCCGGTGGCCATCGAAGATCTTCTTGGCCTCAAGGAACTCTGGCCGCCCAACCAAGATCTGGAGCATGTTGCGACAGCCAGACCAACACACAAAGTAAAAATGCACCTCGGCCAACACAAGCTGCATTCGCTGCCGCGCATCCCGAACAAAGGCCCTCATTTGCTCTTGAGTCGCCTCTCTTGACAATTCTGTCTGTGCATGATGTGACGCCTTCACGGCCAAGCCAATTCGATCCATTTGCATCCGCGCAGCAGCAAGGTGCAATTGAAGGCGCTCGTACGCGAACGACACTGCGTTGCCGTTGGCAGCGAAAAACTGAATCTTCTCGCTGTAGGACATTGCCGAAACATCTAGAGCGACCATTTCATGCATGCCCGAATCTGGCTCGCAATTGCTGTAACAAAACCAACGCCTCATCCGTCCCCTCTTCCGGCGCCCAGTAAGCGAACTCACGCGGCCCCTGCGGGTCAAACGGCCCGGCCTTGCCTTCCAGCAGCACCGCATCGGGCGTCAAGGCCAGCACCGTGTGCCAAGTACCGGCGGGCATGTCCACCACGGGGCCAACGTCTGGGCCGGCGTGGCTTTGTGTGCCGAGTTTGAATTGCTGGACAATCTGACCTGCATTGTCAAACACCAACACACCCAACAGACCCAACAGACCCTGCACCGCCACCAAGGTTTCGTCCTTGGGTACCAAGTGATGCCGATGGGGGCGCACATAGCTGTCCAGACCGAAGGCAATGAACAGCCTTTGGAATGGCGCTGCATGGCTGGCGTGGATGTTCAGGTGCTGTCGCAGCCGGGGTGATGCTTTGGCCTGATCGTGCAAGCCCGTGAAGTGGTCGAACGAAAAAACGCGTGCGCTCATCAAACTGCCCTCTCCTGTCTGCGGCTTTGAAAACGCCACCAGCCACTGACCACGATCCAAGCCACCGACACACCCACGGCATCAGCAGCCAGATCGGCCCATTCGGCAAAGCGCCAGCCTGCGGCCCACTGCGCGGCTTCAATGCCTGCGCCATAAGCCACCATGCCCAGCACCATACGCAAGGCATGCAATGGCCACAGCAGCAAGGCCCAGCCGGTCAGCACCACAAAGGCCAGGGCGTGCTGCGCCTTGTCCCACCAGTCAAACACTGGCAGTTGCAAATGCTCAATGGGCATCAGCGCCAGCACCGTCACTGCCGCCATCGCCAAATACCAACCGACACGCATCACCAGCACTTCAAGCACCCCGATAAGAACCGTGGTCAAACAGCCACTGGGCATAGACTCTGACGTACGGATGAACATCCTCTGCAATAACGGCATCTTTCGCATCCTGCCAGCGCCAACCGCTGTGCTGATCAGCAGGCAAAGCATCCAGTTCCAACGGTTGTTTCAGCTGCAACACATGCGGCAGATTCACATAGTGCGTGGACACCTCGGGGCTGTAGGCGCTGTCTTCATAAAAGTGATCCCAGACACCCATCAGCTGAGCGCCCTGTACATCCCGGTCCTGCAGCCCCAGCTCTGACATGGCCACCCGATGCAGGCACGCCTCACAGGTCTCGTTCTTGCGCACTCTGCCCCCCGGGGTGAACCACCAATGACGCGCAGGCGCGTTTTTTCTAAGGCCTAGCAATATCTGCCCAGCCGTGTTCACCAGCACCAGATCCACGGAGACCAGTGGCAGAGCATTAACCGCCTTTGCGAACTCCTTATCAGGTAACCAACTACTCGAATTCATTTGAACCATACATTCACAAATTAAGAAAAAATCGAATTCATACGATCATATGAAAATATTCCACACACTTGGTCTACTCTACCGCCTATGGATTCTTTCATTCCCTCAGCCTTGCGCAGGCAACGCAATCAACGTCATTTGACGCTGGAAGCGGTCTCGGTTGCCACGGGCATGTCGCCACAGCATTTGTCCGAGATCGAGAGCGGCAAACGCGATCCGCGCCTGTCGTCCATCGAGCGCATTGCAGAGGCCATGGGCCTGAGCGTCATGCTCGTGCCCGAGCACATGGCCCCGGAAATACGCCGCTATATCGCCACGCAAGGCAGGGTCTACACAACCAACGCGCCGGGCAGGTAACAACAAGATCGAACAGCACCACCTAAACAAGTCATCGCGAGGAACGAAGCGATCCATGGATTGCCACGCGGCGCTCGCAATGACAGAAATGTCACCATGACAACCACACCACAGTCAATGAAACCTACGCACCACGGGCTCACCTTCACCATCCGCCAAGAGCCAGACTTCGACACCGACGAACCTGTCGAGTTTGGCTGCTTCTCGCGCAACTGGGAGCAGGAAGAAGCACTGGACCAGCTCATGGACGACCTGGACGCTGGCCGCATCAACGACAAGCAGGCCTTGCTGCACGCCCAAAAGCTGCTGGCCCAGTCGCCTGGAAATCTGGAGCTGCAGAACTACCTGGCCAACCGCCTGTGGGCACTCGAAATGCGAGACGAAGCCACCGAGGTCTGGACCAAAGCATTTAAGCAGGCCAGCGCCCTCATCCCCAAAGGCTACAGCGGCCAGATCAGCTGGTCAGAGGTGGACAATCGGCCGTTTTTGCGGGTGGCCCACGGCTACCTGCTGGGCCTGATGGACCGCCGCGATGCAAAAGCCGCGCAGCAGCTCGCCCAAAAAATGCTGGCCTGGTGCCCGGCCGACAACCTGGGCGTGCGTATGCTGGTGGGCGACATCAGCATGATGCTGGGCGACGCCCGCTCGGCACTGGGGCATTTTCTGGAACACGCGCCAGACTCACCAGCGCACTGGTACCAGGCCGGGCAAATTGCTTTCAGGGGTGGGGATTACGTGTCTGCCTGTACCTACATCCGGCGCGGGATCGCGGCCAACCCCTACATTGCGGAGGGGCTCACAGGCAGAACGGTGTTGACTGAGCACCTGTACTGGCACGCCAGCAACCGATACGGTGCCGAATGGGCTGCCGAGTATCTGAATGCACCCAGCTGCGACTGGACGCCCGAAGAAATCGACTTTGTGGACTGGGTGTTCAACTCAGCCGCCGTGTTCAAAGAGCGGGCCAAGCTGGCCGAACAACACGAAGGCCTGACCTACGAACGAGACCCCGAGCGCAGGGGGGCATATGCAGAAAAGAGCGCCTATTTCGTCAGCGGCATCACCGACACCCTGTCCAAAAAACTGGTCCGCAAAGTGCGCAACCGGTACGACCAGGACATCTGGCCCTGGGATCGGGCAGGTTTTGACCGGCGAAGCTGAAAATGGCCCAGCTACTGGCCTCCCTGTCAGTTACCGGTCACCCAAACCGGTAGAATCCGTTGTCGAATCTGTAAGAAAAAGGCCTTGTGATGAGCAACTGGTATCTGATCCACACCAAGATCCGCCAAGAACGGGTTGCTCTGGAAAACCTTGAGCGGCAAGGCTTTGCGTGTTTTCTGCCGTTGATCCGTGCAGAAAAGCTGCGTCGGGGTGCCTTGCAGGTGGTGCAAGAGCCTCTCTTCCCCCGTTATCTGTTCATCCGCTTGGGCACGGGGCTGGAATCACAAAGCTGGGCCCCCATCCGTTCCACCGTTGGCGTGAGCCGTTTGGTCACGTTTGGCCAGACCCCGGCCAAGATTGAAGACGAGCTCATTGCCCAACTGCAGGTCAAAACCGATTCGGCTGAGGTGCAACTGCGTCACTTTAAGCCTGGAGAGCAGGTCGTGGTGACCGACGGGCCGTTTGTGGGGGTGGAGGCCATCTACCAAATGGCCGATGCCGAAGGCCGGGTGATGGTGCTGCTCAACATTCTGAGCAAGCAAGTCAAGATGTCGGTGCCCCCTGCCAGCATCCGCAAAGTCAACTGAGCCCAACCGAAAGCAGATCTGGATCAGCGCCGACCTGATGACAGCTTCTCTTCGATCTTTTTCTGCACCCAGTCGGACACGTTTTTGTATTCGATCCGCTGATAGCCGCTGGATTGGATCTCTTGCCAATACTGACCAATCAGAGCCTCGATGGCATCGGTGTTGGGTGCAGCCAAGTTAATGACTTCGCTGAAGATCAGCTTGTTGCCCGCAATCAAGTCCACAGTGCCCCAATCGCGCGGATTGGGCAGCTCGTCAATGCTCACGTAAAGCACGGACGGATCACTCTTGGGCATGAGCATGTTGACGAGGTTTGACAAGATTTTCATCGTCCACCCATCATCCCAGTTTACTCATTGGCCAGCGCTTCGCGCTCCAGCGCCATGTGAACCCAATCCACCACTTCGCCGCTGGGCTGGTAGCCACTGACCAGGTCTTTGAGCAATGCGCGGATGACGGGCACATCGTTCACGCTCATGGCCATGCTCAAGGCATTGAGCTTGCCTTCCAGCTGCGGCCAGCTCAGGTACTGCTCATGCGCCTTCATGATGCGTGGGTGCTGGGTAGGCTTGGGGTTGTCGCCAATCAGCAGCTCTTCGTAGAGCTTTTCTCCGGGGCGCAAGCCTGTGACTGTCAGCTCAATGTCGCCACTGGGGTTCAGCTCATCACGCACCGTCAGGCCAGACAGTTCCACCATGCGTCGGGCCAGGTCCATGATCTTGACGGGTTGGCCCATGTCCAGCACGAACACATCGCCACCCTGCCCCATGGCACCGGCCTGAATGACCAGCTGAGCGGCTTCAGGGATGGTCATGAAGTAGCGGGTGATGTCGGCATGCGTCAGGGTGATGGGACCACCGTTCTTGATCTGCTCGCGGAACAGTGGTACCACAGAGCCGCTAGAGCCCAGCACATTGCCAAAGCGGACCATGGAGAAAATAGTCTTTGCGGTTGGCGCCCTGCCGCCTTGGGCAGCCACAGCCGAATTCACCTCTGCCAGGGCTTGCAGCACCATCTCTGCCAAGCGCTTGGTCGCGCCCATGATGTTGGTGGGCCGCACTGCCTTGTCGGTGCTGATTAAAACAAAGTTACGCACGCCGTTGCGCGCCGCAGCTTCGGCACACACCCGGGTGCCCCACACGTTGTTCCTCACGCCCTCGGCCGGGTTGTGCTCCACCAGGGGCACATGCTTGTAGGCAGCAGCGTGGTACACCGTGTGCGGCTTCCAAGTGTCCATGATCTCTTGCATGCGCACTTCATCGCACACCGTGGCCAGCAAAGGTACGATTTCAATGTCTGGACCAGCATTACCCTGCTGCGCTTCAGGCGCATCGCCCTCCACCGGCTCGTTCACGCTCACTCGCTCGCCAGCCAGGGCCGCCTGCAGCTCCTGATGAATCTGGTAGAGCGCAAATTCACTCATCTCCACCAGCAGCAGCTGCTTGGGGTTAGTTTTGAGGATCTGACGGCACAGCTCACTGCCAATGCTGCCCCCAGCCCCAGTCACCAGCACGGTTTTGTGGTGGGTGTTCAGGTTAAGCAGCAGGCCATTGGGCTTGACCGGCTCGCGGCCCAGCAGGTCGTCAATGTCCAGCTCTCGCACATCGCTCAGGCTCACCTTGCCGGTGGCAATGTCGCTCAGGCCAGGCAGGGTGCGTACCGCCATCTTGTGGGGTTTGAGTTCATTCAAGATTTCGTTACGGCGCTGACGTGACACGCTTGGCAAGGCCAACAGCACATCGGTGATGGAGGTGCCATTCAACACCTCGGCCAAATCGACTGGGTTGTGAATGGGCAGACCGTTCAACACATGGCCATGCAAACGGTCGTCATCGTCCAGAAAGCCCACCACCCGAATCTCGGGGCTGTTGGCCATGGCGGAGGCCAGCTGGCGCCCTGCGCTGCCCGCCCCATAAATCAGAGCCTGCGGCAAAGACGCCTTGCGCAGTTGCTGGTGATAAAGCCCACCCAACCAAACCCTTGCTGCAGCGCGTGATGCTCCCACCATCAGCAGCAGCAAGATGGGCTGAATCAAACCCACCGTGCGCGGCACGCCTTCGACGCCCCAAAAGGTAAAGATGGCCGCAAACGCCAAGCCATACAAAAGCATGGCTCGCCCTACCGCCACCATGGCTGGCAAACCGCTGTAACGGAAGATAGCGCGGTATAGACCCGAGGTGATAAACACAGGCAAAGCCAGAACAACAGAGGCTACGGCGGGCCAGATGGCTGGGCCTGACAGTGAAGTGAAAGTGCCACTGCGCAAATAAAAAGCCAGCCAGACCGTCAAAATACAAAGGCCTGCATCCAAGGCAAGCACGACACCACGCTTGACTGCACGGGGCAAAGCCAAGGCAGGCGCTGCAAAACGACTCAGAGTGCGGATCATGATTTCACCCATGATGTGAAATCCCGCAAGAGTCCCGAGTCCCGAGTCCCGAGTCCCGAGTCCCGAGTCCCGAGTCCCGAGTCC
>ERZ1292633.210-Hain-H41-02um-R1-210-length-78001-cov-9_pt2 | contig 60987 bp, 61 predicted proteins | sample MGYA00564406_ERZ1292633 | MGnify/ENA primary metagenome ERZ1292633 (study PRJEB36523, sample SAMEA6512639) | groundwater metagenome | collected 2019-01-08 | study: AquaDiva: Metagenomics assemblies of 32 groundwater samples | reverse complement strand
TAGCAGCAGGCTTCTTCTTAGCAGCAGGCTTCTTAGCAGCAGCCTTTTTAGCAGCAGGCTTCTTCTTAGCAGCAGGCTTCTTAGCAGCAGCCTTTTTAGCAGCCGGTTTCTTCTTGGCGGCAGGCTTCTTTTTAGCAGCCGCTTTTTTGGCTACGGGCTTCTTAGCAGCCGCTTTTTTGGCTACAGGCTTCTTTTTAGCAGCTGGTTTCTTAGCTGCCGCTTTTTTAGCAGCCGGCTTTTTCTTAGCCGCTGGTTTCTTGGATGTTGCCATGGTCAAACTCCTTTTCAGTTAGTGACGAGAAGCAATTAATGCGCACAACCACAAGGTCTGCACTCCCGCAGTGGCACCCTAAACTGCCTTTGACCCGCAATTGACTCACGCGCAACTCTTACTTTTCGTGACTCAATTGAGAGCAATGCCACTTGGTGACGCGAAATGTATTGCACACCGTAATCACGCACAAGTGCTTTAGTGCGATACCCCGCACATTTTTGTTATCGGATAAGGACTTAAAAACTTTAGTATTGATACGAAACCAATTTACGGGAGGGGGTGTCGCCTCGAATTGCCCATCCAGAGCGGGATTCGAGAGATAGTTTTGAGTCGATACTGATTGACGAAAAAAAATAAAATTGTCGCGAGAATGCGACATTTTTTTCACAGAGTGGGGGGTAAAACACCTTCCAAAGCGTACAGCTGGTCGATTTCCTCACGTCTGCGCACCAAAAATAGCTGCTCGCCGTCCACCATCACCTCCGCTGCGCGCGGCCGGGTGTTGTAGTTGGAGCTCATGCTCATGCCGTAGGCGCCGGCCGACATCACCGCTAGCAAGTCGCCTGCTTCCAGCGTCAAATAGCGGTTTTTCCCGAGAAAATCACCACTTTCGCACACCGGGCCGACGACGTCGTACGCACGCTGGGTGCCGGAATGCGGCGCCACCGGCAGGATGTCATGGTAAGCATCGTACAGCGCCGGGCGCATCAGATCGTTCATCGCGGCATCGACGATGGCGAAACTCTTGCCTTCGCCCAGCTTGAGATATTCGACCTGGGTCAACAACAAGGCGGCATTGCCGACCAAGGCGCGACCGGGTTCGAGCAGCAGTTTCAAATTGCGCCCGGTCAAACGCGACAGAATTGCTTGGGCGTAATGATCGAGTTCAATGGGCGTCTCGTCCTGGTAGCGGATCCCCACGCCGCCGCCCAGATCCAGGTGCGCGAGCGGGATATCCGCCTCTGCCAGCCGATCCACCAAAGACAGTACTTTATCCAACGCGTCGATGAAGGGTTCCACTTCGGTAATCTGCGAGCCGATATGGCAGTCGATGCCGGTAACGAAGATATGGGGCATCGCGGCAGCACGGCGGTAAAGATCAAATGCTGCACCGTACTCAACCCCAAACTTACTCTCTTTGAGGCCAGTGGAAATATAGGGATGCGTCTTCGGATCGACATTGGGGTTCACGCGCAATGAGACCGGCGCGCGTCGTCCGACCTCGCCCGCGACTTGGTTGAGCCGCTCCAACTCCGCTTCCGACTCGACGTTGAAGCACAGAATGCCCGCTTCCAGCGCCTGCTTCATTTCGGCGGCGGTCTTGCCCACGCCGGAGAACACCACTTTATTTGCCTGACCGCCTGCCGCCAGCACGCGCCGCAATTCGCCGCCGGAGACGATATCGAACCCGGCGCCTAAGCGCGCGAACAAGTTGAGGATGGCCAAGTTGGAATTCGCCTTGGCCGCATAACACAACAAATGTGGCTGACCGGCAAAGGCCAAATCGAAGCGCTGGAATGCTTCGGTTAGCGCGCGGCGCGAATAAACAAAGGCCGGGGTGCCGATCGCCTGGGCGATATCGCTTAAGGGGACATCCTCCACGTGGAGGCGTCCCGCACGGTACTCGAACGGGTTCACTGCTTTATATCCTGATTCGGCGTTGGGGCAGGGGTGGTCTGACTAGGTGCGGATTGCGCAGCGGGTGCGGGCAGCACCAGCGGGCCTTTGAAACCGCAAGCTTGCAGCCCGAGGCTAAGGGCCAATATGATGAGAAGAGTGCGCATCGGGTTCACGACAAACAATAATGAACCCGCATCTTATCAGGGAAAAATCATGACCGAAACCGAGTTCAATCAGCTAGTCGACGCCACCTTCCTCAAAATCGAGGCCGCGCTCGATGCGAGCGATGCCGACCTCGATTACGAAACCGCAGGCGGCATTCTCAGCCTCGAATTCGAGGGTGGCAGCAAAATCATCATCAACCGCCAAGGCCCCGCGCAAGAAATCTGGGTGGCGGCTAAATCGGGCGGCTATCACTATCGTTGGGACGGCGCGGCCTGGCTTAACACCCGCGATGGTTCGGAATTATTTCAATCGCTCTCCACCTACGCCAGCCAGCAGGCGGGGGAAGACGTTAAGTTGAGCTAACGCTGTGAGTGGCACCCCCGGCCCTGAGGCCTGAATCCCGATGCCTGTCGCCTCAAATATGGTATCGTAACGAAACCGATTTTTGATCCGGCTGCGCCTGGCCGGGCTTTTGGAGGGTTTTATGCGCAAGAACGCTTTCACCCTACTGGAATTGACCGAACGTTTAGGCAATGTGATCCGCGCCGAGATGCGCCGCGTGGGCAGCACGTACCGGCTGCACCCGGTGCATCTACAAGCCCTGAGCTTCCTGAAACAAGCTAACCGTTACAGCAATACCCCCCAGGCGCTGACAGAATACTTAGGCCTGACCAAGGGCACGGTATCGCAAAGCCTGCTGCTGCTGTATCGGAAAGGCTTGGTCGCGCGCTATGTGGATGAGGCGGATAAGCGGGTGGTGCGGCTCAAGCTTTCCGCCGCCGGCAAACGCTTGATGAAAGACGCTCAGCTTGCCCCCGTTTGGCAAACCGCCGCTGCGAATGTGAGCCCGGCACGGGTTAAAACCACGGTGCTGGTGTTGCTGGAAACGCTGCGTAACCTGCAAGCCATGCAAAACGAGCGGCCCTTCGGCGTGTGCAATACCTGCGTCCATCTGCAACGGGAGAGCGCGCGTATTTACAACTGTGGGCTGACTAATGATCGGCTGGCGGTGCCGGAAACGCGGCAGATTTGCCGCTTGCATACGCCGCAATAGGGCGCTGCCTTATCAGCCTGCGCCTGCCAGCAGCGCAGAACCTTCTGCCGGCGGCATCGCTTTTCCGAAGAGAAACCCCTGTGCGTAGCCGCACCCCAATTCGCGCAAGAACTGTTCTTGAATCGTGGTCTCCACCCCTTCGCCGACCGTACGCATTCCCAAGCTATGCCCCAGGGCCACGATGCCCTGCGTCACCTTGGCGTTATGGATATTGCCAGGCACGTCATGCACAAAAGAGCGGTCCACCTTCAGCGTATTCACCGGCAGGCGTGTCAGATAGCTGAGTGAGGAGTAGCCGGTGCCGAAATCGTCGATGGCGATATTCACCCCCCATCCGGCGAGTTCACGCAGCATGATCACGCTTTTGTCGATCTGTTTCATCAACACCCCTTCGGTCACCTCCAGAAACAAGCGATCCGCGCGAATCTGGCTTGCTTGCAGCGCAGCCTGCATATGGAGCATGAGATTATCCTGCTGCAGTTGCACTGGGGACACGTTAACCGCCATGGTGATCGGCTTGCCGCTCTCCTTTTCCCACACCACTTGCTGCACGCAGGCGGTTTCCAACACCCACATGCCGACCTGCAAGATCACCCCGGTTTCTTCCAGCAAAGGAATGAAATCGGTAGGCATGACTAATCCAAGCTCCGGATGTTGCCAGCGCAACAAGGCCTCGAAGCCCGTGATTTGGTTATCGGCTAATGCCACGATGGGCTGGTAATGCAGCCGGAATTCGCCCCGATCGAGCGCGTGGCGCAGGGCTGTTTCCATGTTGAGCCGCTCAAAGGCGCGCGCATTCATGTCCGGCGTGAAGAATTGGTAGCGGTTCTTGCCCTCGGCCTTGGTTCGGTTCATGGCCGCCTCGGCTTCGCGCACCAGATCTTCGCGTGTCGTGGCGTCTTGCGGTGCGAGGCTGATCCCCACGCTGGCAGTGACGAATAGCTCACGCCCCTCCAATTGCATGGGCGCAGCAATGGCGTCGAGGATACGCCGCGTCACCAGTGACACATCGTCGACCGAAGCCACGTTGTCGAGCAGGAGGATAAATTCGTCACCGCCGAAGCGCGCCGCGGTATCGCCCGGGCGCAGACACGCGCTCAAACGTTGGGCAATTTCCTTCAAACAGGCATCGCCCACGCTATGCCCAAGGGTTTCGTTGATCACCTTCAAGCGGTCGATATTGAGAAACAACACACCGACCGTGCGCCCGGCTTTCAAGGTATGCAGCAACGCCTGATCCAGACGGTCATGGAACAACACCCGGTTCGGCAAATCGGTCTGTACATCGTGCGTAGCCAGATAATTCAGCCGCTCCTCAGTTTGCAGGCGGCGGGTGATATCACTGCCCACTGAGAGAAAATGAATGATCGTCCCAGTTGCGTTGCGCAAGGGGGTGATGGTTTTTTCCTCATAGTAAATCGAGCCATCTTTTTTGCGGTTAATGAAGACTTCCCGAAACGGCTCTCCGCTTAATATCGTTTCCCACATTGCTTGGTAAAACGTGGATTCATGGTAGCCCGAGCGCAAGATCGATGGCTTGGCGCCCATCATTTCTTTGCGCGTATAGCCGGTCATGGCTTCGAACGATTTGTTAACGTAATCGATCTCGCCCTGAGGATTGGTAATCATGACGGCATCTGCGGTCTGCTCGGCGGCCGTGGATAATTTATACAGCTCGGCCTGCATGTGGTTGCGCTCGGTCGTGTCCAGGATCAGCACCGCGTACCCCAGACGTTCACCTTCCGGCGTCAAAATGCGGCTGGCGCCGATGGCTACATCGATGGTTTCGCCATCGGCGGTGTGCAGGCTGAGGCCGTCACGGCGGAGCATGTGTTCCGTTTCCAGGGTGTATAGCAGCTCCGAGGTCACCAGGCGGCCGGTGCGTAAATCTTTCAACTGAAGCACTTCGGCGATATCGCGCCCAATTAATGCTTCGTGCGGCTGGTTTAGTAAGTGAGTTGCCGCTTCGTTCACCAGCAGAATCCGGCCCTGGCTGTCCGCCCCCAATACCGCTTCGCAAAAACTGAACAGTGTGGCATAGAGCTGATTGCGCTCGATGATTTGGCGCTCCGCGTCGGCTTTGAACAAAGCCATGGCCAAGTTGGCATGCAGTTCGCGTTCGTTATAGGGCTTAACGATATAACCATAAGGTTCGGTTACCTTGGCGCGATCGAGCAGTGCATCATCGGCATAGGCCGTGAGATACACCACGGGAATCCCCATCTGCAGAAAACGCGCGGCGACCTGAATGCCGTCCAGCTCGCCTGGCAGCACAATATCCACCAGCGCCACATCCGGGCGCTGTGCATGGGCGAGGGCGAGCGCCTCGCTACCAGTGCCGGTCACGCCTGACACCGTATAGCCGAGCTGCGCGAGCTTTAGCCGCAGCTCCTCGGCCAAATCGGCATCGTCCTCCAATATCAGCACACGGTAGGTTTGTGGCATGCGCCTCTTTTAGCAGTAGGCAGTGAGGATGAATTATTCTTGATCCGCAATCAGGACTTGGTTGCGGCCGGCTTTCTTGGCGCGATACAGCGCCTGATCTGCCTTATTTTGGATCGTGATGGCGTCAACGTGCGGCGGTGCGCTGGCGATGCCGGCGCTAAATGTGGCTGAAAATTCCTTGCCCCCTGCTGAAAACCGGATCGCGGAAAAAGCCTGGCGCAGTTCATTCAGCATCCTGGCCGCAGTCGGGGCATCGGTGCCGGGCAGCACCACGACGAATTCCTCGCCACCGTAGCGGCCAATCAAATCGGTCTGGCGCAGGCGCTGGCGCAGTAGTCGCGACAGGGTGCGCAGCACACGGTCGCCCATGGCATGGCCATAGCGGTCATTTACCTGCTTGAAGTGATCCAGATCGATCATGGCATAGGATAGCACGCTGGCATGACGCTGTTGCAGGCTCAGTTCGCGCACCAATTGCTCTTCAATTGCGGTGTGGTTAAGCAGCCCGGTAAGGCTGTCGCGAATCATGACCGACGTAATGGTGCGCGCCCGGCGTACGCGCGCCTCGACGCTAGCCAGCAGGTGCGCCGCTTCGATGGGTTTGAGCAGAAAATCGTCGCCGCCGGCGCGCATCGCTTCCAGGTGCTTGGCGATATCGGTCTCAACCGATAGAAAGATGATCGGCGTGCCGACATAGGCCGCATCCTGACGAATCACCGCCGCCAGTTCGATGCCGGTGCAGCCCGGCAGATACAAATCCATCAACACTAGCTCTGGCTGAAAATCGCCCATCACATCAAGAATGCCAGCGGGATCAGTCAGCACCCGCGTCTCCATGCCTGCGCGCTGCAGCAGCAAGGCGTTGTGATAAGCCAGGCTCTCGTCGTCATCCAAAATCAAGATGCGGAAAGGGGCGGGGTCGCGCGGCGCTGTCAGGCGATCGATCGTTTCCAACACTGCCGCCAAGTCCAAGGGCTTGATGAAGTAGGCGGCGGCACCGGCGCGTACAGACTCGAGCCGCGCCTGGATATCCTCGCGCTGCGAGGCAAAAATCACCGGCGGCAACGCCCCCAACGCCGCGCGCAGCCGGGCGATATGGTGGATGCCGGCCAAATCGCCTTCCGGAAACATGATGTCCATGATGATGGCCAGGGGCGACTGGGTGCGGATGGCCTGTTCTAAGCCATCGAATCCGTGAAATTCGCGCACCGTGTAACCATGAAGCTCATATTGCAAACGTTGTTCGCGCGCCAGATCGGTATCATCGTCCACCACGAATAGCAGGCGCTGTTCTGTCAGGACGGCAGGGCGCAACATCGGCGCGGGTACGGGCGTGCTTGCCGGGGCTGCGGTGCGGGACGCCCCTTCCAATTCGACGAGTTGCCGCTCCCATGCCGGCCAATCCTCCGGTGCGGCTTGATTCCCTGAGTCGATGCAGGTTTTCAAGCTCTGCTCCATCTTGCGCGCGGCCTGACTGACTGCCGCATAGCCGAACGTGGCGCCGGATCCGGTCAGGCTGTGCGTCAGACGATGTAACGTACGCAAGCCCTCGGCATCCCACAACGAGCGCAGCGCATCGAATCTGGCGCGGATGTGCGCGATCTTGGCGGGCAGCTCCGCGCCATAGCGCGTGCGCAGCGCGGCCAGTTGTTCGAGAATCTTGTCCTGTGTTTCAGCCATGCGCGCGGCTCCAGATGGCGCGCACCTGGTCGGCCAGGGTCATCGGGTCGAAGGGTTTAGCGATCACATCCAGCGCACCCAGAGAGCGGTAGTGCGCAATTTCGCTTGGCTGTACTTTGGCAGTCATGAAGATCACCGGCACCTCTTTGAGCGCAGCTTGTTCGCGCAGCGCAGCCAGGGTGGTCGGGCCATCCATGCCCGGCATCATGACATCGAGCAAAATCAGATCGGGGGCAAAGCCCGCACCTTCATTTACCGCCTGCGCGCCGCCGTTGCATGACTTGAGTGTAAAACCGCCCACGGTTTCCAGCGCTATTTGCGCGATGGTGCGGATATCGTCTTCATCTTCCACATACAAAATCTTGCTGAGCGTTTGGGTCATGATGACTTGCCTCAAATCAAGGTTTACTTCACAAAATCCTTGTCGCAAGCCGCGAGATTGGTGCGAATCACCCGCACCAGGCTATCGATATCGGTACGCGATTTCATGAATGTCGCCGACCCTTGCTGGGAATCATGGAGATTCAACTCCTGCGCCGAAAACACCAGGATCGGGATGGGCGGCCTGATCTGGCCCAGGCGCGGCAGCAAACCCAGGCCGGAACCATCCGGCAAACTGATATCCAGGATCACCAGGGCATAGTCATTGCTGTCCAGGCAAGCATGCGCCTGTTTTAAAGTAGAGGCCAATTCGACTTCGGCCACGCCTTCGAGCATGGCGCTCAAAATCCGCGCAATATCGGCATCGTCCTCCACATGCAGCACACGGCGCTTTCCGCCCGACACCTTCACCGCCTCGGCGACCGCCTTCAGCAGGCGTTCTTCATCGATGGGTTTTTCCAGCCAATCCAGCACCGACACCGCGGCGCCATTCAGCTCCTTGCGCCCGTGTTCCACCACGGCCGAGACCATGACAATCGGCAACAAAACGGATTCGGGGCGCTCGCGCAATTCGCGCACGAAAGACATGCCGCTTTCCCCGGGCAGCAACAGGTCGAGGGTCATCGCCGCATAACGCCCCGCATCCAGGCGCTCGCGCGCCTGGGCGAGGTTATACGCAACATCCACGGCATAGCCCTCATCTTCCAGAATCAGGCGCAACAGTTTGGCCACTTCTTGGTCATCTTCCACCACCAGCACCCGCACTTGTCCCGGCTGATGTTCGCCTGCTTCAGCCGCCTGCTGGGCGGGCAAACTCACCCAGAAACTTGCGCCCTGGCCGGCGACGGTTTCAAAGCCGATCTGGCCGCCATGATGTTCGACGATGGTCTTGGCGATACTGAGCCCTAGACCAGAGCCACCCTTGCTGCGCGTATCGGACGAATCGGCCTGGCTGAATTTTTGGAAAATGCGCGGCTGGAATTCCTCGGGAATGCCCGGCCCTTCATCGCGCACCCGCAACATCACGCCGTCCGGCGTTTCGGCCAAGGACACATGCACCGTGCCGCCGGGCGAGGTGAACTTGGCCGCATTCGACAACAAATTGGTCAGCACCTGAATCAGACGATCATGATCGCCAACGATTTCAGCCGGCGGCAGTTCACCCTCGACCGCAATCTTGACCCGATGCTGCGCGGCATACGCCTGATTCGCGGCAATGGCCTCTTCGACCAGGGCCCGCAGATCGACTGGCAGCATGTCGAACGCGATCTTACCGGACTCCATCTTCTCCATATCCAGGATATCGTTGATCAGCCGCACCAACCGGTCGCAGTTGTTGCTGGCGATCTTCACCAGTTCCTTGGCCTTGTCCGGCAGGGCGCCGGTGGCGCCGCCCGCCATCAGGCCCAGCGCGCCGCGAATCGAGGTTAGCGGCGTGCGCAATTCATGGCTCACGGTGGAGATGAACTCGCGCTTCATTTTATCCACGTGCTTGCGTTCCGTGAGATCTGATCCGATACCCAGATAGCCATAAATCTTACCGGCATCGTCGAACAATGCGGTCACCGACAACAGCACCGGAAAAGTGCTGCCGTCGGTGCGCACATAGGTCCATTCTTTCTCGTCCGCGCGGCCGTCGCGTGTTCTGGCCACAAAGACCTCAAACCCCGGTTCGACGGGTTTTCCCAGCTCGGCGGAAAGCGCCAGCGCCTGCGCCGCCACCTCATCCGGCAGGTGCAGGATCGCGGGCGTATGCTTGCCGACCATTTCTGCTTCGGTATAACCCAGCATACGTTGCGCCCCTTTGTTGAAGGCACTGATCACACCCTCGGTGTCGGTGGCGATGATGGAAAAATTGGCGCTGTCGAGGATGGCCTGGCGCATGGCCGTCACGGCCCGCAATTCCGCTTCGGCCTGCTTACGCGCGCCGATGTCGCGCACGATGGCCACGAAGCGGCCCACGTCTTCCGCCTCGCGCACCAGTTGCAGATATATCTCCACCGGAAAATCAACACCATCCTTGCGCCGGTGCAGTGTTTCAAATTGCAAAGCCTCCCGTTCACCGGATAGTAGCGGGGCGATCAACTGGCGAAACGCAGGTTCGGGGATTTGCGGCTTGATGTCATAGGGGTGCAGTTGCAGCAACGCCTCACGCGTATAGCCCATGCTCTGCACCGCGCCTTGGTTCAGGTACACGAATTGCAAGGTATCAACGTCGAACATGAAGATCATGTCGCGCGCCTTGTCGAGAATCTGTTGAAAGCGGTGTGCTTCGTGCGCGGCTTCGATGATGTGGGTGCGCTCAAGCTCGACCTCGACGCAGTTCGCCAGGTCGCGCAAGACGGTCAATTCCGCTGCGCTAAACGTCCGCGGCTTGTCGTCGATAATGCACAAGGTGCCCACCCGCTCCCCACCGGGCGCATGCAAAGGCGCGCCGGCGTAGAAACGGATATTCGGTGCACCGGTCACCAGGGGGTTATCGGCGAAGCGTGGATCGTCCAACGCATTCGGGATGTAAAGAATGTCTTCGCTCAGAATGGCATGGCCACAAAACGAAATGTCGCGCGGCGTTTCGCTTGCCCCCAAACCCTGACACGATTTGAACCATTGGCGCTCGGCATCGACCAGGCTCACCAATGCAATTGATACCTGAAAATGCCGTTGGGCAATACGCGTAATCCGATCGAAGCGCTCCTCCGCCGGCGTATCCAAGACGGCAAGGCCGCATAAGGCGGCTACGCGAGCGGTTTCGTTAGCGGGGGTCTCAGGTTTTTTCATATCAATTTTCTGGCGGTAATGCGGTAATGCATTGCGCGGAGCGCCCGCTCGGCAATCCTATTCACGAACTATTAAGGAATCAGCAGACGACTAACTACCGTTCAGCTGAAACACAATAATTCGATTAAATAACAGCCTGGATCAGAGAAGCTTGAAAAAATGCAGGAAAGGGTTGGCCAGGGCGGGGGTGCGGATCATTTTGCGATAATCCCCAACCTTGAATTGCAACTGGCCGTTTTGCACCGCCACGCCTAGGCCGGAAAGCGTGAGCGGCTTGGATCGCCACATCAGCCATTGCTCGGGTAGGGCGCGCAGGTCCCAATCGATGGCGGGTAGTTGCGCGACCTTATTCACCAGACCGGCGCGTTCCACTTTGCCATTCACGACATCCAGCAAAATGCTGGGCGTTTCTTGCCCGGGGTAGCCAAAAGCGAGCACGGCGCAGAAGTCGGTCTCAGCCAAAGGCTTGACCATCTCGGTATCGGCGTTCCATTTCTGGGCGAAGCCTTCAACCCAAGCTTGGGTAAAAAATTCCATGATGATCCTTTACTGGAGCGCTTCCCGGGCACGCTGAATGGCGGCGCGCACTGCCGCTGGTGCGGTGCCGCCAATATGGCTGCGGCTCGCCAGCGAGCCTTCCAGGGTAAGCACTTCAAATACGTCAGGGCCGACCAAATCCGAGAATTGCTTGAGCGTCCCCAAGGGCAGATCCGCCAAATCGCACTGCTTTTCCTCGGCATGGCGCACGGCGCGCGCCACTGCTTCGTGCGCATCGCGGAACGGCAGGCCTTTTTTCACCAAATAATCGGCCAAGTCGGTCGCGGTGGCGAAACCCTCGCGTGCTGCGGCGCGCATCGCTTCCGCGTTGACTGTGAGGCCGCCCATCATGTCGGCATACAGGGTCAGGCTATCCAGCACCGTGTCCACGGTATCGAACAGCGGTTCTTTATCCTCTTGGTTATCCTTATTGTAGGCCAAGGGTTGGCCTTTCATTAGGGTGAATAAACCCATCAAATGGCCGATCACGCGCCCGGTTTTGCCACGCACCAATTCCGGCACATCCGGATTGCGCTTCTGCGGCATGATGGAAGAGCCGGTGCAAAAGCGGTCGGCGAGCCGAATGAAGCCATAGCGCGGGCTCATCCACAGAATCAGCTCTTCGGAAAAGCGCGAGAGATGGATCATGATCAAGGCGCAGGCGTGGGTCGTCTCGATGGCAAAATCGCGGTCGGATACGGCGTCGAGCGAGTTTTCGCATAGGCCGTCGAAGCCGAGCAAGGCTGCCACCCGCTCGCGCTGAATCGGGTAGCTGGTGCCGGCCAAGGCCGCGCTGCCCAAGGGCAGTTGGTTCACGCGTTTGCGCGCATCGGCCAGCCGACCCGCATCGCGTTTGAGCATCTCGAAATAGGCCATGAGGTGATGGCCGAAGGTAACCGGCTGCGCCACTTGCAAATGAGTGAAGCCAGGCATCACGGTTGCGGCATGCGTTTCGGCCAAGTCGAGCAGGGCGAGTTGAAACGCGCGGATGCGATCCAGCAAGCGGTCGATGGCGTCGCGTAAGTAAAGGCGGATGTCGGTCGCCACCTGGTCGTTGCGGCTGCGGGCGGTGTGCAGGCGCTTACCCGCATCGCCCGCCAGTTCGGTCAGCCGGCGCTCGATATTCATGTGCACATCTTCTTGATCGACCGACCAATTGAATTTGCCGGACTCGATCTCGCCCCGGATGCGCTCCATGCCCAACCGGATATTCCCGAGATCAGTCTCTGATAATAGCCCCACTTCGGCCAGCATTTGCGCGTGGGCGAGGGAGCCCTGGATGTCGAACAACGCCAGCCGCTGGTCGAAGGTGACCGACGCGGTAAAGCGTTTTACCAACTCGTCCACCGGCTCGCTAAAGCGCCCGGACCAAGCGCTACCGCTTTGTTTTTCTTGCATCGGGAATAGGCCTTAACCACAATAGACAGATGCCAAGTATAAATCAAAATAATGCCTACCCCGTCACGCTGCCGGACTTCTGCAATCTGGGCGTGATGCTGCGCGTGTTGGTGATCGTCAATCTCATGGGCCTGGCCGCGGCGCTGGTGCGGGTGCAGGGCTATGCCGCGGTGTGGGGCGAGTTGCAACAGGTCTCGCTCATGATGCAACCCGCGCTGCTCTTATGCCTGGCTCTGCTGTGCGGGCTCAAAAAACCACTGCTGCGATTGCCTTATCACTATGGTGTGGCGGCGGTGCTGGCCATTGCGCTGGCCTGCGTCACGGCGGTGCATGTGCTGCTGTTGAACCGAATTTTTATGTTTGAGGGCGCAGGCTGGCTCGACCACGCCTGGTTGCTGACTGGGCTGACCACCGCCACGCTATTGGTGTATTTCAATATGCGCAGCCGCATCCTTTCCCCGGCCATCGGCGCGGCGCGGCTGCAAGCGCTGCAAGCCCGCATCCGCCCGCATTTTCTGTTCAACAGCATCAATGCCGTGATGAGCTTGGTGCGCAGCGAGCCGCAGCGCGCCGAACGGGCCTTGCAGGATTTGGCCGATTTATTTCGGGTGTTGATGAAGGAAAACCGCGAACTGGTGCGGCTGGAAGATGAAGTCAATCTCTGCTGGCAGTATCTGGAATTGGAAAATCTGCGCCTGGGCGATCGCCTGCAAATCGCCTGGCACATCGATAAAATGCCGAAAGACGCCATGGTGCCGCCCTTGATCCTGCAACCGCTGTTGGAAAATGCGGTGTACCACGGCATCGAGCCGGCGGCCGAGCCGGGCGAGATTTCGGTCAACATCTTTCACAGCCGCGACCAAGTCAATCTGGTGATCAAAAACCCCTACCTGCAAGAAGGCTCGCACCACGCCGGCAACAAAATGGCGATGCAAAATATCCGCGAGCGGCTGCAACTGCATTTCGATGCCGAGGCGCGGCTGAAATGCGAAGTGCAAGGCAGCCACTACCTGGTGCACATCACGCTGCCCTATGTGAAAGCGGAAAAAGCATGAGCGATACCCCTTTGCGCATTTTGATCGTGGACGACGAAGCGCCCGCCCGCCGCCGCCTGCGCGATGTGCTGTCCGACAGTAGTGCGGCACTGGCGCTCACCGTGGTGGGCGAGGCGGCCAACGGTAAAGAAGCGATAGCGCTACTCGAAGCCAGCAAGCCGCACGTGCTGCTGCTCGACATCCGCATGCCGGTCATGGACGGCATTGAAACCGCCGAACATCTGCTCAAGCTGGAACCGGCCCCGGCGGTGATTTTCACCACCGCCTATGACGATTACGCGATCCAAGCGTTCGAAGTGAACGCCATCGACTACCTGCTCAAGCCGATCCGCCCCGAACGCCTGATCGCCGCCCTGCAAAAAGCTCGCGCCATTACCGCCACCCGCATGGAGGCGCTGAAAAGCGCGGCGGGCAAGGCGCGCACGCATATTTCCATCGGCGACCGGGGCCGCATCTTGCTGGTGCCGCTGGCCGATGTCGTGTTCTTAAAGGCCGAACTGAAATATGTGACCGTGCGCACCCTGGAGAAGGAATATTTGCTGGAAGAATCGCTGGTGAAATTGGAACAAGAATTTGCGGATTGCTTCGTGCGCATCCACCGCAACTGCCTGCTCGCCAGGGCTTACATCGAAGGCTTCGAGCGCGTTGACCACGATCCGGAAGAGGGGGAAGGCGCTGGCAGCGGCTGGGTGGCGCGTATTAGGGGTATGGCAGAGCGCCTGCCAGTGAGCCGGCGTCAGCAGCACATCATCAAGGAATTTAAGCGGTGACGCGCAAGGCGTCTGGTTCAGAATGAAAGTACAGGCTGATCACGCCGTATCTTTGCAATCGAAGCATCAATCGCTTGATCGAGAAACCCACCGTAGTAATCCACCGTCACTAGACCCACAATCGGGTCTGCCACTTCGCGCCCCTGAGAATCGAAAAACTTCACTGTTGGGGTGAGCCCGATTCTGTTTTTTGCGGCAAATGCAGCTTGAGTCGTGGTTTTTCCATTGAAATCGATCATTTTGGAAAGATTGCTGTAATCGACCTCCACCATAATGACTTTATTGTCGTACTCTGCGTTGCGGGTAGTGGGGATCAAAACCTCATCCCGCACTCGGTCGCAATAGACGCAACCAGTCATGGAAAATAGAATCAAAATTGGTATCCGTTTATCCCGCGCCAGCTTGGCATCCTTGGATAAATCCGTTGCCAAGGGCAGTACGCCGCGCTCTACCGCGTGCGCGGACGCGAGTGCCAAGCATGCTAAAATAGCCGCGAAAAAGCCCACCCTATATTTCAGTCGTTTCATATTTTTGACTCCGCCGCGCATACGGCCATTCGTTACCAATCTTAAATTAAGACAGCAGGTTGCCAGTGAGTTCCAACAAATTATCCAAACTCGTTATCGCCTCGCGTGAAAGCTTGCTCGCCTTATGGCAGGCGCGACACATCCAGGAAAAAACCCGCGCATTATACCCGGAGCTGAATGTGTCCATCTTGGGTATGACCACCACCGGCGATCAAATTTTGGATACACCGCTGGCCAAAATCGGCGGCAAGGGCCTGTTTGTGAAAGAGCTGGAAGTTGCCATGCAAGAAGGTCGCGCCGACATCGCCGTCCATTCCATGAAAGACGTGCCGATGAATCTGCCCGAGGGCTTTACCTTGGCCGCTATCGGCGAGCGAGAAGATCCGCGCGATGCGCTGGTTTCTAACGATTACAAACAACTTGCCGATCTGCCTGCGGGCGCAGTGGTGGGCACCTCCAGTCTGCGCCGCCAAGCACTGCTCAAAGCGCATTACCCGCATTTGGTCATCGCACCGCTGCGCGGCAATGTGCAAACCCGGCTGCGCAAATTGGATGAAGGCCAATACGCCGCCATCGTGCTCGCGGCCGCGGGATTAAAGCGTCTGGATCTGAGCGAGCGCATCGCCTCCACCCTGGCGCCGAGTGAGAGCCTGCCGGCTGCGGGCCAAGGCGCCATCGGCATCGAGTGTTTGGCTGATCGCGTAGATTTGATCGAGCTGATGGCGCCGCTCAATCACCCCGACACCGCCGCCTGCGTCAGTGCCGAGCGCGCCATGAGCCGCCGTCTGGCGGGCAGCTGCCAAACGCCCTTGGGCGGTTATGCGCAAATACTCAACGGCCAACTCAGCCTCACCGGATTCGTCGCTGATCTTGAAGGTAAGCGTTTCGTACAAGCGACGTTCACTGGTAGCCCAGTCGATGCCGAAAAAATCGGCGTCGCCTTAGCCGAAGAGTTGCTCGCGCAAGGTGCGGGCAAAATCCTCGCCGAACTGGGAGTGTTGGTGTGAAAGAAGCCCCACTCGCGGGTTTAGGCATCCTCGTCACCCGCCCGGCGCATCAATCCGAACATCTCGCCAATCTGATCCGCCAAGCCGGCGGCAACCCCATTCTGTTTCCCGCGCTGGAGATCGTGGATATACCCGATCTCCAGCCGCTCAATGCCCTCATCGACCGACTGGATCAATTCGACCTCGCCATCTTCATCAGCCCGAACGCCGTCAACAAAGCCATGAACTTGATACGCGCGCGACGAAAATTGCCCGCCAGCCTACAGATCGCCGCCATCGGCAAAGGCAGCGCCAAAGTGCTGGCGCAATTTGGCGTGAAAAACGTGATCACGCCCCAACAGCGATTCGATAGCGAAGCCCTGCTCGAACTACCCGAGTTGCAAGCCGTGACAGACAAACGTATCGTGATTTTTCGCGGCGATGGCGGGCGCGAGTTGCTGGGAGACGGGCTAACTCGACGCGGCGCGCAGCTTGAATATGCGGAATGCTATCGTCGCCAAAAGCCCCAGGTCGACAACGGCAAGCTACTCTACCTGTGGGCGCGCAATGAATTGCACGCCATCACCGTCACCAGCAGCGAAGTGCTGCACAACTTGTTCGACCTGGTCGGCAAGCTCGGTCAACAGTGGCTTAAAAAAACCCCTGTGTTCGTGCCGCATGAGCGCATCGCCGAGGCGGCGCGTGAGATGGGCTTGGAGAAGGTGTTTGTGACGGAGGCGGGAGATGAGGCGATGGTGGCGGGCTTGGTGGCGTGGCAAAAATCTAAAACGGTTTAGCTGCGAATTAGCGTGGTGGGTGCGCTCAAACTATCCATTCAATCCCAAGTGCAAACGAATCGCTGCCTCAACCAAACGCATCTTGGCCGCGCCGAGTTTGCCGATAGCCCCATCAGGAATACGTTCTTTTGAGAGCGTGCGAATTTGCTGCGCCTGCGCCTTCGAGTCCTTGGGTAGGCCGCTGTCAGCGCGGGTCAACTTGATTTCAAAAGGATAAATGTTGGTAATGTTGGAGGTGATGGGCAGAACCGTGACGGTGGACGCAGCCCGATTGTTAGCGTCGTTGCTGACAATGAGGACCGGGCGTTTTTTATTGATCTCAGAACCCACCGCGGGGCTCAAGTTTGCGTAGTAAATCTCACCACGTTTCATCGACGAGCCCATCCGACATGGTGATGTCGTAGTCAGCATCCGCTTCCTGTGCGGCGAGGCGGTAGGATTTTTCCAGTTCCTTTTCCTGTAGCAGCGCAATCGCGGTTTCGATGACTTGCGAACGGCTTTTCATGGCGTGCGTTTTTTTGAAGCGCTCCACGAAAGTGAGCGTATCCGCCCCGAGCGAGATAGAGATTTTTTCGGCAAGCATGGTGAGTTGTCCGTTGGTATGCCTAATAATGCTACCACTGGTATGACTAAATTGGAATACTTCCAATTCCGCCGCTATAATGCTTACGGCCCTCGCCGATTAATCGCCTGCAAAAACTCCCCCCGCTTCGCCGCATCATCCTGCAGCAAGCCCGCAAAAGCTTGCGTATAAACCCGCTCATCCCCGCGTCGGTCTTCGCCCAGCAGCAAACACAATTGCTCCGCCTCAATTACGCACGCGGCACCCAGGGCTTTGCCGTGGGTGATGAGCGCCTCACTGATATCGCGCGTCATCCATTCTTGATAGGTGAAGCGGTGGCCGATGGCATCGACCATGCGCGCGATGCGGCCGAAGCCGTGCAGGCGTCCGCCGGGGATGTAGGCGACGTGGGCGATACCGCGAAACGGGACGAGGTGATGCGGGCACACGCCGTGGATGGCGATGCCGCGCACTACCACCATGTCTTCGCGCTCATCTGCGAAGCCTTCGCCCAGCGCGTCGGCGGGGTCGATGGCATAGCCGCCGAGCAAGCGTTTTTCCCACAACTCACGCACGCGCTTGGCGGTCTTGCCGGTGTGCACGCTATCCGGCGATACGCCGGATGCGCGTAGCAAGTCGGTGACGGCTTGTTCAAATGCGGCGGGATTGAACGGCGCGACTTGGGGAATGCCGATGCCCTCGCGTTTAGCGCCGGGTGGGGGATGGTCGAGGATGCAAGGGGCGGGTGTGGCGTTCATGATAGGTCTCGCGCAAAATGGATTTGTCCATGGTAATCCTGCGACGCATACTTTTAAAGGAAGAAAAATGATGAACGGATTGATTGTGCGCGGGTTGGTGGTTTTTATGTGCTGCGTGGGGCTGGCGGGCTTGGCTGTCGCCGAGCCCAAGATCGGTGTGGTGGTGATGCATGGCAAATGGGGTAACCCTAGCCAGTTGAGTGGATTTGCCCGCAGCATGGAGAGAAGCGGCTACCTTACCGAGAACATTGAAATGCCCTGGTCAGGTCGCCGGGCATACGACACAGGCGCAGATGGTTTCGTTACCGAGATTGATGCCGCAATCCAGACGCTCAAAGACAAGGGCGCAACCAAGATTGTCCTGATAGGTCACAGCCTGGGCGCGGCAGGTGGCTTGCACTATGTGACGCGCAAGCCAGTGGATGGTTTCATCGCGATTGCGCCTGGCCATGCGCCAGAAGGTGAGCGCTTGACGGCGATGTTCGCGGGTAGCGTCGCCAAAGCAAGGGTAATGGTAGCCAAGGGTGAAGGCGAAGAGAAATCCGGGTTTGACGACTTCAATACGGGCAATCGCACCAAGCAGATCAGAATGGCGGCGAAAGTCTATCTGGATTTTTTCGATCCGAATGGCCCGATGAATTTCACCGCCAATGTCGGCAAAATTCTCCCAGGCACCAATATCCTCTGGGTCGCGCCCTCAGCTGAGGAGGCCGGATTGAAAGGGTTGACGGCACGCGCCGAGACCTTAATGCCGGCAGCGGTGAAGTTCAAGAAAGTTGAGATCGATGCCGAGCATATGAACGCACCCGAAAGATCAGTGGATGTGACGCTGGCCTGGATACGCGAGAATGTGAAGTAGCGTGCGATGAATTTACTTGGGTGGCTGCAAAAATATTTCAAGTAGGTCGTTGAGAAAGCGTTGTCCGAGTGGCGTGGGACGGATATGCGTCAGATCGCGCGTTATCAGGCCGCGCGCTTCCGCCGTTTGCAGTGGACGTTCCACAAGGTTGAGCGGCAAACCGGTGCGAGTCTGAAATAGCGCGAGTGGGAATCCCACATTTAAACGCAGCGCATTCATCATGAATTCGAACCCCATATCCTGCGCGGCAATATCGTGCTGTTCCTGCACTGCATTCCCCGCCAGCGCTTGCGTTATGTACGCCTTGGGCTGTTTGTAGCGCAGGCTGCGCGTCACGCAATCCGTGGCGGTGAGCTTGCTGTGCGCACCGGCGCCGATGCCGAGATAGTCGCCAAAGTGCCAGTAGTTGAGATTGTGCAGGCAGGCGTGATGCTTCTGGGCAAAAGCCGAGGTTTCATAGTGCTCATAGCCGCTGTCCGCGAGTCGTGCCTCGATCTCGATTTGCATCGTGGCGGCGATGTCGTCATCCGGCAACGGCGGCGGGTGGGCGTGGAACAGGGTATTGGGTTCGAGTGTTAGGTGATAGGCAGAGAGATGCTGCGCTCCGTAAGCACGCGCGATATCGATGTCGGCGATGGCTTGTTTGATGCTTTGCTCCGGCAAGGCATACATCAAATCCAGGTTCACATTCTCGAAAGTCTCCAACGCAATATCCACCGCGCGCCGCGCTTCACGCTCATCATGAATCCGCCCTAAGCTTTTTAGGTGCGTCGAGTTAAAACTCTGGATGCCGATCGAGAGTCGATTCACCCCCGCTGCGCGAAAGCCGCGGAACTTTTCTATTTCGAAGGTGCCTGGGTTGGCTTCGAGGGTGATCTCCGCCAGCGGGTCCACCGGCAGCAGCGTGCGCAGGGTGGTGAGCAGGCGGTCCAAAGCCGCGGCCGAGAGCAGGCTGGGCGTGCCACCGCCAAAGAAAATAGTGTGCACGCGCCGTCCCCACACATCCGGTAGCGCAGCTTCCAAGTCGCGCGTCAACGCGTCGATATAAGCGTCCTCGGGAATGCCCTCGCGCGCCTCGTGCGAATTGAAATCGCAGTAGGGGCATTTGCGCACGCACCATGGAATATGCACATACAGCGCGAGCGGCGGCGGCGCGTCAAAGTGGGGGATGTGCTGGGATTGAGGTGGGGTGATGTGCATGAAGCTTACTGCCGGGGGCCACGGAAAAATTATCCGTGTGCCTCTGTCTTACCTTTGAATTAAATCCGCGAGCTTGAGCTTTTCGACCAGTTCGGCCAGTGCCTTACCGCGATGGCTCATGCCATTTTTTACATCCGGCGGCAGTTCGGCGCCGGTTTGACCCAGCTCTGGCACGAGGAAATAGGGGTCATAGCCGAAGCCGCCGCTGCCGCGTGGCGTGTCGATGATCTCCCCGTGCCACGAACCTTCCGCGATGATCGGCTGCGGGTCATGCGGATGGCGCACCAGCACGATCACGCAGTAGTAATGAGCCTTGCGGTTGGTTTCGTGCTTTAACAGCTCGATCATCTTTTCATTATTGCGCTGATCTGATTTTGGCTCACCGGCGAAGCGTGCGGAATACACGCCCGGTGCGCCGTTCAGCGCATCGACGCAAATGCCGGAATCATCGGCCAGCGCGGGTAGGCCGGCGAGTTCGGAAGCATGGCGCGCCTTGGTCAAACAATTCTCGATGAAGGTGCAATAGGGCTCTTCTGCCTCCGGAATGTTGAATGCGGATTGCGGCAGGACTTCCAGGCCCAAGGGCTGCAAGATGCGGTCGATCTCGCGCAGCTTGCCGGGGTTGTTGCTAGCGATAACCAGTTTTTTCATATAAACGCTAACTCGCTAAAGCCGCTTTTTGCGCCGCGACCAATTCACGGATGCCTTTGTCCGCCAGGGCGATCAAGCTATTCATCTCAGCATGGGAGAAGGTCGCGCCTTCGGCCGTGCCTTGGATTTCCACGAAGCCGCCGCTGCCGGTCATGACGATATTCATGTCGGTGTCGCAGTTGGAATCTTCGATGTAATCGAGATCGAGCACCGGCGTGCCTTCGGAAATGCCGACCGATATGGCGGCGACATGATCGCGGATCGGCGATTCAGTAATGAGCTTTTGCTTGAGCAGGAAGGACACGGCATCCTGCACCGCGACAAAGGCGCCGGTGATGCTGGCGGTGCGTGTGCCGCCATCGGCCTGGATCACATCGCAGTCGATATGCAGGGTGCGTTCGCCGAGCTTGGAAAGATCCACCACGGCTCTGAGGCTACGCCCGATCAGGCGCTGAATTTCCTGCGTGCGGCCGGATTGCTTGCCGCGCGCGGCTTCGCGGTCGATGCGGGTGTTGGTGGAACGCGGCAGCATGCCGTATTCGGCGGTGAGCCAGCCTTGGTTCTTGCCTTTGAGAAAGCCCGGCACTTTGTCCACAATGCTGGCGGTGCAGATGACTTTGGTGTCGCCGCATTCGATCAGCACGGAACCTTCGGCGTGCTTGGTGTAGTTGCGGGTAATGCGCACAGTGCGCAGTTGGTCAGGTTGGCGTTGGCTGGGGCGCATATATTTAGGCTTCAGGGGTCGGGCGACTGGCGTCAGGGGGTTGTGCAGCAATGCCGCGGATTATAACCCAGCCAGTTTTTTCCTGACGCCTGACCCCTGGCGCCCGACGCCTACTTAGAATATTTCTTAATCGCCGTTTGAATTTCGGCGATGGTGCGCTCGATGTCGTCCTCTGTAACCGGTTGGCGTGAGGCGGGGTCGCGTTGCACGCTGAATGGATCGAGGCGGGTGGTGACGTCTGCCAGCGGCATTTGTGCGGTGGAGACGGTGTCCTGATGCAAGCCGCGCTTTTGCGGCTCGCCCCAGGTCAGGCCGACAGCGGTAAGGTTGTCACCCTCTTCGCCGCCACGGAATTCGGCATGATCGAGCAACTCAGGGATGGCGCGCGTGATGGTGTAGGTGTCGAGAATAGAGGCGATCTCCGCCTCCGACAGCACGCCCCATACGCCATCCGAGCAAAGCATCAGTGTGTCGCCGTCGCGAATCGGCATGCGCTTGCCTAGCTCCACGTCCGGCGGCAGAAAACCGCCTAAGCAGTTATAAATTTTGTTGCGCTCGGGGTGGGTGTGCAACTCCGCTTCGGAAATTTTCCCCTCATCGAACATCTGCTGTACTTTGGAATGGTCCTTGGTGCGGGTGACCATGCGCATGCCGCGGAACATATAGAGTCGCGAGTCACCCACATGCGCCCAGTATGCATGGTCCTGCTGCACGATGGCGGCAACGCAAGTGGTGCGTGGTGATTCCATCAGATGGTGTTTGGCGGTGTAGTCCAAGATCGCTTCGTGACCGCTGATCATGGCAGAGGAGAGAAAGCGATGCGGGTCTTTGATATGCGGCCGCGCGTGTTTCTGGAACATGTCGGCGATCATTTGCACGGTAATTTGCGCTGCGACTTCGCCGTGGTAATGCCCCCCCATGCCGTCGGCGACGACCAGCAGCACGGCGTCCTTACTATAAGAATACGCGACGCGGTCTTGGTTGTATTTGCGGCCGCCTTGGCGGCTTTGCTGGAAAACGGCGAATTTCATCGGGGGACTCTAAAAAAGTTCTTTGTTCAGGGTTTGACGAATCGTGTCAAACAGCTTGGGTTTTTTCGGCAGCGGCTCGGGGAAATGTTCCAGGATAGCTTTTTGCAACTGGAATACGCTTTGCGGCCGGTCCATATAATTGAGCTGCAAGCACCAGTCGATAATTTCCAAGAGTCGATCCGAGTATTGGCCGCCCCATAGTTTTTTTGCCGATACGAGCTTGTCATTCTGCAAACGCTGGTCAGCGGCTTGTGGCGCAAATCCGGCGAGGCAGGAAAACATGGTCGCGCCCACACTATAAATATCCGTCCAGGGGCCGAGCAAGTCGCGGTTTTTGTACTGCTCGGGGGAGGCAAAGCCAGGCGTGTACATGGGCGAAAGTTTGGTTTTTTCCAAGGTCAGCGTCTGCCGCGCGGCGCCGAAATCGAGCAGCACCGGCGAGCCGTCCAGGCGGATATAGATGTTGGCCGGCTTGATATCGAGATGCAAAATCTTATGCGTATGCACTTCGCGCAAGCCATTCAGCAGCTCGGCGAATACGCGGCGGATAAAACTTTCGCGAATTACGCGTTTGCGCGATTGAATCTCTTCTTGCATGGTCTTGCCGCGCTCGTAGCGCATGACCATGTACACCGTTTCATTCGCTCGGAAGAAATTGGTTACGCGCACTACATTGGGGTGGTTGATCTTGGCCAGTGCGCGGCCTTCCTCGAAAAAGCACTTCATGCCGTAGCGGAAAGTGGCCAGATTCTCCGCCGTAGTCGCTTGCACCAGCGAGCCTTCTTCGCGCAATACGAGCTGGCTGGGCAGATACTCTTTAATGGCGACCGGCACGCCATTTTCGTCATGAGCGAGATAAACGATGCTAAAGCCCCCCCCCGACAACTGTTTGGCTATCTTATAGTTTTGGAGTTGGTAGGCCTTAGGGAGCGCTCGATTAGCTTGGCTGGGCATCTGACTTTTTCATAAATGTTCTTTTATTTTCGGTATTTATTGCGATAAAGTAAAGCCTTGCCTCAATTTGAAAGCGAATCATGATCTATAGCATGACCGGCTACGCAGCCCTGAGCCAGGAATTGCCCCAAGGCACGATCAATCTAGAGATCAAGTCGGTTAACTCCCGTTATCTCGATATCCAATTCCGCATCATGGACGAGCTGCGTGGACTCGAGCCCAGCCTACGCGAGCTGATAGGTAGTCGCCTTGCACGCGGCAAAATTGATTGCCGCCTAGGCTTTTCAGCGGCTATAACGGCGGAAAGTTTAAGCCGCGTTAATTCCGGGCTAATCGATCAACTGCTTAGTCTGAATAAGCTAGTGCGCGAACGCGCCCCCGAAGCTCCCCCGCTCAGCGTGGCCGAGATCCTGCGCTGGCCCGGCGTGATCGCCTCGGAGGAGTTATCCAAAGATGTCTTGAAAGACGCCGTCCTGGCCCTGCTCACCCGCGCGCTGGACGATCTGGCCGCCAGCCGTTCGCGCGAAGGCGCCAAACTCAAGGACATCATCCTCGACCGCGCCGCGCAAATAGATGGCTTGGTGGCCCGCATTAAGCCCAAAACCGCCACTATCGTCGCCAATTTTCAGGAAAAGCTGCGCCAAAAGCTGAAAGATGCCGAGGTCGGCAGCGACGACGATCGCATGCGCCAAGAGATTGTCTTATTCGCGCAGAAAATCGATGTGGATGAAGAGCTGGAACGCCTCACCGCGCACCTGACCGAATTAAAGCGCGTTCTCGGCAAAGGCGGCGGCGCCGGCAAACGCCTGGATTTCCTGATGCAAGAGTTAAACCGCGAAGCCAACACGCTCGGCTCGAAATCGGTGGATGCGGAAATGTCTCAAGCCTCGATGGACATGAAAGTGTTGATCGATCAGATGCGCGAGCAGATACAAAATATAGAGTGAGGTATTAAATGTCAGGCAATGTCTTTATCGTCTCCGCGCCCTCCGGCGCGGGTAAAACCAGTCTAGTCAAAGCCCTGCTGGAGGCGGATCAGCAGGTCAAGCTTTCCGTTTCCTACACCACGCGCGCACCGCGTCCGGGCGAAGTGGACGGTGAGCACTACCACTTTGTTTCCATGGATGATTTCATGGCGACACTGAATCGTGGCGATTTTCTCGAGAGCGCGGAGGTGTACGGCAACCGCTACGGCACTTCGCAGCGCTGGATCGAAGCCCAGCTTGCGACGGGCATGGATATCTTGCTGGAAATCGACTGGCAGGGCGCGGCGCAGGTCAGAAAACTCATGCCGCAGGCGATTTCGATTTTTGTGCTCCCCCCTTCGCCCGCCGCCTTACGCGAGCGGCTCACCGGGCGGGGACAGGATTCGGAGCAGATCATCGCTGGTCGTCTGGCGGCTGCGCGCGAGGATATGAGCCATGTATCTGAATTTGATTATGTTATTATTAACGACGATTTCGCTACCGCAGCAGTCGATCTGCAGGCGGTGGTGAAGGCGAGTCGTTTGACACTGTCGAAACAGATGGCGAAAAACGGTGCGCTGATCGAAAGCCTGTTCAAGTAATTCCGATCAATATCCAAGAGTTAGAGGTTCCCCCATGGCACGCATTACCGTCGACGATTGCATGAAACACATCCCCAACCGCTTTGAATTGGCGCTGGCCGCTACCGCGCGCGCGCGTCAAATCGCCAACGGCGCAACGCCGCTGGTCGAGATCAACCGCGACAAGCCGACCGTGATCGCGCTGCGCGAGATCGCACTCGGCAAAGTCGGTTTGGAAGTACTCAACAAAGGCCAGGCTTAACGCTTGCGGCGGGTAGGCTTTGGAGCAGGAGCATCATGCACTTAGCCGAACTCGCCGAACACATCACCTACCTCAAGCCAGACGATATCGCGCTGGTTGAAAAAGCCTATCAATTCAGCAAGTCCGCCCACGAAGGGCAATTCCGCAAAAGCGGCGATCCTTACATCTCCCACCCGGTTGCGGTAGCCAAACTTCTCGCCAAATGGCATCTGGATGCCCAGGCTTTGGCGGCAGCTTTGCTGCACGATGTGGTCGAGGATACGCCCGCCACGAAACAGCAAGTAGGCGAGCAGTTCGGCAAAGCGGTGGCTGATCTGGTGGATGGTGTATCCAAGCTGGATCGCATCGAGTTCCAAACCGAAGTTCACGCCCAGGCCGAAAATTTCCGCAAAATGCTGTTGGCGATGGCGCGCGATGTGCGCGTTATCCTGATCAAGCTCGCCGACCGGCTGCACAATATGCGCACGCTGGATTCGATGGCGCCGCCCAAGCGCAAGCGCATCGCCAAGGAAACCCTGGAGATTTATGCACCGATCGCGAATCGCATGGGGCTCAATAGCGTGTATGGGGAGTTGGAAGACCTGGGGTTTCGTTACCTCTATCCCACACGCTATCGGGTGCTGGCCACGGCGGTAAAAGCCGCGCGCGGAAACCGGCGCGCCTTGGTGGAAAAGGTGCAAGAGGCGATTCAACACAAGCTCAAGGATGCCGGCGTCGAGGCCATGGTAAAAGGGCGCGAGAAGCACCTGTACAGCATCTACAAAAAGATGCAGGGCAAGTCGCTAACTTTTTCCGAGGTGTATGACATTTACGGCTTTCGCGTGATCGTAAAAGAGGTGCCGGCCTGCTATCTCGCGTTGGGCGCACTACATGGCTTATACAAGCCGATCCCGGGCAAATTCAAAGACTACATTGCCATTCCCAAGGCCAACGGCTATCAATCCTTGCACACCACCCTGTTCGGCCCTTATGGCACGCCGCTCGAAGTGCAGATCCGCACCCAGGACATGCACAAAATAGCCGAAGCCGGCGTGGCCTCGCATTGGTTGTACAAAACCGGCGAAGAGTCGGCCAAGGATGCGCAGAAAAAAACCCACCAATGGCTGCAAAGTCTGCTCGAGATTCAAAGCGAAAGTGGCGATGCGATCGAATTTCTGGAACACATCAAGGTCGATCTGTTTCCGGACGAAGTGTATGTATTCACGCCCAAGGGCGTGATCATGGCGCTGGCGCGCGGCGCGACCGCAGTCGATTTCGCCTATAGCGTGCACACCGATATCGGCAATCGCTGCGTGGCGGCCAAAATCAACGACGAACTCGCGCCCTTGCGCACCGAACTGCGCAACGGCGATCGGGTGGAAATCGTGACCGCACCGCATGCCCATCCCAATCCCGCTTGGCTGAATTTTGTGGTCAGCGGCAAAGCGCGCGCGCATATCCGGCATTCGCTCAAGACCATGCATTCAAAAGAGGCGGCGGAATTAGGCGAGCGATTGCTGGATCAAGCTTTGCGCGCGCTTAAAGTTGAGCCCGCCTCGATTGAGGATGCGCGCTGGGTAGAACTGTTGCGCGAGTTGGGCGCCAAGAGCCGGGAAGAAGTACTCGCCGACATCGGCATGGGGCGGCGCTTGAATCTGGTGGTGGCGCGCCGCCTGCTCGCCTCGGGCGAAGCGCCGTCCACCGAGAAGAAACCGCTGGGGTCGCTCACCATACGCGGCACCGAGGGCATGGCGGTGCAATTCGCGCAATGCTGCCAGCCGATTCCCGGTGACCCGATTCTCGGCATGATCAACAAGGGCAAAGGGCTCATCATTCACACCCATGATTGTCCCGCGATCGCGCAATTTCGCGCCGACCCGGATAAATGGGTGGACGTGGAATGGGACCCGGAAACCAAGAAGCTGTTCGACGTTAAAATCAAGCTCATGGCGGCCAACCAGCGCGGCGTGCTGGCCAAGGTTGCGGCCGAAATCGCCAACGAGAATTCCAATATCGAAAACGTGAGCATGGAAGAAGAAGACGGCAGCGCCTATACCTCCATGGTTTTCACGCTGCAAGTCGAAGACCGCAGCCACTTGGCGCGGGTCATGCGCGGCTTAAGACAAATACCGGAAGTGGTGCGGATTGCGCGGGTGAAGGGATAGCGCTTATTGCAAAAGGTCAATTAACCACGGGGAACACGGGGGGCACGGGGAAACCCAAAGACTCATTTTGCTGGATGCTTTCCCCGTGTGCCCCGTGTCCCCCGTGGTTTAAAGCTTTTTTGTATAAATGGAGTACGCATGAGTAAACAAATCATCAAAACCAACGACGCCCCGCAGGCCATCGGCACCTATTCTCAAGCGGTAAAAGCCGGCAATACCGTGTACCTCTCGGGCCAAATTGGGCTTGACCCCGCGAGCATGCAATTGGTGGAGGGCATCGAGCAGCAAATTCATCGCGTGTTTAAAAACCTGCAAGCCGTGGCGCTGGCATCAAACGGCACGCTCGCCGATGTCGTGAAGCTGAATGTGTTTCTCACCGACCTTGCCCACTTCGCCCAGGTGAACGAAATCATGGCGCAGTATTTCCATGAACCCTATCCTGCCCGCGCTGCTGTCGGTGTAGCTTCATTGCCGCGCGGCGCGCTGGTCGAGGCAGACGCGGTCATGGTGATCGGTGCGTGAGGAGTAAGGGTTGAAGCGCGAGGCGCTCACTGCAGTAGACGCGCCAGCTATCGTCGACGCTGTTCCCAAGGCCACGCGCGACAAACTCACCAAACTCGGTATTCACAGTGATCTAGATTTCGTCTTGCATTTACCGCTGCGCTATGTGGATGAGACGCATATTTATCCCATTGCCCATGCGCCGTATGGGCAAATAACACAGGTCGAGGCCACTGTTGTTCGCACCGAGGTACGCTTCCGCCCGCGCCGCCAGTTGGTGTGCCTGGTAGAAGACGGCAGCGGCGAGATGTATGTGCGCCTCTTAAATTTTTATCCCAGCCAACAAAAAGTGCTGGCCGAAGGCAGCCGGGTGCGGCTGTTGGGCGAGCTGCGCGTGGGTTTTTTAGGACCAGAGATGGTGCATCCGCAGATTCGTGTGGTGCGTGAGGGGGTGCCGCTGAAGGAAAATCTCACACCGGTCTATCCCACTACCGCCGGTCTCGGCCAGGAGCCATTGCGCAAGTTGATTGGCCGTGCGTTAGCAAGCAGCGACTTGCACGACACGCTGCCCGCTCCCGTGTTGCAGCAGCAACACATGGCCAGCTTCGAAGACAGTGTGCGTTTTTTGCATGAGCCCCCACCGGATGCGCCACTCAATGAATTGGAAACACGTGAACATTGGGCGTGGCGGCGGCTGATCTTTGACGAGCTATTGGCGCAGCAACTCTCCATGCGCCGGCATTATGCGCGGCGGCATGATCTGATCGCGCCCGCCTTGCCGGCGAAACAAAAATTAACCCAGGCTTTGCGCGCGGCGCTGCCCTTTGCCTTGACCGGCGCGCAGCAGCGCACCTTTGATGAAATCAGCCGCGATTTGAGCGCGCGCCACCCGATGCAGCGTTTGTTGCAAGGCGATGTAGGCAGCGGCAAAACCATCGTGGCGGCCCTGGCGTGTTTGCAGGCGATCGAAAACGGCTATCAGGCGGCGGTGATGGCGCCAACGGAAATTCTCGCCGAACAGCATTACCGCAAGCTGCACGAATGGCTGAGCCCGCTGGGTATCACCGTGGCGTGGATCGCCGCCAGCGTGCCCAAGCGTGCGCGCGACACCATGCTGGCGCAGGTCGCGAGCGGCGAGGCGCAGCTCGCGGTCGGCACTCATGCCTTGTTTCAAGAGCAAGTGAATTTCGCGCGTCTCGGTCTTGCGGTGGTCGACGAACAGCATCGCTTCGGCGTGGAGCAACGCCTGGCGCTGCATAACAAAGGCGTGAATCCACATCAACTCATGATGAGCGCGACGCCGATCCCGCGCACGCTGTCGATGAGCTATTACGCCGATCTCGATGTGTCAGTGATCGACGAGCTGCCGCCGGGGCGCACGCCGATCGTGACCAAGCTGGTGGAAGACGCGCGCCGCGATGAAGTAATCGAGCGTGTGCGCGCGGCGTGTGCAACCGGCCGTCAAGCATATTGGGTGTGCCCGCTGATTGAAGAATCCGAGAAGCTGCAATTACAAACCGCGCTCGATACCTATCAGTTGTTGAGCAGCACCTTCCCCGATCTCAAAGTCGGCTTGGTGCATGGCCGCATGAAGTCGAAAGAGAAGGCCGAAACCATGGCCGCGTTCAAGGCGGGCGAGATTCAACTCTTGGTCGCGACCACCGTGATCGAAGTGGGTGTGGACGTGCCCAACGCCAGTCTGATGGTGATCGAACACGCCGAGCGCATGGGCTTGGCGCAATTGCATCAACTGCGCGGCCGGGTCGGGCGCGGTGCGGCAAAAAGCGCTTGTATCCTGCTTTTTTCGCCGCCGCTGTCGGATATGGCGAAAGCGCGGCTCAAGATTATCTATGAACTAACCGATGGGTTTGAGATTGCGCGCCAGGATTTATCGCTGCGCGGCCCAGGCGAGTTCCTCGGTGCGCGTCAAAGCGGGGTGCCTATGCTCAAAATCGCCGATATCGAGCGTGATCAGGCCTTGCTGGAGCAGGCGCGCACGCTGGCCGAGGCGCTATTGCGCGACGCGCCCGATGCCGCTGACCAACACCTCGCGCGTTGGCTGGCACGCGCGGAGCAGTATCTAAAGGTGTAGGGGCGAGGCATGCCGCGCCAGCGCTGGCCTGGGATTTGCTTGACATCGATAGCTAAGCATCATGTAATTAGCTCGACACGCCATTTAGACGAGGTTTTGTCGGGTTTCAAAGCATTATTGCGGCGAATCTTCGTCGGCAGTGATGAAAATAACGATAGGAGATAACAATGAAACTAAGCGTCATGTTGCTAGCCGTGTTGACGTGGCTTACGTGTATGCCGGCGCGCGCCGCCGACTATTACATCTTGGGCGTGCAAGATTATGTGAAAAATCCGATTCTAGTCGTGCGCGATTACGAGGGGCTGACCGCCTACCTGAGCAAGGTATTGAAGATGCCGGTGCGCGTGGAATCCGTTAAGACCTACGACGATTACATGAAGAAAGCCGCGGCCAAGCGTTTCCATTTCATGTATGCGCCGCCCTCGATGATCATGAAAGCGAATTTGACCGCCGGCTACGAGCCGGTAGCGAAAATCCCCGGTTTGCTTTCGGGTTCATTCATGGCGCTGTCCGATGCCAATATTGCTTTCCCGGAAGACATGAAGGGCAAGCGCATCGGGTTTTACGAGAAAGACGCGATGATCACCCAGCTCGCGCTGGTCGAGATCAAAAGCATGGGATTCGATCCAGCCACTTACTTTAAAAGCATTACCTATTACAGCGATTCCAATGCCGTGATCAATGCCCTGCAATACAAGCTGATCGACGTGGGCGTGGCCAATAGCTCACTCTTCAACGTCTGGACCAATCGTGGCTACAACTTGAATCTGGTGCTGCAAGGCAAGGGGGTGCCGCACCTGACGTTCGCCGTGCGTGGCGACCTGCCGGCGGCTACCAAGCAGCTCGTGGCGCAAGCCTTGCTCAAGGCGCACACGGATAAGGATGGGCAGGACTACTTCAAATTCAGTTCGTTCACGAATTTCGAACCCGCCAAGGTCTCGGATTACGATGAGATGGTGAAATTCCTCGGTATTACCAAATAATCCAGGGAAATTGTCCCCGGAATATGTGGAGATGCTGAGTTGGTTGGGAATGTAAAGCTAGGCGTCAGGCGTCGGGATTCAGGCGTCAGGGGTGGTGAAAGAGCGGGGCATGCCCCGCTTTTTTTACGTCCCGATAACGCCGCTGGTGGGCGAGCTGGGGCTGGCGGTGTAGATTTTCTTGGGCATGCGGCCGGCGAGATAAGCTTCGCGCCCGGCTTGCACGGCTTTTTTCATGGCCGAGGCCATCAGCACCGGATTTTGCGCCTGGGCGATGGCGGTGTTCATCAGCACCGCGTCGCAGCCTAATTCCATCGCGATGGTGGCATCCGATGCGGTGCCGACGCCGGCATCGACGATGATCGGCACCTGCGCGTGTTCCATGATGATCTGCAAATTCCACGGATTGAGAATGCCCATGCCGGAGCCGATCAAGGAGGCTAGGGGCATTACCGCGACGCAGCCGATTTCTTCCAATTGCTTGGCGATGATCGGGTCGTCCGAGGTGTAGACCATGACTTGGAAGCCGTCTTTGACCAGCACCTCCGCCGCACGCAGCGTTTCCACCACATTTGGATACAGCGTTTTCGGGTCGCCCAATACTTCCAGTTTCACCAGCGTATGGCCATCGAGCAATTCGCGCGCCAAGCGCAAGGTGCGGATCGCATCATCAGCCGTATAGCAGCCCGCTGTGTTGGGGAGGTAGGTGTACTTGGATGGCGGCAGCGCATCGAGCAGGGAAGGCTGGCTTGCGTCTTGGCCGAGGTTGGTGCGGCGAATCGCTACCGTCACGATCTGTGCCCCGCTGGCATCCACTGCCTGCCGGGTTTCGTCGAAGTCTTTATATTTGCCGGTGCCGACGAGCAGGCGGGAGGAATAGGTTTTACCGGCGATAGTGAGTGTGTGCATGATAGGTGTGAGAGGTAAAGGGTGAGGACTAGCCGCCGCCTACTGCGACAACGATTTCGAGTTGGTCGCCGTCCAGGAGTTCGACTTGCGCGTATTGGCTGCGCGGCACGATCTCGCCGTTGCGTTCTACCGCAACGCGTTTGCCGCTTAGCTGCATATTTTCCAATAGTTGGACGAGGTTGATCCGAGCCTCAAGCTGCTGCGGCGAACCATTTACTGTAAGCGTGATCACGGGCTGCTTCTGTCAAAAATCCAAGCGGAATTCTATCACGCAGCCGATATACCCGCATGCAGCCGCAAATCAACTTGCGCTTCGATTGAGGCTATCTATACTGATTTAATAAGAAATGATTTTTTTGTGCGTTTCAATCGTAGTTAAAAGGAGGCTCCCGATGAAGGCATTTAAATTTGGAACAGTTATTTTAGCCGCCATGCTGCTGGGTAGTTTGGGCGTATCGTTTGCCGCGGATAAGAGTGAAAAAGCAGACCGCGGCAAGAAGGAATACGATGGCAATTGCGCTATCTGTCATGGTGTCGCAGGCAAAGGCGATGGACCTTACCGAGAGTTTATTAGCAAGATCCCCGACTTGACCGTGCTCTCCAAGAATAACAAGGGCGTCTTCCCGATCAATCGCGTGTATGAAGTGGTCGATGGCAGGCAGGTGGTCAAGGCCCACGGCTCGCGTGACATGCCCATCTGGGGCAGGGAATACAGCATTGCAGCGGCCGAACAATATAGAGATGTAGATTACGATCAAGAGGCATTTGTGCGCACACGTATTTTGTCATTGATTGATTACCTCTACCGCATTCAAGTGAAGTAATTGCTTCTTTTTGAAACGGCTGCCTAGAGAAGCGTCTTATCTCTAGGCAGTTTTTTTGTCGGCCATTCATGCAGGCCGCACTGTGGCTGACAGGGAGTGCGGGTTGGCTGTAAACTAGCCTCGCTTTACGACCCTGCGGGCGTAGTTCAATGGCAGAACGAGAGCTTCCCAAGCTTTAGATGTGGGTTCGATCCCCATCGCCCGCTCCACGCTTTTCCTCCGAGGGTGTCATGCCTAAATATTTCCCCCAATATTTGAAGTTCGCATTGTTCGGCGTGGCTGGGCTGATTGCCTTGTTTGCGATTCTGCTCGCCGTCGTTGCGTTTACGGTCGATCCGAATGCTTTCAAACCGCAAATCGTCAAGCTGGTGCAGGAAAAAAAACAGCGCACGCTCACCATCGACGGCGATATTAAGCTCAAGCTGTTTCCCAAACTCGGTGTGGATCTCGGCAAATCGTCGCTTTCTGAGCATAAAAGCACACAGGAATTCGCGGCGCTGGAGAGTGTGAAGCTGTTCGTGGCCTGGTTGCCGCTGTTAAAAAATGAACTGGTGGTAGACAAGATCAGCGTGGAGGGCGTGCGCGCCAACCTCATACGCTATGCCGACGGCAGCACCAATATCGACGACTTATTGAGCAAAGAAAAATCAGAACAAATCATATTCGATGTTGAAGGCATGAAAATTAAACGCGGCGCACTCAGCTTTGATGACCGCATGGCGAAGCGCAAACTGAGCATCGTTGAATTCGAAATGGAAAGCGGACGCTTGAAGGACAACACGCACACCGATATCGAACTCGATTTCAAAGTGACGGGGGATAACCCGAAAATCGCCGCGCATGTGAAAGTGAAAAGCGGCCTCTTGTTCGCGCTGGAAGAAAAGCATTACACGCTGGATGATTTGAATTTGAAACTGAGTGGCGAAGCGGCAGGCATTAAGAACTTGGAGCTCAGCGCCAAAGGCGACATCGATGCCCAACTCAAGACCCAAGCCTTCGCACTCAAGGGCGTTAAGCTCGACCTGAAAGGCAATCGCGCGGCGGACAAACTCGATATCTCACTCAATGCGCCCAAACTGATCTTGACCGAGTCGAAAGCGGAAGCATCGAAACTCACACTAGAGGCCAAAATCGAGCAGGCAAACGGCAAGCTGGCGGTAACGCTGACCCTGCCCGATCTAAGCGGCAACGCCAAGCAATTCAGCGTGAGTCAGCTGAGTCTGGATATCGACGGCAAGCAAGGCGACAACAAGATCAAGGGCAAGCTCACCAGCCCCCTTGCCGGCAGCCTCGACGCGCAAACGTTTAATCTCACCAAGCTCATCGCCAATCTGGATGTCGCCAATCCCAAGCTCTCCAAAAGTGGCATGAAATTTGTGCTAAGCGGCGATGCGCGCGGCGATATGGTTAAACAGCAAGCGGCCGCGAACTTAAATGCCAAGCTCGACGACAGCACCATCCAAGCCAAGCTCGGCATGAGCCAGTTCAGCAATCCGCATTTCAACTTCGATATCAATATCGATCAACTGGATTTGGATCGCTACCTACCAGCCAAGGGAAAAGCAGAAAAATCCCAGTCCGACAGCCCGATTGATTTATCGAGTTTGAAATCGCTCAACGCCAGCGGCAGCGTCAAAATCGGCCAGCTCAAAGTGGCGAATCTAAAATCCAGCAATGTCCGGCTCGATCTCAAGGCCGGTGCCGGGCGAGTAGAAGCGAATCCCTTGTCGGCGAATCTGTATCAAGGCGCCATGAAAGGCGCACTGTCCGCTACCACGAGCGCGAGCCCGAAAATTACCGTGCAACAAAATTTATCCGGCATCAGCATCGGCCCGCTGCTCAAAGATATGGCGGATAAAGACTTGCTCGAGGGGCGCGGCAATGTCACGCTCAACGTGACCACGCAAGGCGCGACCAGCAGCGCCATGAAGAAAGCCCTCAACGGCAGCGCCGCCGTGAATTTGCAGGATGGCGCGATTAAGGGTATCAACATCGCATCCACCTTGCGCAACGCGCAGGTTAAGCTGGGTATGCAAAGCGACAGCCAAACCCACGCCGCATCTGCTACCGAAAAGACCGACTTTAGCGAACTTAAGGCCAGCTTTGCCATTAACCATGGCGTCGCGCACAACGATGATCTCTCCGCAAAATCACCGCTGCTGCGATTGGCTGGCAACGGCGATATCAATATCGGCGCCGGCACCATGGACTATGTAGTAAAAGCCAGCGTGGTCGGCTCGCTCGAAGGTCAAGGCGGCAAGGAAAGCGCGCAACTGAAAGGCGTCACCGTGCCGGTGCGCGTCACTGGCTCATTCGATGCGCTCAAATACAAGGTTGATGTGGGTGCGCTGGCCGCAGAATCAGCCAAGGCTAAGCTCGATGAGAAAAAAACCGAAGTGAAAGAAAAGGCCAAAGAAAAATTGCAGGAAAAACTCAAAGGGCTGTTCGGCCGCTAATTTGCTCTTGAAGTTTATTTCGCCCAGTTTTGCAAGCGCAACTCGCTTACTCTGGAGAATTCCCGTTCGTTGTTCGTCACCAGTGTCCAACCCATGGCGCGGGCGTGGGCAGCGATCCAGAGATCGTTATTGCCGATGGGCTTGCCGGCGCGCTCCAGCGTTGCGCGAATATCGCCATAGTGAAGTCCTGCTTCGATCGCCAGGGCTTGGACCGGCAAGACGGTCACCAGGGCTGCAAGGGCCTCGGCATTGCGCTCGATGTGCTGGCTTTTTTGCACGCCGCGCCAGAGTTCACCATAAGTGACGACGGAAATGCCGGCGTGGCCGGCGGGCAGCTTGGCCAGTTTTCGGGCGATAGTGGGTGGCTTATTCTTGATGAGATAAATGCAGGTATCGGTATCGAGCAGATAGCGGGCAGCGCTCACAGTGTTTCCCGTTCTTGGGGCGCGGTCTCACCGCGATCCTCGCTCATGAAATCGTCCGAGAAGGCGTTCAGCACCGCCAGTACGCTTTCGGCCGTGCTCGGGCGTTCACGTAGCACGACTTCGTTGCCGCGCCGGAAAATTTCCACCTCGTTGCTGTTGAAGCGAAATTCCTTCGGCAGGCGCACGGCCTGGCTGTGACCGGATTTGAATACGCGTGTGGTGGTCATGGGGGTTCCTTCGTGGATATACATGAAGTATATACAAATGGGTTCGGTGGTCAAGATACAATAAGGCATGCTCGATTTCGCCTCCCGCCTCATTGCCTGGCAGCGCCAGCATGGCCGCCACGACCTGCCGTGGCAGAACACGCGCGATCCCTATCGCATCTGGATCTCCGAAATCATGTTGCAGCAGACGCAGGTTGCGACCGTCATTCCTTACTATCAGCGCTTCATGACGCATTTTCCCAGTATCGCCAGTTTGGCGGCGGCGGATGAGGATGGGGTGCTGAGGCATTGGAGCGGCTTGGGCTATTACGCGCGTGCGCGCAATTTGCATGCGGCGGCGCGACAGATTGTGGCGCGGCATCAAGGGGTTTTTCCCGACGCCGTTGCGGCCATCGCCGCCTTGCCCGGCATCGGACCTTCCACCGCAGCGGCGATTGCGGCTTTTGCGTTTGGCGCGCGCGGGGCGATTCTTGACGGCAATGTGAAACGAGTATTGGCGCGTTGTTTTGGCATTGAAGGTTTCACCGGCGACAAAGCCGTGGAAGCAAAGCTGTGGGCGCTGGCTGAATCCTTGTTGCCAGACGACGAGATCGAACGCTATACCCAAGGGCTTATGGATCTGGGCGCGACGCTATGCATGCGCGCCCAGCCGCGCTGCGCTGATTGCCCGCTGAGTGAGCAATGTGTCGCGCGGCGCGATGATCGCATCGCGCAACTACCGACCCCGAAACTGAAGAAAACCATTCCCGAGCGCGAAACGGTGATGCTGATTTTGCGGCGCGGCAATGAAGTGCTATTGGAGAAGCGTCCCGCCCAAGGCATCTGGGGCGGCTTGTGGAGCTTTCCCGAAGTCGCGCCCGAGGCGGTGCTGAATCGCCATCTGCAAACCCACTTCGGCGTACAAGCTTCGCTCGTCGCGCCGCTGTCGCCGCTGGTGCATACCTTCACGCATTTCCGGCTCACGATTCGCCCGCTCGTGGTGTGGGTGAGCAAACCCGACGCACTTCACCCCGGCACGATGTGGCTGGATCGCTTTGATGCGCACGACGCGGCGCTGCCCACGCCGGCGAGACGGCTACTCGATCTGCTAGACTGAATTAAACTGTTTTTTGCTGCACGTCTTTTGCTCAACACAGATATGTATTTCTATGGCGCCTGATCTCACCCCTTGGCACACCCTGACGTCCGAGTCGGTTGCGGCGCGCCTAAGTGTCGACCCGGCGCAAGGCCTCGCACCCGATGAAGTCGCGCAAAGTTTGGCGCAATACGGTCCGAACGAGATTATCGAACAGCGCCGACGCAGCCCGCTCGTCATGTTCGTATCGCAATTCACCGATTTCATGATCCTGGTGTTGATCGCGGCGGCGATTGTCGCCGGCATCGTGGGCGAGCCGCAGGACAGCATCGCCATCGTCGTGATCTTGCTGCTCAATGCCGTGATTGGTTTTATCCAAGAGTACCGCGCCGAGCGTGCCGTGGCGGCATTGCAGCGCCTCGCGGCGGCCAGCGCGCGGGTGCGCCGCGGCGGGCAATGGGAAAGCGTTACCGGCGCGCAACTGGTGCCGGGTGATGTGGTGTGGCTGGAGGCGGGCAATGTCGTGCCGGCCGATTTGCGCCTGATCGAGGTGGCGCAGTTGAAGGTGGAAGAAGCTGCGCTTACCGGCGAATCGCATCCAGTTGAGAAAATCCCCGGTGTCTTGATAGAGGCCGATCTGCCCTTGGGCGATCGCCGCAACATGGCCTACAAGGGCACCATCGTCAGCTACGGGAGGGCCGAGGGCATCGTGGTCGCCACCGCTATGCAAACCGAGTTGGGGCGGATCGCCGCGCTGCTGCATGCGACGGGCGACGCAAAAACGCCGCTGCAAAAACGCTTGGCTGCATTCGGCCAGCGCCTGGCGCTCGCCGTGATCGCACTGTGCGCGATTATTTTCACGGTGGGGGTGCTGCGCGGCGAGCCGGTGGTGCTGATGTTTCTCACCGCCGTGAGTCTGGCGGTGGCGGCGATACCTGAAGCCTTGCCTGCGGTGGTGACGGTGTCGCTCGCCCTCGGCGCGCACAAAATGGTGCGGCGCCATGCCTTGATCCGACGCTTGCCGGCGGTAGAGACCTTGGGCTCGGTGACTTTTATTTGCGCCGACAAAACCGGCACGCTGACCGAGAACCGCATGCGCGTCGAGCGCTATTGGGTAGACGGGAAAATAGCCGAAAAAATTCCCGTAGCATTGACGGAAGTCTGGACTGCATTAGCGCGCGCCATGGCGCTCAGCAACGATGCGGCGCGCCATGGCTCGGGCAAGAAGATCCTCGGCGACCCGACCGAGGTAGCGCTGTACCAAGCGGCGCGCAGCGCGGGCTTCGATAAAGACAGCTTGGCGGCCAGCTATCCGCGCGTGGCGGAAATTCCCTTCGACTCCGACCGCAAGCGCATGGCAACACTCCACCGCACAACCTCCCTCCCCTTCAAGGGGGAGGAACAGAGCGAGGGCGTGGTCGTTTACGTAAAAGGCGCGCCGGAAACCTTGCTGCCGCGTTGCATGAATGCCTTAGCATCACCCTTCGATGCCGCCGCCGTGTTGGCGGTCGCCGATGAACTCGCGGCACAAGGCCTGCGTGTGCTGGCGCTGGCTTATCGCGAATTGCCGGCAGTGCCTGATTCTCTCGCGCCAGATGATGTGGAGCAAGGCTTAACTTTCCTCGGCCTGGTCGGTTTGATCGATCCGCCGCGGCCGGAGGCAGCGCAGGCCGTGGCCTTGTGCCGTACCGCGGGCATTACGCCGGTCATGATCACCGGCGACCACCCGGCCACCGCACGCGCCATCGCGCAGCGCCTCGGCATCATCGGCGACGAGGGTGAAGTGCTCACCGGCCAGCAATTGGATCAACTATCGCTGGCCGAATTCGAAGAGCATGTGGAGCGGGTGCGGGTGTATGCGCGCGTCGCACCCGAGCAGAAAATCAAAATCGTCAAAGCGCTGCAAGACAAAGGCGAATTCGTGGCGATGACCGGCGACGGCGTGAACGATGCGCCGGCCTTGAAGCGCGCCGATATCGGCGTGGCGATGGGTAAAGGCGGCACCGATGTCGCGCGCGAAGCCGCGCATATGGTCTTGCTCGACGACAATTTCGCCACCATCGTCTCCGCCGTGCGCGAAGGCCGGCGCATCTACGACAACATTCGCAAGTTCGTGAAATACAACATGACCGGCAATGCCGGCGAAGTGTGGACGCTGTTCCTGGCGCCATTCATGGGATTGCCGATTCCGCTGCTGCCGATCCATATCCTGTGGGTCAACTTGCTCACCGACGGCCTGCCGGGGCTGGCGCTGGCGGCGGAACCGGAAGAGCGCGGCATCATGCAACGCCCGCCGCGTCCGCCGCAAGAGAGCATCTTCGCGCACGGCAATTGGCAGCACATGCTCTGGGTGGGCTTGCTGCTGGGCGCGGTGTGCGTGCTGACCCAGGCCTGGGCCTACCACACCGGCTCCGCGCATTGGCAGAGCATGGTGTTCACCGTGCTCACGCTGTCGCAAATGGGGCACGTGCTGGCGATTCGTTCCGAGCGCGACTCGCTGTTCACGCAAGGACTGTTTAGCAACAAAATGCTGCTCCTCGCCATCGCCGTTACCTTCGCCCTGCAAATGGCGGTGCTGTATGTGCCGGTGCTTAATCCCATCTTCAAAACCGAGCCCTTGACCCTGGCCGAACTTGGTTTATGCCTGGCGCTGTCCAGCGTGGTATTTTTCGCAGTGGAAATCGAAAAGGCGCTGATGCGGCGCGGCCTGATTTACGCCCCGGCGCCTTAGTGCTTGAGCAAGGCGTTTTTAGAAAAAGGAAAACTACATGGTTGTGCTGACTGTTAACGCCGGCAGTTCATCATTGAAGCTGGCGGCTTTCACGTCCGACGCAAAGGGTCTGCACGTTTGTGGCGAGGCGCATTATGAAGCCGATGCAACTGACCCAATCGAGCGGCTGAAGGCTTTTATGGAGAAGCACGCGGTTGCGCAACCGCAGCTGGTGGCGCATCGCGTGGTGCATGGCGGCGCGCGCCTGACTTCCTCGCGCAGGATAGATGCTGCGGTTGAAGCCGAGATCGAACGCATCGCGCCCTTAGCCCCCCTGCACAATCCGTTGGCGCTCACTTGGATTCGTTCCTGTCGCTCGTTGCTGGGCGTGGACGTGCCGCAGGTGGCGGTATTCGACACGGCTTTTTATGCGCAACTTCCGGCGGTGGCCACGACCTATGCCTTGCCGCAGGAACTCAGCGCACGCCACGGCTTGCGGCGTTATGGGTTCCATGGCTTGGCGCACCAAGCGATGTGCCGACGCTGGCAGGCGCTGCGTCCGGATGTCGCGGGCGGTGGTCGCGTTATTTCCTTCCAACTCGGCGCCGGATGCTCGGTTACCGCAAGCGAGCGCGGCATCGCGCGCGACACCTCCATGGGCTTCTCGCCGCTGGAGGGTTTGGTGATGGCGACACGCAGCGGCGACGTTGATCCAGGACTCGTGACTTTCTTGCAGCGCATGGAGGGACTGAGTGCCGAGGAGACAGCGCAGTTGCTTAATCATCAATCCGGGCTGCTGGGCGTATCGGGGCTGAGCGCCGACATGCGCAAGCTGCTTGCGACGGATGATCCGCGCGCACGCTTGGCTGTCGCGCTCTATTGCTATCGCGCTCGCAAATATCTCGGTGCCTATCTCGCGGTGCTGGGCGGCGCGGACGCTATTCTTTTTGGTGGTGGGGTGGGTGAGAACGCGGCTGCTGTGCGCGGGGGGATACTCGAGGGGTTGGAGTGGGCCGGCATTCATCTCGATACTGCCGTAAACCTTGCCACCACGGGCCGTGAAGGCCGCATTAGTACGGCCGACAGTCGCATCCAGGCGTGGGTGATACCGGTGGACGAAGCGCACATCCTCGCCCAAGAAGCAATCACCGTCATGGCCGCATAAGTTAGGAGCAACACCATGCAAGCAACAGCAGCCACATCTGAAGAACTCACACTACTCGATGCTTGGTGGCGCGCGGCGAATTATCTCGCGGTCGGGCAGATTTATCTGCTCGACAATCCGCTGCTGGCGACGCCGCTCCAGCCGGAGCATGTCAAGCCGCGGCTGCTGGGTCACTGGGGTACGACGCCGGGTCTTAACTTTATTTATGCGCATCTGAACCGCATCATTAACCAGCATGACCTCAACATGATCTACATCGCCGGGCCCGGCCATGGCGGGCCGGCGCTGGTCGCCAGCACTTGGCTCGATGGCAGCTACAGCGAGCAGTATCCAAATATCTCACGCGACGCCGAGGGCATGCAGCTTTTGTTCCGCCAGTTCTCGTTTCCCGGCGGCGTCGGCAGCCATGTCACGGCCGAAGTGCCCGGCTCGATCCACGAGGGCGGCGAACTCGGCTACGCGCTGTCGCATGCCTTCGGCGCGGCGTTCGACAATCCCGATCTGATTGTCGCCTGCGTGGTGGGTGACGGCGAGGCGGAGACCGGGCCACTTGCCACCGCCTGGCATTCGAATAAATTTCTCAATCCGGTCGGCGATGGCGCGGTGCTGCCGATCTTGCATCTCAACAGTTACAAAATCGCCAACCCCACCGTGCTCGCGCGTATTCCGCATGCGGAACTCGAAGCGCTGTTCGTGGGCTACGGTTATAAGCCGTACTTTGTCGAAGGTTCGGAACCTGAAGCCATGCATCGCCAGATGGCGGCGACGCTGGATGTCGTGATGGAAGAAATCCGCGCCATTCAGCACGCGGCGCGTACCGAGGGCATGGCCGAACGTGCGCGCTGGCCGATGATTGTTTTGAAAACCCCCAAGGGTTGGACCGGGCCGAAGGAAGTGGATGGCAAGCCGACCGAAGGTTCCTGGCGCTCGCACCAAGTGCCATTCGCGGACACCAGCAACCCAGCGCATTTGCAGTTGCTAGAGCAATGGATGAAGAGCTACCGGCCCGAGGAATTATTCGATGCGCACGGTGCGCCGCGTGCCGAAATTACCGCACTCGCACCGAAGGGCTCGCGGCGCATGGGATCGAACCCGCACGCCAACGGCGGATTGCTGCTGCATGATCTGCGCATGCCGGATTTTCGCGATTACGCCGTCCAGGTGTCGCAGCCCGGCGCGGTCACGGCCGAGGCGACGCGAGTCATGGGATACCTGCTGCGCGATGTGATGCAGCTTAACGCTGAAGCGCGCAACTTTCGTGTGGTGGGTCCGGACGAAACCGCCTCCAACCGCCTCGGTGCGCTGTTCGAAATCACCGACCGCACCTGGCTCGCCGAGCGTTTGGCCGGTGATGATCATCTGGCGCCGGACGGGCGGGTGATGGAAATTCTCTCCGAGCACACCTGCCAAGGCTGGCTCGAAGGCTATCTGCTCACCGGCCGGCACGGATTATTCTCGTGCTACGAGGCGTTCATCCATATCATCGATTCGATGTTCAACCAGCACGCCAAGTGGCTCAAGGTGTGCAACGAGATTCCGTGGCGGCGGCCGATTGCCTCGCTCAATTACCTGCTCACTTCGCATGTCTGGCGCCAGGATCACAACGGCTTCTCGCACCAGGACCCCGGTTTCATCGATCATGTGGTGAACAAGAAGGCCGACGTCATCCGCGTGTATCTGCCGCCGGATGCGAACACGCTGCTGTGCGTGACCGACCGCTGCCTGCGCTCGTGCAACCTGATCAACGTGATCGTCGCCGGCAAACAGATGGAGCCGCAATGGCTCGATATGGATGCCGCCATTAAACATTGCGCCGCCGGGATCGGTATCTTCGACTGGGCGAGCAATGATCAGGACGGTGAAACGGATGTGGTGATGGCCTGTGCCGGCGATGTGCCGACGCTCGAAACGCTGGCCGCCGTGGATTTGTTGCGCCAACACCTGCCGGAACTCAAGGTGCGGGTCGTCAACGTCGTGGACCTGATGACCTTGCAGCAGAGGGAGGAGCACCCGCACGGGCTTTGCGATCGTGATTTCGATACGCTGTTCACCACCGATAAGCCGATCATCTTCGCCTATCACGGCTATCCGTGGCTCATCCACCGCCTCACTTACCGGCGTACCAACCACCCCAACTTGCACGTGCGCGGCTACAAGGAGGAAGGCACGACCACCACGCCATTCGATATGACCGTGCTCAATGACCTCGACCGCTTCCACCTGGTTTCGGATGTGATCGACCGCGTGCCCAAGCTAGGCTACAAGGCCGCGTATCTCAAACAATTCGTGCACGATAAACTGACCGAGCATTGGCATTACATCCGCGCGCATGGTCAGGATATGCCGGAGATTCGTGACTGGAAATGGCCGCATGCAGAAGTAAAGGCATGAACGTTAAGTCATTCGCCTGGGCCAACCCCTCCTAAAAAATATTCCTCCCCCGTGTAAGGTTGCCCGCCGCGCCTCGACTACTACTGCGTAAGGCAATTTTTCATACGCTCATGTGTTTGGTTGCCCTACACCGGAGCTACGCCTGTCGTAGCTCCGTCCGATGGCTCAAAGTCTGCGATTTGCGGGCTTTATGTTAAAAACGTGTTTCTATTCACTAAGGAGAGTTCTAAATGTCGATCCAATCTAAAGGTGCAACTCTGGCTTCCCTCGCGGCTGTTATGGCCCTGTCCATGTCTCCCGTTTTCGCCGCAGCCCATTCCGGCGCAGCACCGGCCGGCACCAAGCAGCCGGCAGGCAGCAGCGGCGCAGCCATTGGCGCCAGCGACAAAGTGCATTGCTATGGTACGCATTCCTGCAAAGGCAATAGCGATTGCAAAACCGCTGAGCATAGCTGCAAAGGTCAAAACGCTTGCGGCGGCCACGGCTTCAAGGCAATGGCGGCTAAGGACTGCATGGCCAAGGGCGGCGTAATTTCCGACGTTAAGTAATTAGCGTTAAGTAATGAGTAGGGAATCCAGGCCTTGTGCCTGGATTTTTTACCCTGATTGTTTTGATGCAGACACGCAGGGTAAAAAAGGCCTATATCTATGAACCACATCGCTTCTGACCTCAGAAAAAAATCACCGGGCTTTGGCCTGGGGCTGCGGCCCGTGCATTATCCGGATTTCCTGCGCGAGCCGCAGGCGGTCGATTGGCTGGAAATCATTTCAGAAAATTACATGATCCCCGGCGGCAAGCCGCTGGCCATGCTCGACGCCATCTTAGAGCGCTATCCGGTAGCGATGCATGGCGTTTCCTTGTCGATCGGTTCGACCGATGGCTTGGATGCGCAATACCTTGTCGAGCTCAAAGCACTGGCCCAGCATGCAAAGCCGATGTGGATTTCGGATCATCTATGCTGGACTGGCGTGCAAGGCCGCAATTCGCATGATTTGTTGCCCTTGCCTTACAGTGAAGAAGCGCTGCGACTGGTGGTACGGCACGTCAATCAAGTGCAGGACACGCTGGGCCAGCGCATCCTGCTGGAAAACGTGTCGAGCTATTTGGACTATCGCAGTTCCGAAATGAGCGAATGGGAATTCCTGCGCCAAGTCTGTGAACAAGCCGACTGCTTGCTCTTGCTCGACGTCAACAACATCTACGTCAGCAGCGTCAATCACGGTTTCGACGCGATTGAATTCCTGAATCACTTGCCGGTGGAGCGGGTGCAACAAATTCATCTGGCCGGCCATAGCGATCACGGCGATTACATCGTGGATACGCACGACCACCCGGTGGCCGAGCCGGTATGGGACCTCTACCGTTACACCTGTTCGCGTTTCGGTGAAGTGGCCACCATGATCGAGCGCGATGACCACATCCCCGAGCTGAGTGAATTAATTACGGAATTGAATCGCGCGCGTGCGATCGCCGCCGAGACGCTGGAAGCATTGGCGGAGGTGGCATGAAGACGCTTGAATTGACCGATTTGCAAATCGCCTTTCATGGCCATTTACTCAACCAGGCAAGCAGCATCGCGCAGGAAGTGATCGACGGTGGACGCATCAGCGTCGATCACCGCCTGAACATCTATCACAATGCCTATCGCGTCCGGCTGCTGGAAAATCTGCGCGACGCCTATGAAAAAACTTGGACCTATCTCGGCGACGACACGTTTGATGCGTCAGCGCTCGCCTTCATTGAAGCCAATCCGCCCCAGCATCGTAACCTGCGCTGGCATGGTGCGGAGTTCCCCCAATTTTTAGCCGAGCAGTTTCCGCAGGACGCGGACATAGCCGAGTTGGCGCTAATCGATTGGCAGTTGCGGCACGCGTTTGACGGCCCCAACGCCATGCCGTTCCAGCTAACGGAATTGGCCGGTTTATCTCCGGAGGATTGGGAAACCGTAGGCTTCCAATTTGCACCTACCTTCTATATTGCCGCCTTACGCTATAACACCGTCAGCATTTGGCACGCGCTCGACCAAGAGCAAGTGCCGCCCGCCGCCGAGGCCTTGCCCGAACCCAGCTGGCTGCTGATTTGGCGCAAAGGCTGGCAGCCGCATTTCCGCACCATTCAGGTGGTGGAGCAGGCCGCCCTGGCGCAGTTGCATGGCGGCGCATCGTTCGCGGCAGTGTGCGCCGCATTGAGCGAGCAGTTTTCCGATCAAGAGGCTGCCACTGTGGCCGGCGAGAGCCTGCGCACCTGGTTGCAGGATGAGCTGATTGTTGGGCTGACAGGCGTGCATTAAGCTGCTGCGCCTTTGGCTTCCCTAGCTTTTAAAATACAACTAATTGATATATAAAGATATATTTCGGTATGGCGGGGGGCTCCCCCGTGCCGGGCAAGGCGAAAACCTTTGACCGATAGCCGCTTTTACAATAGAATGCGCGGTTTTCCGATTTGAATTAACGGAGATTTTCCCATGTATGCGGTCGTAAAAACTGGTGGCAAGCAGTATCGCGTTAGCCCCGGCGAAAAATTGAAAGTAGAACAGATACCGGCAGACATTGGCAGCGAAATCGTTCTGGAAGTCTTGATGGTTGCCGACGGCGACATCGTGACTCTGGGCACCCCCTTGGTGTCCGGTACCAGCGTCAAAGCCAAAGTGTTGTCCCATGGTCGCGGCAAGAAAGTGACGATTTTTAAAATGCGTCGCCGTAAGCATTATCAAAAGCACCAGGGTCATCGCCAAAACTATACCGAGCTCGAAATTCAGAGCATCGGCTAAGTAAAGGAAATAAACCATGGCACATAAAAAAGCAGGTGGTAGTTCCCGTAACGGTCGCGAATCCCATGCCAAACGTCTGGGCGTGAAGCGCTACGGCGGTCAATTGGTGAATGCGGGCGAGATCATCATTCGTCAGCGCGGTACCCAGTTCCACGCAGGCGACAACGTCGGCATGGGCAAAGATCACACCTTGTTCGCGAAAGTGGACGGCAAGGTCAACTTTGCGGTTAAAGGCGCGCTACAGCGCAAAATGGTTAACATCGAACCGGTTGCAGCCTAAGCCCGTTCGCGCAACACCGAACCACGGGCCCTATCGCAAGATAGGGCCTTTTTGTTTCTGGTAGCCCATTATGAAATTCATCGATGAAGCCCTGATACGTGTCCAAGCCGGCAATGGCGGAGATGGCTGCGCCTCGTTCCGGCGCGAGAAATTCATTCCCAAAGGCGGGCCGGATGGTGGTGACGGCGGGCGCGGCGGCAGCGTGTATGCGGTCGCCGATCGCAATATCAATACGCTGATCGATTTTCGCTTTCAACGCACGCACAAAGCCAAGAGCGGCGGCAATGGGCGCGGTGCGGATTGCTATGGCGCAGGAGGCGAAGACATCACGCTGCATATGCCTGTCGGCACGGTGATCACCGATACAGAAACCGATCAAGTGGTCGCCGATTTGGCGCAAGACGGGCAGCGCGTGTTGATTGCCAAAGGCGGCCAAGGTGGGATTGGCAATTTGCATTTCAAATCCAGCACCAACCGCGCGCCGAAACAATTTACGCGCGGCGAGCTTGGCCAAGAATTCCAATTCAAACTTGAATTGAAAGTGCTGGCCGATGTGGGTTTGCTCGGTATGCCGAATGCGGGTAAATCGACTTTCATTCGCGCCGTGTCGGCGGCCAAGCCGAAAGTTGCGGACTATCCCTTTACTACGTTGCACCCGAATTTGGGCGTGGTGCGCGTCGACAACAATCGCAGCTTCGTCATCGCCGATATCCCCGGTCTGATCGAAGGCGCGGCAGAAGGCGCTGGCCTCGGCCACCAATTCCTGCGCCACTTGCAGCGCACGCGCTTGCTGCTGCATATCGTGGATCTGGCGCCGTTCGACGAAAATACCGACCCGGTCAAAGAGGCAAAAGCCATCGTGGAAGAGTTGCGCAAATACGACCAGCTTTTGTACGACAAGCCACGCTGGCTGGTGCTGAATAAGCTCGACATGATCGCGGAAGACGAACGCGCCGCGCGGGTTAAGGATTTTATTAAGCGCTATAAGTGGAAAGGGGAGAGCTTCAGCATCTCCGCCCTGACCGGTGAAGGCTGTCAGGCACTGACTTACGCGATCATGGCTTATCTCGATAAGGTCAGACCTCCCGAGCCAAGCAGCGAAGACGAATCCTTACTCGCAAGCGAAGACGAAGCACTGCCCCCTACTGCAGAGAGTTAAGCTTCAGTTACCATAGCGGTTTTGCGCCTTCACCTTGAACAAGTAGCCATGCAATCCATCCTCGCCAAATCTAAATGCCTGGTCGTGAAAGTCGGCAGTAGCCTGGTCACCAACGAAGGCCAGGGGCTCGACTCGGTGGCCATTGCACAATGGGCCGATCAAATTGCGCGCCTCAAAACCATGGGCAAGCAGGTGGTGCTCGTCTCCAGCGGCGCCATCGCGGAAGGCATGCAGCGCCTCGGCTGGAAAAAGCGCCCGCATGCAGTGCACGAATTACAAGCAGCGGCAGCGGTGGGGCAGATGGGCTTGGTACAGGTGTATGAAACCTGCTTCCGCAAACACCAGCTCCATACCGCACAGATTTTGTTGACGCACGAAGATTTGGCCGACCGCAAACGCTATCTTAATGCGCGTTCCACCCTGCGCACCTTGCTCGCACTTAATGTGATCCCGATCATCAATGAGAACGACACCGTGGTGACCGATGAAATAAAATTCGGCGACAACGATACCCTGGCCGCCTTGGTCACCAATCTGATCGAGGCCGACGCGCTGGTGATCATGACCGATCAAAAGGGTTTGTATTCTGCCGACCCGCGCAAAGACCCGAGTGCCACCTTGATCCAAGAAGCGCACGCAGGCGATGCCGAGTTGGAGAAAATGGCCGGTGGCGCCGGCAGCGCGCTGGGCCGTGGCGGCATGCTGACCAAAGTCCTGGCCGCCAAACGCGCCGCGCGCAGCGGGGCGCACACCATCATCGCTTGGGGTCGCGAGCCGGATGTATTGGTGCGCCTGGCCCAAGGCGAAGCCATCGGCACCCAGCTCACCGCGGATGAAACCAACAAAGTCGCGGCGCGCAAAAAATGGCTCGCCGATCATCTGCAAGTGCGTGGCCGCTTGATGCTCGACGCCGGCGCTGCGCGCGCACTGCGCGAAGAAGGTAAAAGCCTGCTGCCGATTGGCGTGCATGATCTGTCGGGCGAATTCGAGCGCGGCGAAGTCGTCACCTGCGTCGATCCGAGCGGCGCTGAAATCGCGCGCGGCCTGGTCAATTACAGCGCGCAAGAAGCGCGCAAAATCCTCAAGAAACCTTCCAGCGAAATCGAAACCATCCTGGGCTACGTAGACGAAGCGGAATTGATTCATCGCGATAGTTTGGTCTTGCTTTAGGTAGCTTGTTCCCCTCCCTTTGGCTGCGGAAGGGTCGCTGCATAGCAGCGGGGCACCCACCGGCGTACCCCTTGCGGGTGAAAAAGGGGGCGAGGGGGGATTTGTGCACAGTGCCGCCGCTCCCAGCGTTTTAAAATCCCCCTCAATCCCCCTTTGTTAAAGGGGGAGGCGAACCCCGGCTCTGCCGAGAGAAAAATACCCATGACCGAAATTATCCTGCCCGCCGCCCCACCCGCAGAAAATACTGCCGGGCCTTCTTTCAACGAACTGCCGCTACCACCCGGCATCCAGGCGACATTGCAGCAGCTCGAATACCTGACGATGACGCCGATCCAAGCAGCCAGCCTGCCGATTGCGCTCGCCGGGCACGACCTGATCGCGCAAGCCAAGACCGGCAGCGGCAAGACGGCTGCGTTCGCGCTGGCCCTGCTCACCAAGCTCAATCCGCGCCGCTTTGCGGTGCAAGCCATGGTGCTGTGCCCCACGCGTGAGCTGGCGGATCAGGTCACGCAGGAGATCCGCCGTCTGGCGCGATTTGCCGACAACATCAAGGTGATTGCGCTGTGTGGCGGCACCACCATGCGCCCGCAGATGGCCAGCCTGGAGCACGGCGCGCACATCGTCGTCGGCACGCCCGGCCGCATCATGGATCATCTGGAACGCGGCAGCCTGAATCTGGAAGCGCTCAACACGCTGGTGCTGGACGAAGCCGATCGTATGTTGGACATGGGTTTTTACGACGACATCGCCTATGTAGCGAAGCGCTGCCCGGCGCAGCGCCAGACCTTACTATTCTCGGCCACCTATCCCGAAGGCATCGCACGCTTGGCGCGCCAGTTCTTGCGCAATCCGCAGGAAGTGAAACTGTTGGAGCAGCATGAGGCCAGCAAGATACGCCAGCGATTCTACGAGGTAAAACATGAAGAGCGTTTGCAGGCCGTCGGCATCTTGCTCAAGCACTACCGCCCGGTCAGCACGCTGGCCTTCTGCAACACCAAGCAGCAATGCCGTGATTTGCTCGAAGTGCTACATGCGCAGGGCTTTCACGCGCTGACTTTGAATGGCGACATGGAACAACGCGAACGCGATCAAGTGCTGATACAGTTCGCCAACCGCAGTTGCTCGGTGCTGGTGGCCACCGATGTAGCGGCGCGCGGCTTGGATATCGCGCAACTCGAGGCGGTCATCAATGTCGATGTCACGCCCGATCCGGAAATCCACATCCATCGCATCGGCCGCACCGGTCGCGCCGATCAGGAAGGCTGGGCGCTGAGCCTATGCAGCGCCTCCGACAAGCGCCGCGTTGCCGCCATCGCCCAGATGATGGGCAGCGAACCAGAGTGGCACACGCTGACCGAGCTTGAAAACGACAATGACGCACCGCTAGTGCCGCCGATGGTCACGTTGCAGATACTCGGCGGACGCAAAGAAAAAATCCGCCCCGGCGACGTGTTGGGCGCACTCACCGGCGAAGCGGGCTTCACGCGCGAACAAGTCGGCAAGATCACCGTGACCGATCAATCCACCTATGTCGCGGTCGCGCGCGACATCGCAAGTGTAGCCGTGCGCAAATTATCGGCAGGTAAGGTGAAGGGCAAGACAGTGAAAGTGCGCGCGCTGGAGGATTGATTTGAGCGATTATTCCTTCCCCCTTCAAGGGGGAAGGCTAGGATGGGGGTGGGTTGAACTGGTCGCCGCGCTAGTGACCCATCCCCCTCCCAACCTCCCCCTTGAAAGGGGAGGAGTAAGATTCGCGGGACTACTCGTCCAAGGCCGTCACAGTATCAACACTAGCCGCCGCCCACAGCGGCTGCCCACTCACTTCGAGATAGCTCAAATAAGCCCGCAGATCAAACTCCAACTGGTGATAATCAGGTTCCATATGCAGGCAAAGTTGATAGAAGGCCTTGTCGTGCTCGCGCTCCTTGAGGTGTGCCAGTTCGTGCACAACGATCATGCGCAAAAATTCAGGCGGCATCTCCTTGAACAAGGTCGCGACCCTGATCTCACGCTTTGACTTGAGTTTTGCGCCCTGCACCCGCGAGATGCTGGTATGCATGCCCAGTGCATTGCGGATTACATGCAGCTTGCTGTCGAACGCCACCTTGCTCAGTTGCCCGGCGTTGCGCAGATATTCGCCTTTGAGTTCAAGTACGTAATCATAGAGCGCCTTGTCAGTGCGTACCGCGTGCGCAAGCGGGTATTTCTGCAATAGCCTATCGGCTAGCTGGCCTTGCTCGATCAGCCGCTGCACTTCTTCTGCCAAGGCGGCAGGGTAGCCTGCTAGGAAATTCGGCGGTGGTTTTGGGCGCATAGCGGTGTATCGAAGTTGTTAGTTGGCGAGATTCTACTGCTTGTTACCCGTAGCGCTGGTAGGCGTTATTGGTTGCCGAAAGAGTTGATTGATCGTGGCGATACAATGCATGGTAATTCAGCCCATACCCCATGCGTTTATAATCCATCCTTTCAAACGCAATCGCAGGAGATATTTTGTTCAGACTCGTTGGCGCCTTAATCGGCTTTTACTTCTACGGAATTTTCGGTGCGTTTCTTGGCTATGTCTTAGGCAATATCGTTGACCGTATTCGCGCTTACGGCGTTGGCGGTGTTAATCCGCTCAGCAGCGGCCATCGTCAAACGGTTTTTCTTGAAACTATTTTTATATTAATGGGCAAACTGGCCAAAGCTGATGGCCATATATCCAAAGATGAAATTGCCCATGTCGAACAGTTCATGCAAAAGCTGGGCATGTCGGCGGAGCATAGACAGCAAGGCATTGCGCTTTTTAAGCGCGGCACCGTCCCAGACTTTGAGGTTGAGCCGACCTTAAAGCAATTCATGGCCGTGTGCGGCCACACGCATAGCCTCAAGCAAATGTTGCTGGTCTATCTGATCGTGATGGCATTGTCGGATGGCCGCATTGATTCAGCCGAAGAGCGCTTGCTCATCGACATCGCGCGTCAACTTGGCTATGACCAAGCCGCATTCCAGCACATGCTGGAAATGGTTTTAAACCAGACGCACTTTTCGGGCGGCCAAGCCAGCTCAGCCACCGCGCTGGAGGACGCGTATAAAGCCCTAGGTGTGAGCAAGGAAAGTAGCGATCAAGAAGTGAAACGCGCTTATCGCAAACTCATTAGCCAATATCATCCCGATAAATTAATCGGCCAAGGCCTGCCAGAAGATATGATCGCGGTGGCGACGGAGCAGGCGAAGGAAGTGCAGCTTGCTTATGATTTGATTGCTAAGAGTCGGAAGCAATAGTCGGTAGTAGTGGGGTAATCCCCCCACGAATCCGCATTGCCCCAATTAAGTTAAACTCACAATTACTTTAAAGCCTTGCGATTTGCAGTTATTACAATTTGCTTATTAACTGTGCAGAAGTCACGATCATCTGTAACAACATAGTCAATTTTATTATCCCTCATTACTTGTATAAAGAATGCATCAAAAGGATCAACCGTTCCTTCAGCCATAATTTTCCTACTGTTTTCAGAAAACGTTAAATCAAGTTTAATATCCAGGCATTTAGACATTGAATTCATGGTTTCCCAAGCGACTTCAATTTCCTTTAGGACAGTCTGCCGCGCATCTTTTTTTTGCCTAAACGCTTTCTTTTCAAAATGGATATTGTTGATAGCTTCTCTATAAAAATCCAATTCCGTATTCTCGATAACATTTGCAAGCTCTGCCAAGGTAAGCGGGCAGTGACAAAGCTTCGCACCTTCATTCAGAATCTTTTCCAAAAAAGCCGGATAAGTAGATGTTTGGTATTCTTGAGGAGGTTGCGGCAAAGCCATGTGTTTAGATGTTACGTATGTTGTCCAAAACCACACATTGGAATCGACAAAATATAGTTCATCCTTTATAGGACTGTGCTTATTTAAATCAAGAGTCTGTGGCATTTAGCTCTCTTCAACATTTTTTATTATAATTTTCATTGCTTCTTCAGACTTTGCTTCCTTTTCATAATATTTAATGGCATTTGAAATGACATGATTTAATAATTGATGACCAACAGTACTCAAATTTGTTAGCTTTAATTTTTTTTGCAGCGCGGATACTTCAATATCCTTTAATAGAAAACCAATACTTGCATTAAAAAAAGGAGACGCAAAAAGTTCTACCCCGTTAAAGTCGACTTCAATTTCTTCACCCGACATCAATGGTTTAAAAAGCCTTTCGTAGAGATTCTTCCCGCTTTGCATCGATATTGCATTCTCGCCTACGATTTCTTTCGCAAATATTTTAATCATCATCCACCTCTAAAAATATTGCTCAGTTCCTGCGGAATCTGAAATAAATTTGTAATGCCTGCCATCACAATTAATCGCAATATTGACCATTGTCCCACTAAAGGGCGTCTTCATTCTTGAAACATCGTAATTACCGTTTTCGCTAACTTTCGCGCAACATGAATTACTAAATACACTGAGATCACCCTTGTTCAAAGACACAAATTCAGCCAAAAGTCCGAATCCTAATCCCCGTGGGATATGCTCATACATACTATCTGTTTTGGTGGAGTTGCCAGTTTCAAGCGCCCATCGCGTTGCAGCTATGTCATCAATGTCGCTTTTTAAGTGCGCCTTAATATTTTCAATTATTCCACATCCAAAATCTACCACCGTCAATTTTAGCTTGCTTTCTTTTTTGTAATATCGGCCACAACTTATAACCCCCAAACCTGGCGTCTTACATCTTTCGACGCCATGACCATAAGCGTTCATGAATATTTCAAATATTCTGCTTACAATCGCATTTTTCAAATCGGGGCTTATGCTTATTTTCTCATCTGATAGCCACTGATGATTTAAATGGCTCGCAATTGCATTCGCATCAAGATATTCCATATGCTGCCGGTAACCTATGTAGTCGCCCTCAGGGTATCCATCAAAGTTTTCTTTACTAAAGTGGGATAGAAAATTATTTTCTATCAGTAGCTCACTAATAATCTGGCTCATGCTTTCAACTTGAAACATCACGCCACACTTTTGCAAGATTATTCCACTTAGTCCTGAATTGGCGATCGTATTATGGCTATCTACATATCTAGCCAATCCACCGAGCATGGCAATTGCATTCTGATCTAGAATTGCGCATTTTTTAAAATTAAAATTAAAATGTCTATGGGGATCAGCAATAATATTTGCTGCCAGTTTGAATAAATAATTATAGCCACTCCCATCATCTCTAATTGAAGGTAGCTCAATTAAGGAAGTCTGCATATATTTGTCCGCCAACTAATATTGTAGGATTTAATTGAATTAAAAAATTCAGGTTCGGGTGTTGTGCGTACCGAGTGAATTCGATACTAGCCATTGGATAGTCGAAGCACAGGTCAAGATACAATTCGTCATACCAGCATAAACGTATGATCCACCTTAATATAACCAAATGTGACTTTTTTGAAACTGCATTTGTAATGAACGGCTTCAACAGTTCGGCCACATGGGCATGATAGTAATTTCGGCGCCCCATGACTGTATACAATTGTATGTATATGCAATTTTGTGGCTAAGTGTACTCCGCTGCAAGTCCGGCAGGCACTTGACTGTATTCTTCTACCCAACTCTCGTCTATCGCAATAGTTAGCCATCCCTACGTGAAGAATCAGGTTTGAGGGAAGCTTGTTGCAAATACAACTCCTCCACTTTCTTCCTTGCCCACGGCGTCCTACGCAAAAATTTCAAACTAGATTTAATACTTGGGTCGTGCGTGAAGCAGCGCACTGGCAGGGCGGCAGCCATCGCTTCCCAGCCCATGTGCTCGGATAGTTGGGTGACGATCATCTCCAGGGTGATGCCATCTAAGCTGGGGCGGCTTGCGGGTTTTTTAGGGGCGCTCATGTTTGCATTTTACCGATGATGGTTCCTAAAATTCTAACTCGGTGGCGGCAGATGAAAATAAACACGTTGGTAAATCGCCCCTCTCCCTAGCCCTCTCCCCGCGAGCGGGGAGAGGGGATATTCGTCGTTGCGCGAAATAGAAATCGATTCGTCCCCACACGTTTACAATAGCGTACTTCGCTTTCAGGTCGAGCCGCTCATGTCAGACCCCATCCGCCTCGCAAAACGCCTTATCGAATTAATCGCCTGCTCACGCCGGGAGGCCGAGCTTTATATCGCAGGTGGTTGGGTGATGGTGGATGGGCGTGTGGTGGAAGAGCCGCAGTTCATGGTGTCGCAGCAGGAGGTGACGCTCCACCCCGAAGCGAGTCTCACCCCACTTGAGCCGGTGACCATTTTGTTTCACCAAGCGCCGGCAACGGGCTCGCATGCTGACGCCGCGCAGCAGATTCGCGCCGACACGCGGGCGGCGGACGATCCTTCCGGCATCCGCATGCTCAAGCAACACTTTGTGCGGCTGACGCCATGCACGCCGTTAGAGCCGAATGCGAGCGGCTTGTTGGTGTTTACCCAAGACTGGCGCGTGGCGCGCAAGTTGATCGACGATGCCGCCAAGATCGAGCAAGAATATGTGGTGGAGGTCGCGGGTGAGATTGCCCCCGATGGGCTCAAGCGTCTCTGCCATGGACTCAGTTTTAATGGCCGCGCGCTGCCCTCGATCAAGGTGAGCTGGCAAAACGAAACCCGGCTGCGCTTTGCCCTCAAGGGGGTGCAATCTGGCCAGATCGCGCATATGTGTGAAAAGGTTGGGCTACAGGTGATGGCCATGAAACGCATCCGGCTCGGGCGCGTGTCGATGGCCAAATTGCCGCCTGGGCAATGGCGTTATTTGCTGCCGCATGAGCGGTTTTAAGCTGAATGTTAGGCACTTGCGAGGCGATGGTGCTGCGTTTGAAACTGGCGAAAAATGCTCATTTACTGTCGTTGCGATGGATGCCGGCTTTTGTGCTTATCTGCGGCGTAGGGTTCGGAGCCGGGAAGTCTTTTGCCACCGAGCCGGATATGTCCGCCGAACCGCTACGTGCCAAGCACACGGAATTGGGCAAGCAGCTACTGAACAATCAGTTTCAACGTGCGCTCTATCTTATTTCCGAGCAATCTTCGAACGATTTGAAGGGCGAAATCTATGCCGTGGTCGATTATCCGTTTGCCACCGTTAACGCGGCGCTCAACAACCCGGCGCATTGGTGTGATGTGCTTCTACTGCACTTCAATGTCAAATATTGTCATGCTTCCAGCAACAAGGCCGGCACCGTCCTCTCCGTAAATCTCGGTAGGAAATACTATCAGCCGCTGGGAGATGCCTATCGTCTCGAATTCAACTATCGCGGGGTGATCACGACGCCGGATTATTTCGCAGTGGAACTCAATGCTGAAAACGGACCCTTGAGCACTCATGACTATCGCATCTGGATTGAAGCCACATCGCTTAAAGATGGACGCACCTTTCTGCATGTCACCTATGCCTATGCCTTTGGTCTAACTGGCCGCCTTGCCATGCAAGCCTACCTGGCAACAATCGGCAGGAGTAAGGTCGGGTTTACCGTCACGGGTAAACTGCCCAATGGACAACCTACTTATATTCAAGGGATACGTGGTGTGGTGGAACGCAATACCATGCGTTATTACCTGGCGATCGATGCTTATCTTGCCGCGTTGACCACACCGCCCAAGGATCAGTTAGAGAAACGGTTGCAGCATTGGTATAACGGCACTGAGCAGTACGCCCGCCAGTTGTATGAAGTAGAGCGGGATGATTACCTCGAAATGAAACGTAGGGAGTATCAGCGTCAGCAGGTGGCTCAGTAGCTTAGAGTAATCAAAAATTATTAGTGCGGTCATTCCCGCGAAGCTGACTCAGAGCCTGAATATGCGCCACCACGCTGAGCCCGAGCGCTTCAAGTTCGTAGCCGCCCTCTAGCGTAGAAACCACCCGCCCCTGTGCGCATTGATCCGCGATGCGCATCACTTGTTCGGTGATCCAGGCGAAATCTGCTTCTACCAGCATGAGCCCCGCCAGCGGGTCGTCGCGGTGCGCGTCGAAACCGGCAGAGAAAAAAATCATTTGTGGTTGAAAGCGTTCCAGTGCGGGCAGTCCCTGCGCTAACCACGCCTTTCGAAATTCTTCCCCACCTGACCCCGCTGCGAGGGGCAGGGGGATGATGTGCTCGTTGCCCGAATCCGCGCCGCTGAACGGATAGTAGGGATGTTGAAAGCTCGAGCACAGCATCACGCGCGGATCATCATGAAAGATGTCTTCGGTGCCATTGCCGTGATGCACATCGAAATCGACAATGGCGACGCGCTCTAAGCCATGTGCCTCCAGCGCATGCCGGGCGCCGATCGCCACGTTGTTGAAAATGCAAAATCCCATGGCGCGCTGGCGCAGGGCGTGATGGCCGGGCGGGCGTACCGCACAAAAGGCATTGGCCACATCGCCTTGCATCACGCAATCCACCGCCTGCGTCAACGCGCCCGCCGCATGCAGCGCGGCGGACAGCGAATAGGGGTTCATAGCGGTATCGGGATCGAGAAAGGCTAGCCCGCTGTGGGGCGCAGTGCGCTCGATTTCGTCGAGGTAGGCCGCATCGTGCGCGCGCAGCAACTGCTCACGTGTGGCAGGGTGGGCTTCGAGACGATGCAGGTTTTCCAACAGCCCCGCCGCCTGCAGCGCGGCTTCTATTGCAGTCAGCCGCGCCGGCTGTTCGGGATGGTGACTGCCCATGTCATGCCGCAGGCAGTCGGGGTGGGTGAGGTAGGCGGTGGTCATGCGTGCTGCCTCAGAGATATTTCCAAAACGGCTTTTGAACCACGGGGAACACGGGGTTCACGGGGAAAACCAAAGACTATTGCGCTTGAATTCTTTCGCCTGCTGGGTGCAAAGGTTCAATCACGCAACTTATTGAGCTTTCTCCGTGCTCCCCGTGGTTAATTGCTTTTCTGGATTTACTTCAAGTTAGCTAAGCGCTTCTTCGCCGTATCCGCCGCCGGGCTCAGCGGGTGCTTGGCGACGATTTCTTCCAATGACTTTTTCGCGCTGTCCTTATCCCCCAACTCCGCTTGGCTGCTGGCGATATTGAGCAGCGCATCCGGTACTTTGGGGCTGCTGGGGTAGGTGTGGATCAGCTTCTGCTGCTGGGCGATGGCGCTCTTGTAATCCTTCAGCGCGGAGTAGGAATTGCCGATCCAATATTGCGCATTCGCCGCCAGCGGGCTGGCAGGGTAGGTCTTCAGGAAATTTTGAAAACCTGCGATCGCGGCTTGGTAGTTGCCGATCTTGAACAGATTGAAAGCCGATTCGTAAGTGCGATTCTCGGCTGCCGGATCGGATGATGCCGCTGGCGTGGCCGGGGCGGTGCTGGCTCCAGGTGTGGGCGTTGCACTAGGGGCGGGGCCATCCACGCGCTCTAGCTTGCGCAGCCGATTGTCGAGATCGACATACAAATCTTTCTGGCGTTTTTGCGTGGTGTCGATGTTGTAGGTGTTGACCTCGATTTGGCCGCGCAGCTTGGCCATGTCGTTCTTCATGGCCTCCACACTTTGCAGCAGATCGAGCAGGCCCTGCGCGCGCAGCGTCGCATCGAGTTTAGTCACGCGCTCGTCCATGGCTTTCAGCTTCTGCTGCAATTGCTGATTCTCTTGCTGCAGCGCCTCGATTCGCTTGTGTGCCTCATCATCCGAGAACAGGCCCGCCGCGGCCGTATGGCTCACGGCGAGCAAGAGCAGCCCTAGCCCGGCGCGGCGCATGTCACTCACCCTGATACACGATGTCGGTGCGGCGATTTTGCGACCAGCACGATTCCTCCGGGCACTCGGCGCGCGGCTTTTCTTCGCCGAAGCTCACCGCTTCCATTTGCTCTTCTTTTGCGCCGAGCACGGAGAGCATTTTGCGTACGCTCTCGGCGCGCTTGTTGCCCAGCGAGATGTTGTATTCACGGCTGCCACGTTCGTCGGCGTTGCCTTGTAAGAAAACCTTGGCTTTAGGATTGTCGGCCAGGTATTTGCCATGCGCCTCGATCATCGGCTTGTATTCGGATTTCACGTCGAAACTGTCATAGTCGTAAAACACGCTGCGCTTGGAGAGAATGTTTTTCGGGTCCTTGAGCGGGCTGACGGTTTGCACCGGCGGCGTCAGCGGCCGGGTGTCAGCGGGCTGAGTGGTGGTCTTAGACGTTTGCGTGCGGTCTTCGACTGGCACGCTGGTCTGGGTTTTCGGCGGCTCGCTCGCACAGGCAGAAAGCAGGCTGGCAACGATCAGAGAGAGGTAAACACGTTTCATGCGGTTGCTCCTTTTAAAGTAATGCAAGGTCAGAATTTAAAGCTTGGGTTTAATCAAAGGCCCCCATGCCGGCTCGCGCACATCGCCGGCTTGGGTCGAGAGTTTTTGTTTCACGCGCCCGTCACTGGAAACGGCTGACAGTACGCCGCGGCCTAAAATAGTGGTGGCATACAGAATCATTTTACCGTTTGGCGCCCAGCTCGGCGACTCGTCTTGCGCATTATTGGTCAGCACTTGTACCTGACCGGAAACGATGTCCTGCACTGCAACGCGGAACTGGCTCCCCTCGCGTTGAATGAAGGCAAACGACTTTCCATCCGGACTGTAGCGTGGCGAGACATTATAGCTACCCTCGAAGGTGAGGCGCACCGGTTCGCCGCCGTAAGACGGCATGCGATAAATCTGCGGGCTGCCGCCGCGATCCGAGGTGAACAGCAGGTATTTCCCATCGGGAGACCAATTCGGCTCGGTGTCGATTCCCGCGCTGTTGCTGAGGCGTTTAAGCCCGGTCCCGTCGGCATTGGACGAATATATTTGCGAGTGACCATCGCGCGTGAGCACCACCGCAATTTGGCGTCCGTCCGGCGACCAAGCGGGGGCGCTGTTGTTGCCTTTCAGGTTGGCAGCAATCTGGCGTTGCCCAGTGGCCAGGTTTTGCACATAGACGATGGGTTTCTTTTGATCGAAGGCCACATAGGCCAGTCGCGCGCCATCGGGCGACCAAACGGGAGAAATGATCGGTTCGCGCGAACTGAAGACGGTTTGCGCGTTGTGGCCGTCTGAATCCGCCACTTGCAGGTCAAATACCGGGCCGCGCTTGGTGATGTAGGCAATGCGCGTGGAAAATGCGCCCGGATCGCCGGTCAGTTTTTCGAAAATGATGTCTGCGATTTGATGTGCGGTGAGGCGCAATTGCGTGGGGCTGGTCGGCAAGCTGTAACCGGCGAGTTGCACCACTTGATCCTGGCGCAAGGTATCGATCAGACGGAATTGCACATCCAACTTGCCGCCGGGCTGCGCCACGATGTTGGCGATGGCCAGCGCCACCGTCCCTTTTGCTTTCCAATCCGCGACGCGCACCTCTTGCGGGCCGCGTGGGATGGGCATGCCGGCGGTGTCGATCAGCTTGAAGAGGCCGCTGCGCGCCAAATCCGCGGCGACGATCTGGCTCAGCTTGTCCGGGTAAGCCTCTTCACCAGTAAAGGGCGCAATGGCGACGGGAATTTGCAGTGTCGCGCCGCCGGTGATCTCAATGGTCAGCGCGGCGCGGGCGTTGAAAGCCGCGCAACTCAGGGCCAAGGCCATTATCCACAAAAAAATGTTTAAGCGAGTGCGCGTCATGATTTACTCGTTAGGTTTAAATTTCAGATGCAGTTCCCGAAAGAAACTAAAAGCTTCGGGTTGCGGCGGTACGGGCAGTGGCTCTGATTGCAATATCGCATTCTCTACGGCCTTGTCGCAGGCGGCAAGGCCGCTGCCCTTGCGCAAAATCGGATTGCCGCGCAATTGACCGGTGGGCAGCAGTGCAATGTCGAATTCGAGCTGTGGCTTGCCATCACCGCATAGCGATTTGTTGAGCTTGCCACGGATTTTACTTTCAATGCGTCCGGTATAGTCGTTCTTAATCGATTGCAGCGCTGCGTTTTGTTGCACTTGCTCGCGCTTTGCTTGTTCGTCACGCGCTTTCTCTTGCCGCGCCACTTCAGCCAAACGGGCCTGCTCTTGTTTCAGTTGGTCTTGCTTCTGTTGTTCCTGTTTCAATTTTTCTTGATGCGCCAATTCCTGTTTACGCTTTTCTTCTTGTACGCGCTTTTCCTTCAGCGCGATATCCGGCGTCTTTACCGGCGCCGGTGGCGCTGGTTTGGGCGTTACTTTTTTCACCGGTTCCGGCGCGGGCGGTGGTGGCTCGACCGGCTTGATGACTGGCTTTGCTTCGGGCGGTGCGGGCAAACTCGACCACAAATCGACTACCACGCCCGCGGGTTCTTTCGCCTGCCAAGTGATACCAAAAATCAAAAGCGCGAAAAATGCCGCATGCACCAGCACGGCCAGCACACTCGAGTGAAAACGATAGTGATTGGCTGCGGGCGCGATCAATTCGCATTGGGCTTGGCGAGCAGGCCCACCTTCTTCACTTGGTTCTGGCTCAAAATATCCATCACCTTCAGCACTTCCTCATAACGCACGGCTTTATCAGCGGCGATGACCACTGCTTGTTCAGGATTCTTGGCCTGTTTTGCTTTGATTGCTTCCACCAGGCTGGCGCGATCTACTTCTGTTTCGGCCGATGACCGCTCGCGGTCACGCAGAAACAATTTTTTGTCCGCGTGCAGGATGACTTCCAGCGGCGCGACCGGCGCTTTGAGTTGCTGCCCCACCTGCGGTAACTCGATCTGCCCCGGATTGATCAGCGGCGCCGCCACCATGAACACGATGAGCAATACCAGCATCACGTCGATAAACGGCACGACGTTGATTTGGTTCATGAGGCGGCGTTGTCTAGGCAT